>JGI994J12354_10000650_pt1 | contig 34661 bp, 21 predicted proteins | sample IntmicLarv3ML3BL_FD_12354 | JGI IMG/M metagenome (IMG submission 12354) | reverse complement strand
GTTGTTCAGTTGGAGACCANCTTCACCCAAATGGTGAAATGGATGANGCGACCTATCGGCTTATCGGCGAAGCGTATCAAGATGTTGCAGAAAAAGAAGTTTATTTAAAAGATTTAAGCTTGGTTTTTGATGTTGCGGTGATATCGCTTGAAGCGGTGGGGGCAAAATTTCAGGAACGAAATCTTATCGCAAAGGCAGAAAAGGATACTTTGGGTGAAGAATATGACGAGATAAATCATATTTCCCGTGCAGAACATAGCGATGTCGGCGCACATCGGCTTTTGAAAGAGGGTCAATACTTATATACGATTATCGATGCTGATATGGATTTTTATAAATATAAAGTGCTGATTTTGCCAGATTATGTGCATATGAACGAGCAGTTAAAGGAAAAGCTTTTGGACTATGTCAATCACGGCGGCAAGTTGCTTATCAGTGGCGCTTCCGGAAGTGGACAAAGCAGTCTATTGAGTGATTTGGGTATTGAGCTTGAAGGAAAGCTGGAGAAAAATCCGGTGTATATTCGTCCGGAATTTGAGTTAAAATCGTTCGCGAGGGTCGCTGTGGTTGTGTATGGGGACGCTTTTAAAGTGAAACGCCATACAGGAAAAGTTTTGGCGCATTTTGAAGAGCCGCTTTTTAATCGCTTGCCATACCGTTTTTTTTCGCATCAACACGCACCAAGTCGCAACGAAAGCACGACCCCTGCGATTGTTGCGACGGGGCAGGCTACCTATATAGCCTTTCCGATTTTTGAGAATTATAAGCAACATGCGTTTGTGTCGATTAAGCAGATTTTTACCCATTGTCTGGACGAACTGCTTGGCGAGGGAAAGACAATTTCCTCTAATATGCCGTCTACATCAATAGTTACGGTTATGGAAAATCGGGAGATGAATTTCGACTTAATTCACCTAGTATATGCTCCGACGATTAAAAGAGGCGAGGGGATTGAAATTGTGGAAGATATCCCGAGTTTGCACAATGTTACAGTTAGGTTTAAGTGTGAACAAAAGCCGATAAGTGTTTCGCTTGTTCCGCAGAATGAGGAGATTTCATTTATTTTTGCGGAGGCGGGAAATGATGTTATCGAATGGAATGTATCACGTATGGATTGTCATCAGATGGTGAAAATTCAATATTGAAGCAGAAGAGATTGTCGCTTTTGGCGGGTAGAATTTGACATGGTTTACGCCCGTGAAAAATGGAACTTGAGGAAAATTTTTATTATGAAAAGGAGACAAAATTATGTATCAGAAAAAGTATATTTTGGAAAGAGAATTGCGCATAACCAAAGCATATCAGGAGAATATGACGGAAAACAAGGCAGTTCGTGAACTGCAGGTGCTAAAACAGCAAATTCCGTTTTATTTTATCAAGCCCCAAGAACAAGATTTGCTTGCGGGCAGAATTGACCGCCCATATGTAGTGTTTTCACCTTGCCTAGAAGCCGACGGCAAAGAAAAGGTCGCATACGGAATTGACGTTGCAGCCTGTCGAAAAGAGATTTCCCGCATAGAGGCAGACCCGTCTTATTCACCAGAATATATCACATCGGTCCAAGACATGATGACTTTTTGGGAGACGGAAAATACTAATACCAAAATCAGAAATCGTTTGCCGGAAAAATATGCTCAGCCTCTTTACACAGAGGACTACAGTAACGACCCTGCGGCAATTCATCCGATATACCGCATAGCAGGAATAAATTTAGACTTTAAAAAGCTGTTTCGGTATGGCTTAAGCGGATTGCAAGAACTTGTCACAAAAAAAGGTGAACAAACGCAGGAGGCAGAAGAAAAACTATTTTTCTCATCGCTGTGTGGAGTGTTGGATTTAATAAAAGAAGTTATTCGGCAGTATGCGAAAGAAGCGGAAAAACAGATGGTATCTTGTGCAGATGTAAACCGCCGTAATGAACTTTTGAAAATGCGAGACAGCCTACAAAATCTGCTAGATAATCCGCCGGTAACATTTCAAGAAGCGCTCCAGTTGCAGATTATCTACATGCTGGCAAGTCGTTCTGTGGAACTTGGCAGGCTGGACGATTATTTGGCGGATATCTACGAAAAAAGTATTCGTGAGGGTACGGTTACGCATGAAGAGGCCGTTGCACTGCTGAATAATCTGTTTACTATTGTAGATGAAGAACGAGGACGAGACACACGTGCTATCATTGGCGGGGTCGGACGGAGCAATCCGAAAAAAGCCGATGCTGTTGCAATGCTGGTTTTGGATGTGCTGGAAATTAGAAAATTCCAGTTTTTCCCGCAGGTTAGTCTGAGGTGCCATAAGGGCATGAATGAGGAGATTTATACACGCTCGTTGGATTTGATTGGACAAGGGTATACCTTTCCATTGCTTTATAATGACGATGTTAATGTGCCGTCAACCATGCGCGCGATGGACGTATCACGAAAGATGGCAGAGCAATATAGTTTCTTTGGCTGTGGTGAATACATGCTGGCAGGGAAAAGTATAGGAACGCCGAACACGGTTATTAATATTGCAAAAGCGCTCGAACTGGCGATTTTTAACGGAAAAGACATCTTGACAGGAAAGATAATAGGCACACGGACAGGAAGATTTTGTAACGACACCACATTTGATGAACTGATGGAACGTTTTAAAATCCAGTTGGATTTACTATGCGACATAGCAGGAACATTTGAAGAACTGGTTTATGATGTGTGCAATGAAGAATGCTCATTTTTACTCTACAGTCTCCTGCAAGACGACTGTATTGAACGTGGAAAGGCATTGCTTGACGGTGGCATTGAGCATCTCGGTGGGACAGGTGAAACTTACGGAAATGTTACGGCTTATGACAGCATGACGGCGATAAAAGAAGTGGTCTATGAGAAACAACTTTTCACGCAAGAGCATTTGCTGAAGGTTTTGCGTGCGGATTTTGCAGGTTTTGAGAAGGAACACGCATTGCTGAAAAGAGCAACTAAATTCGGCAACGATGACTTATCGGCTGATAAAATTGCGATTGAACTGCATGAATATATCTGCAATGGACTCCGTCGTCAGCGAGACCGAACACGACTTGACTCGTTTCTGGTAGTTATTATCAACAACAACATGAACGTCGCACTAGGACGCTTCACGGGTGCAACAGCGGACGGCAGACGCGCGAAAGATTTCCTCTCCAACGGAAACGGCGCAAACAGTGGTTGTGATAAAAGCGGCTTGACGGCATTGCTGAATTCTCTTGTGAAGATAGATACGTCTATTCATGCGGGAGGAAGCCAAAATTTGAAGCTTTCTCCGGCATATTTTGAAAAGAATTTTGAGGGAATTCGCGCACTGGTTTCGGCATTTTTTGAAATGGGCGGACAGCAACTGAATTTGAGTATTCTCAATCAAAAGGACATGGAAGATGCCATTATTCACCCAGAAAAGCACGAAAATCTAACGGTAAGAGTCGGTGGGTTTTCAGCTAAATTCATAACGCTTGACCCGACAACTCAGCGGGATATGATTCAAAGAACCGCATACTAAGCGTAGAGATTAAGGTGGCGACTAAACACCGAAAAGGAGAATTTTATGAAAACTCTGTTGCTTGATATTGCCAGAGGAAGCACGCATGATGGTCCAGGAATACGAACCACGGTGTTTGTAAAGGGTTGTCCTTTGCGGTGCCAGTGGTGTCATAACCCAGAATCGCAGTCGTTTGGTGCACAACTTTCTTTTAATGATGGGCTTTGTATGGGCTGTAGAATGTGTGTTGAGATTTGTCCGAACCAAATTCATTCGATGGCTGCTGGACAGCACAATATAGACTATAAAAAGTGCATATCCTGTGGAGAATGCGCTAAAATATGCCCTAGTGAGGCGTTGAAAGTGTTCGGATATTCAATATCGGCTGATGCGGTGATGGAGATTATTCAAAGGGACAAAACGTTTTATGGAGATGTCGGCGGAGCGACCATTTCTGGTGGTGAACCGCTGGCACACCCTGATTTTTGCATAGAATTGCTCACGAAATGCCGGCAAGAAGGTATTCATACCTGTGTGGAAACAAGTGGCGCAGGAGACAAAAATGATTTAAAAAAAATAGCGAAGTTGACGGATTTATTTTTATTTGACTGGAAGATTTCAAACGAAGATGATGCCCTAGAAAAAATCGGAATATCGAGCAAAGTTATACGTGAAAATCTGACGTATTTAATGGAGTGGGGAGTCAGTGTTATTCTTCGCTGTCCGATTATACCCGGGATTAACGACACAGTCGCACATTTTGATACAATAATAGCACTTTTGGCGAAATACCCGACATTGAGTGCGGAAATGTTGCCGTATCATAATTTCGGGATTAGCAAGAGCAAGCGGATTGGCGAGACGGCATCTATGTTTACTGTTCCAACGAAGAAGCAAAAGGAAGAATGGATGGCGNATTTTAAGGATAACGCTGTGGNGAAGGTGACGATTAGTTAGGGCTTATTTCTTAGAAGCTCTGGTGGATTTTTCGTTGTCCTTTTCAGTCGATACGATAGTGTCATTTCTCTTTTTTAAATACTTATATACTAATTGATAGCCATACAACAAAATAGGCACGGTCAGAGTGCAAAATACCGCAGCTTTAAACAAGCCATCGGTGGCAGGGCTTTTCATCATTCCGAGTATAAAAGTTATAATATACATGGCGAGTATTAAAACAACACCAGCTAGTGCTAAGGCACGTCTCATAATCAAACTCCTCTTAAAAATTAGTGTGTTGCAGTTAATTTATCACAGTTTGATAATGAATGCAACCAAGGGAAGAACGAAAATTTTACAAAAGTATGAATTTTTTAAAATAGATGTATGGTTTGCAGTGAATTCATGGTATAATTTCGAATGTACGAGATTTATTGAGAGTAATTACTAGGTTGTCTTGCAATAGAAGATAACACAATAAAATAGACTTCTGAATACCCCAAAATCAAATGAGAATGAGATAAGCACTTGGTTTTATGGATGAGTTAGCATAAAAAATCAATTTTAAAATATTGTTTATGAAGTATATAGATGCAGGAGTAAGAAAATGAGTGACGCACCAAAAGAGAACGCCAAGGATATTGATATTTCCTTGGTGATGGACAAAATTGTTGAGGACACAATCGGGCATATTTCAGTTGACAATCCGACAACTACCGAGAAAATTCAAAAGAAGAATAAAGAGAATATAAAGTCTATTGATGAAGTTAAAAAAGAAACTACATTGCCGCGCAAGAAGAAAGTAGCAAGCGATGAAGCGATAGAGATTAAAAATTCGGTAAAAAAGTCAGTGAAACCTAAAAAAGAGGTAGAGCTGTTTTTTCCTGTACAACAAAATATGAGCAAAGCAAATTCGCCGTCGACAAAACAAACTAAGCAACAGCCAAAGCAAAATAAAGCACAGCAATCTAAAACAAATAAATCACAAGAGAATAAGCCACAAGTAAATAAGTCGCAAGCGAGTAAATCACAAGTAAACAAGTCGCAAGTAGATAAACCGCAAACAAATAAATCACAAGAAAACAAACCACAAGTAAACAAACTACAAGCGAGTAAATCACAAGAGAATAAATCACAAGTAAACAAACAACAAACAAGTAAATCACAAGAAAATAAACCACAAGTAAATAAGCAACAAACAAGTAAATCACAAGAGAATAAACCACAAGTAAACAAGCCACAAGCAAATAAATCGCAAGCAAACGAGCCACAAGCAAGTAAACCACAAGCAAATAAGCAACAGACAAATAAGCAACAAACAAATAGACCACAAGCACATCAAACACAAAAACTAAGACCAACACAAGTGGAAAAACCGCAGACACACCCAGTGCAATCTGTGGATGTACCAAAGAAAAAGAAGCACACGGTGCGTAATGTCTTGTTATCACTACTTGGAATGGTATTACTAGGAGCAGCAGGGGTATATTGCTATTTTGCATATTATTACCATGACAAATTCATGCCAGGTACTTATATCAATCAAATTGATGCACATGATTTAAATGCTGTGCAATTAGAAGAATATATCCGTAGACGGGTAGAGGACTATGCAATTGAGGTAGAATTCCGTGATGGTGAAAAAGGAATTATAACGGGAGAAGCTATTGGCTATGAATTCGTCTCAGATGGAAGCGTTGCAAAGGTTTTAGAAGAGCAAAATTCGTTGAAGTGGATAGAAGGGTATTTCAAGGAATACCGCCATCAGGTTTCTGAGAGTATCACGTTTGATAATGACAAATTGCAAGAGGAATACCGAGCATTACCGCAGACAAGAAGAGATAATCAAGAAGGTCCTAAAGATGCATATGTATTTTATCAGAATAGAAACTGGGAAATCATTCCAGAGATAGAAGGAACAACAATAGATACAAATATTTTGTACCAGGCAATATCTGATGCTATTCACGCAAGTGAAAGGGAATGCTCAGTTGAAGAAGTAGAAGCTTATCTAAGCCCAAAAGTACGACAAGATGACTCTAAATTACGGTTAGAGATGCGCGAACTTAACGACCTAGTTGGCGCTAGTGTTACATATAAATTGCCACAAGGTGACGAGGTTTTAGATGGCAATATGTTGAGGTTATGGATTCAAAGAGATTCAAATGGGCGCTATACAAAAGACGAAGAAATCTTCGCCGCTCATATTGAAAGCTATGTAGAACGCATAGCGGACGAGACAGACACAATGGGCAAGCCCAAGTTATTTAAGACGACTAGTGGGGAAGAGGTTGAAGTTGAAGGTGGCGATTATGGCTGGAAAATTGACCGCTATACAGAAAAAGAAAAGCTTAAAGAAGAATTGGCGAATAATGCCACAGTAACACGCGAGCCAGTATACAGTACCAGAGAGTGGTCGACGGAGAATAATGGCTTTGGACATACTTATATAGAAGTCGATTTGACTAAACAACATATGTATGTATATAGCGAGGGGCGATTACTACTAGATTCTGAAATAGTATCAGGGCGAATGACTCGTCGTCGGTGGACACCACCAGGGGTTTTCACGCTAACATATAAGCAAAGAAATAAAGTTTTAAGAGGACCATTGCAACCAGACGGTTCTTATGAGTGGGAGTCGCCAGTTAGTTATTGGATGCCATTTAATCGTAATATTGGTTTTCATGATGCGAATTGGCAATCAGCATTTGGCGGGGAGCGTTATCTTACCAGAGGGTCACATGGCTGTATTAATATGCCATACAAAAAGGCAGAAGCGTTGTACGATATCATCAACAAAGACTTTTTGATTGTTTGTTTTTATTCAGAAGAGTATACGGTGAGATAGAAAATTTATTATAGTTAAACGGAGTGTTGTTGCTCTATAGGCGTAATTTCCTATAGAGGAACGAACATGCATCTTCGGCAGTCTGAAAAATGTCTGCTTTGGATGCATGTTTTTTGCTTTGTAGAAAGGGTTCTATTAAGTGAGAAAATTAAAATAATTTCATCAATTCACTCAAATCACTAATCATATAGTCAACATCGGTAGTTTCGCCAAAGCCATAAGCAGCATAGACAAAAGGAATGCCAGCTTTTTTGGAGGCTTTATTGTCACCATCAGTATCACCAACATAGACGGGGCTTTCAAGACCATGTTGGCTGATGATTTCAAGAATGTTTTCCGCTTTATTAGCACCGGTATCACCAGGACATAGATGGCCTTTGAAATATTTGCCTAAGCCAGTAACTTTCGTAAAGATTTCAATATATCCAGCTTGACAATTGCTAACGATAAAAAGCTTATATTTATCATAGAGATATTTTAAAGTCTCCTCAAGATTTGGGTATAATGGTGCGCCGTCGCGAAGTAAAAATTCATGTTCACGAGCTGCACATAGGTCAATTAGCCGTAACTGCTCGGCCTTATCGACATTGGCAAAAATAGCCGCTGCGATATCAGACATTGGCTGACCAAAAAGAGATTGTAAACGTTTGGGGGTAATGTCGGAGTCGAGTATTCGCTCTTCGCGAGCTATTTCGTTCCAAGCTATTGTTATTTTGTCGGTGGCATCCCAAAGGGTGCCGTCTAAATCAAAAATTATACTGTCCATATGGTTCCTCCTATTTTAAACTCACAAATTCATTCTATCGGGAAATGTTTTAAAACGCAATCATTAATTTCTCTTTTTATGTTGTTAATGTCATGGTATACTATTCTTTGAGAAGTAGGGGGGATATTAGCTAATAGGAGGAGTTTATGAAGCTGATAACTTTTGCAGTTCCTTGCTATAATTCGCAAGGCTACATGAGAAAATGTATTGAGTCATTACTGATAGGCGGCGAAGAAGTTGAAATTGTCATCGTCAATGATGGGTCATCTGATGGAACGGTGGAGATAGCCAAAGAGTATGTAAAGAAGTATCCAGAGATAGTAAAACTTGTCAGCCAGGAAAATGGTGGACACGGCGAGGCGGTCAATACCGGATTGGCACATGCAACAGGATTATATTTTAAAGTGGTAGATAGTGACGATTGGGTTAATCAAGAAGCGTACGAGCAAGTGCTAGGTGTGTTAGGTCAGTGCGTTCGCGGTCCTAGGACCTTGGATATGATGATATGCAATTATGTTTACGAAAAAGATGGCATCAAGAAAAAGCGTGTGATGCGCTATACTCACGCCTTGCCACAAGAGAGAGTTTTTGGCTGGAACGATGTCAAACCCTTGGGTAAGAGCCACTATATTTTAATGCACTCGCTTATCTATCGGACAGAATTATTAAGAGAAAGCGGATTAAAGTTGCCTGCGCATACATTCTATGTTGACAATTTGGTGGCGTTCATCCCGTTTGCATTTGTTGAAAATATGTATTATCTAGATGTGAATTTTTACCGTTATTACATCGGCAGAGAAGATCAGTCGGTTAATGAAGCGGTTATGGTTAAGCGCGTTGACCAACAAATTAAAGTCAATAAATTGATGATTGATTGGATGGTACAACAAAAATCTTTGAATAAAAATCTCCGAAAATACATGATGAATATGTTATCAATGATTTTAACTGTTTCATCAATTATTTTAATTCGCTCGCAGAGCAAAGAAAATTTGGAAAAGAAAAAGGAACTTTGGAATTATCTTAAAATAGCCGATGCAAAACTTTATTTCTTAATGAAGTACAGCCTATTAGGGCGAATTATGAATTTGCCGGGCAAGGGTGGACGACAAGTTTCGGTAGCAGCCTATAAAATCGTTCAGCGAATTTATGGCTTTAATTAGGCAAACAGTCATTGCGGGCGGACCTGCAATCTCATAATAAAAAAGGAGGTACGTTACGATATGTTAACGACAAAATTAAAGGAACAATTTAAAAATGGGGTGTATGATGCACGCCTAAAAGATATCTACCTTGACGATAAGCAACTAGAATATCAGCAAGGGCGATATATTGAAGCAATCGAAGGGTTTGAAAAAGCTTTTGGTGAGGCAGAAGTAGAGATTTATAGTGCTCCTGGGCGAAGCGAGATTGGGGGCAATCATACCGACCATCAACACGGCATGGTTTTAGCGACTTCAGTTAACCTAGATACTATTGCCATTGTTGAAAAACTTGATAGCGATGAGGTGGAAGTGATATCTAAAGGATACACGCCATCTAAGCTGTCGGTTGCAGATTTAGATAAGAGAGCAGAAGAAAGTGGTAAATCAGTCTCATTGCTACGTGGAATTCTCAAAAACATGCAAGAACGAGGATATCAAATCGGTGGATTTAGAATGTTTAGCACGAGTAATGTTATTGCTGCAGCAGGGTTATCTTCATCGGCTTGTTTTGAGACATTAATCGGAACAATTCTTTCGGGACTTTATAATGATATGAAGATAGATATGAAAGAAATTGCCCAAATCGGACAGTATGCTGAAACGGTTTATTTCGACAAACCAAGTGGATTGATGGACCAGATGGCTTGTTCGGTTGGTGGTTTAATTCATATTGACTTCGGTGACCCTAAAGTACCGATAATTAACAAGGTGGATGTAGACTTTGGGAAGTATAATTATAGTCTTTGTGTAGTTGACACGAAGGGTTCACATGCTGATTTGACAGATGATTATGCTGATATTCCAGCGGAAATGAAAACGGTGGCACAATATTTTGGTAAAGCATATTTACGTGAAGTAGATGAAGCACAATTTTATCAAAACATTGCCGATATCCGCAAAAAGACAGGCGACCGTGCAGTTTTAAGAGCACTGCACTTTTTCGAAGAAGAAAAAGTAGTTACGGATGAAGTAGAAGCTCTTAGAGCAGATGATTTTGAGCGATTTTTAAGCTTAATTACGCAATCGGGTAATTCATCATCTAAATACTTGCAAAACATTTATTCCAACCACGATGTTAATAACCAAGCGGTGTCAATAGCCCTTGGCATGAGTGAAAGGATATTACAAAATAACGGCGTATGCCGTGTACATGGTGGCGGTTTTGCTGGTACAATTCAAATTTTCGTAAGAAATGATTTTGTTAAGGAGTACAAAGAACAAATCGAAAAAGTTTTCGGTGAGGGTTCTTGTTACATCCTAAACATTAGAAAATGTGGTGGTATAAAAGTACTATAGTGTCAAATGAGTTAGAACAAAGTGGACAAGTCCACTTCAACTCCCTAATCCCTCACTCATGAGGGACTTGTTCACTTTTGCACCACTGTGTGGCTACGCAGTAGCCTTCCACTACACAGTGTGTGCATCCCGCGGAGCGTTTTTATTTCATAGGAGCACTTTCCTATGAAATAAATAAAAAAACTATGACAAAGAAGAATTCTCTAACTGGCATTGGCAAAATAGCCAAGGTGAAGTTTCCTTCTGTTGTCGTAGTTCTCTACTACTCGTTTAGTTTGTTTTTCTTATAATACTATTTCTTTGGCTAATGTAAATGAATAAATAATTTTCTCAGCCACTTTTTTACCTGTTACTCGCTCAATTGCATCGGCATAGTATGCTAATTGTTTGCTGTACTTCTCAACCAATTTAGCTTCCTGTCCGGGGATAACTTTATCCGTTTTGTAATCGGCCACAATAATATTATCACCCTCATAGAAGAACACATCGATAATTCCTTGCACTAATATTGTATCTTCGCCAGAAAATTTCTCATCCTTTTCCGTTGCTGGCAAACTCATCACAAATGGCTGTTCTATGTGAAGCTCGCCCCTCGCCTTTGCTGCTTCCATTCTTCGACCCAAGTTCGAGTTGGCAAATTGCCAGATATCATTAACAGAGACTACCGTTTTAGTAGCATCATCGATTTGCTTACTTTCGTAGAGGTCGTCAAGTTGTTTGGCAATTTGCTCTTCGCTGTCAAGCTTCGTTAGATTCAAACATTCCATCACGCGATGGTAAGCTGTTCCACGATTAGCTCCTGACATTTCTTCTTGTTTTTCCTCTATAAATTTAGGCACTAGCGGAATAATATCTGCTTGATAAGCTATGCCTTCTTCCTTAGCGACATGTTGCATCTGCGCTTTAAGTTCTGATACGGTCACCTTGACAGGAACTTTGATTTGGCTTTCATATGGATATGTATATGAAAACCGCTCGTCTAGCTCTTTAATTGCTCTTTCATCAACAATTCCCCGCTTATCTAGATTTTGCAAAAATTCTTGATTTATATTACTAGTCGCTTGATGAACTACTTCTTTTGCCACAATGTCTCGCAAGCTGATTAAGTTGATTTCAATTCGCTCATCATCAAATTTGTGGGCACTACATTCGATTTCATATTGCTGATAGAATTTTGCAAACGAAGTGCACTGTGCCACTGCCGGCAATATCCACGCCCAATAATCTGTTGCTTTTAAGCGTAGGGCGTATGATAAGCGTTCTTCGCCACGACTTAAGACATTGGCACAATTTTGTACACGCTTTTCAAACTTGCTAATTGCTCCTGTTATAATTAACTTTTCTTTGGCTCTGGTTAGAGCCACGTATAGCACCCGCATTTCTTCGCCAAGATTTTCCGCTAAAACTTGTCGCCTGATGACTTGTCTCAACAAAGTCGGAACTTTCAAACGATTTTCAGGGTCGACACTGCCTGTCCCAATACCATAATCAGGGTGCAATACGATGGTTTCACGGCTATCGCTTTGGTTGAAACTTTTACCCATTCCACAGACAAAAACAATCGGAAATTCCAGACCTTTGCTTTGATGAACACTCATAATTCTCACAGTATCTTCTTGCTCTCCGCCGACATTGACCTCGCCATAATCGACCTTGAACTTTTGCAAATGTTCAATATAACGAATAAAATTAAATAATCCCCGATAGCTAGTTTTCTCATATTCCATCGCCTTGGTGATAAGCATCTTAATGTTGGCATTACGTTGGTCGCCGGCTACCATCGCCGTGACAAATTGCTCATAATTAGTCACTTCTAAAATATAGCGAATTAATTCGTGGATTGGGGTATAGGCTACTTTACTTCGCACTTTGTTATAAATTTCATAAAAATTCCGTAGTTTTTCAACTAGTTCACCATTGCTATCTTCTTTTTGGTTATTTTCTTTTTGATTGCTTTCTTCTTGGGCACTTTCGGTATTTTCTTCGTAGTACTTAGATGTCGCATCGTAAATCTTATCTTTGGGATAAGTACTTTTAATCAACGCTAATTCGGTATCGCTACAACCTACAATTGGTGACCGCAAAATCGCTGTGAACGGAATTTCCTGCCTTGGATTGTCACAAATGTGCAAATAATTTAAAATCGTCACTACTTCTAGTGCCGAAAAATATCCCGTCCGTGAAGTCACATAGGCAGGTATTCCTTGATTAGTCAGCGTTTGTGAAAATATATCGCCCCAGCCAGTAATAGTTCGCAGTAAAACTACACAATCACGATATGTTGCCTTGCGATAAGTACCCGTTTCTTTATCAAGCACTTCTTGTTTACCCACTATGGCTTCGATTTTATTAGCCACAACTCGGGCCTCTATCTCTCGAGCATTAATATTATCTTCGTCTTGTAGTAGTTCATCATCTTTTTCTATTATTAGTATTTCCGCCCTGGTAAAATCGGGGGGCGGTCCCTCGGCAAATGATGCACCTTCGTTAAGTGCTGCATCTTCATCATAAGTAATACCCCCTAGCGAGTCATGCATAATGCGCTCAAACAGATAATTAACTGTGTCGAGAACTTCTACTCTACTACGGAAATTCTTGTGCAAGTCAATTTTCTGGTAAGCACTATCCTCTTTGGTGTAATTATGATATTTTTCCATGAAAAGCTCTGGCCTCGCCAATCTAAAGCGGTAAATGCTTTGCTTAACATCGCCAACCATGAAAATATTATTAATTCCACGACTTTGCTTGGAGATACTACTTAAAATCATTTCTTGAACAAAGTTGCTATCTTGATATTCATCAATTAAGATTTCAGCAAAACAATCGCTTAACTCATTAGCGGCTGGTGTTGGCCTAAAATTACCATCTTCTTCTGTTATCAAAATATTCAGCGCCAAATGCTCCATGTCAGAATAATCTAGGAGGTTTCGTTTGCGCTTTTTTGCAATAAAACTATCCTTAAATGCAAGAGTTAATTCAACCAAAACTTGGACTACTGGCTGACATGTCTTGATATCTTGCCATACATTAGCTGGGTCGGCGTAAAAATATAATTCTGTAAGAGTGTCCAAAATCCCCTTTAACTCCTTACGATTATCTTGGATTTGCTTTCGTTTAGCACCAGATACGCTTTTATCCGCCTTTGATGACAGTTTCATCATTTTACGACTACGGATAAGTTCACTCAGCTGTTCATAATCATCTTGTTCTTGCAAAGACTCGATTAATTCGCAATCTGATTGCAACGCTTCCATGTACATATAGGGACCATCTTCTTCATTAGCTATCCTAATATTTTGCTCGGTGATAGAAACCAATTCCTTTAAGTTAAAGGCAATGTCCTCATGCATCTTGCTCACCCATGTGGCCTTGCTCACCTCGCCTTTGTAAGCATTTTGGCATTCCAATAACCATCGCTCAGGCCACGGATGGCTCATTGAAAATTCATAAAGACGAATGATTATTTCTTCAATTGCATTATCATTTTTGCCAGTCGCATACCATTCTATAAATTCTAAAAATTTCTCGTCATTTTCAGCATAGGCGTTTTCTAGTACTTCTTGAACCACTTCCATTTTAAGTAATTTAAGCTCGCCCTCTTCGCCAACACGATATCCTGGGTCTAAGTCGATTAGGTGAAAATAATTTTTAATTACATATCCGCAAAAACCGTGAATGGTATTAATCTGGGCATTGTGAATAAACGTCGTCTGACGTTGTAAGTGTTCATTTTCCGGGTCCGCCTCTAACCGTTGCCCTAGCGCGCTTAAGATGCGCTCTTTCATCTCTGATGCCGCTGCTCTAGTAAATGTCACTACCAAAAGATTGTCAATATCAAGCGGATTGTCGCCCTTTGTTATCATTGTCAAAATACGTTCTACTAAAACAGCCGTCTTACCCGAACCCGCCGCCGCACTAACTAAGATGTTGCGGTCACGCAAATCAATGACTTGTTGCTGTTCTTTTGTCCACTTAACCGTCATAATAATCTCCTGCTGAAGTTCGATTTATCACTGTTCCAGNGCACTCATTCCTAAGTNGTAAAACCACTAAGGAATGGGACGTAAATTCAAACTTCGCTATCACTCGTTTTCATTAAGTTCCGTCGAACAATCTTTGCACTAAGCTCAAGTATCGCTTCACTCACTTTCGCTAAGTGCTCTAAATTTCCTTGTTCATCTTTTGCCAGATTATTTCTTCGTCGAATTGTGCTAAACGCCTCGTATTACAGCCCTTAATTCTCTCATCGAATTCACAAATCGAGCGGTATTCACAATAGGTGCAAGCATGTTTGTTGCCTAACTCGTATGGATTAATTGCCACTTCGCCTGCCATAATACGTTCGCCAATTTCACTCACTTTTTCATTGACATACTCAGATAGAAGTGCAAATTTTTCTTCGCTAGCAATTTTGGAAGTTTTCGCATAACTGCCACTTTTATTAAGCGTCACCGGAATAACTTTAGAGCTCCTATTATCCTCAATGTTAAGCGTATTGTCCAAATGTCTAACTGCATCATCGTCGCTTGATACCAAGCCATTCATCCGCAAATCTTTTAGTATTTCATTTCGCAACTGCTCACTATCTTCACTACCGTTGCCAGAAATTAACGGGTCGCTGATATTATAATAGAAAATACCCGCTGGCTTTACAAACTTTTCTGTATGCTTTTTACGTTCTATTTCTAAGGCAGCGTTTAAGTACACCACCAGTTGTAATTGCAAACCATGATACGCTTCAATTAAATCAAGTGATTTATTGCCTGATTTGTAATCAATTACCTTGACATATACTTTGTCATCGGTCTCACAAATATCAACACGGTCAATACGACCCTTCAAACGCATCGTAGCATCTTCGGACAAGGTGAAATTAATTGCTTCTAATTGATTCTCCATCGCAAAAGAAATTTCTATTCCGCTGGATTTGAAATCGCCACTTCGCGCTTGCTCTTGGAGCGCCCATGCCGTCCGGCGCATAATTCGCTTAATTCGCGTCACCATGTATTTATTTCTGGCACTACTGCTGGCAATAGTGTTGCCATAGTCAACCATAATCTCATCAACGCTACTTTCGATGAAACTATCTCTCTTGGCATCTTCGATATTTCTAAGGTCTAGGTTTTCATTTTGCAAACGTTGGGCGAATTTTTCTAATGTGTTGTGCATGACATTACCCATATCCATGTTGTCAAATCCATATCGAACACGCTCACTTATCCCTAATCCATACTCTAGGAAATGCGCAAATGTACACGCCGAAAATTTTTCCAGCCTAGTGGCGCTATTTTCTAAAGTACTACCATACAAAGCCTTTGCCACCTTTTTCGTAATGACATCAGCACGATTTTCATAGAATGCCGCCATCAAAAGTCGCTTTACTTTAGCGTGGTATTTATCATTCTTCATAAACCAAGTTAGTAATTGTAAAGCATTCTCATCATCTTCTCCTGCCACCAAATTGCGTAGCAGACTTGGTAAAACGGCGCATCCTTGAGCGGCACTGTCAATTCTGCCAAGGTCAAATTGGTTGGCTTTTACTTCTAATACCTTCGTTTGCGGATACATTTTTTCTATCGTCGGAATTAAGTATGCCGCTTGAATGCCCTCACCAACAACATTTGCCAATGAATATGATAAGTATAAATATTTCGCTGGTTTTGTTAGATTTTGGTATAAGTAAAATCTTTGAATGTATATATCCTCACGTGCGCTTGGTGACAATGGGACATCGCTGCCTTTTAGAAAATCTCGCTCTAGTTGTGATAGTACGCCACCTTTGTCGCTTTTTTGTGGAATAGTGCCCTCATTAATACCCACAAAAAACAACGCCTTTATATCCCCTAAGCGCGTTCTTTTCACATCACCAATCACTAGTTGGTCTGCTGACGGCGGAATAATTCCCACCTTTGCCTCACCAAATCCTGCTTCTAGTAATTGCTGATAATCTAACATTGATATTTTTTCATCGCCTAAGACTTCAACTAATTTATCTAATAATTCCATGATAATGCCGTAAATTTGGGCGTACTCCTTGACTAATGCGCCGTTATTATGCTTTTCAAAAAAAGCTTCTTGTTGTTTTAATTTTGCTTGGATTTCGCTTTTTAAAATGAAGCTGTATAATGCCTTGGTTCTTTCTCTAACGGTTTGTCCTTTTGTCGAAAAACCATCAATAAATTCTTGGGCTTCTGCTAAAAATTGCTCCCTTATCTCATTAATTAACATAAGTTGACTCTTATCCATACCGCGATAATTGCGTACCCAAGTCTCGTTCCATTTATTTTTGCCACGGATGCCTAAAGCAATGACATAATTTTCAAGGATATCAATATCCGTCTCACTAACATTAGTCATTCCACTACGCAAATAACGAAATACACTTTCATAACTCATACCTGAAACTACCATGTCCATTGCTGAACGCAAATATTCAACAAATGGATTCATCAACACTGAATGCGTTTCATCGGCAAAAAATGGTATCTCTTCACGACCTAGGATTGGGGCTAGTAGTTCCTTATAAGTTTCTAAATCGCCTGTCATAATGGCGATATCTTTGTATCTGAAACCTTCCTTTTTGATAAGTTGGCGGATTTGTGTAGCAATCATTTCGCTTTCTGTAAAAGGATTTTCCATGGCCGTAATGTGTATCTCATCTTGCTCTTGGTTATACTGGCTAGGTCTGCGCCGAAATAGATTTTGCTCCAGAAAATGTAAGGCTGGCGACGCTGCTAGTCGACCTTTATCATTACCATCAATCCACATCGGCTTATCAATTGTGATACTGTTTTCATTTGCCAAATCACGTAACTTATCCATCATTTCTCGACTCATATGAAAGAGATTATGATATGACGTCTGGGTATGCAAATTTTCTTTTTTATCAATGGTCGCTGTTATGTAAATTTGAACGCTATGCTTCATCAACTCTTCAATTAGACGATACTGTACTGGTGTAAATCCAGTGAAGCCATCTAAGACAATCGTGCTATTTTTCAGTAGTGCCGATTGATTAATGAGCCCACTTGCCACCTCTAATACTTCTTCGGGTGTAATATTTTTATTTTGAAGATAGTTGACAAAACCACCGAAGATAGTTTGAAGGTCGGTTAGCTTGTTTTGTAGCATTGGTTTATCTTTGGCTATCGCAATCATCTTGGTTATATCTGCTGGGGCAACACGATATTGCATTAACTCTGAAATCATTGATTTCATTTCATTAATATAGCCCGGTTTTTTCATATTACCGCCAAGGATGTTTAGTTCTTTTTTCTTTTCTTGGGCAATTTTTTGCAACACAAAAGATTTACCTGTTTCCTCTAAAACAGGCCAGCTTTCGATGCCCACTTCGCCAAAAATGCGATAGGCTAAGCGTGCAAAACTCAAGACGTCAATATTCATAATCGCTTTTGCTGGATGCAACTCAACCAATTGCTTTTGGGTTTGCATCGTAAACTGCTCCGGTACCAAAACCAGATAATTACGATTTGGAAATTGCCTTGACTCTTCGATTGTTTTCTGGTAAATAGCGTATGATTTACCGACTCCTGAATTACCTAGGACGAACTGTAATGCCATGGTTTCTCCTTGGAAATATCAACTTTTTATCTGCTTAGAACTCTAAGTTTACTATATAATTTATTCACTTGTCGCTCAAGGTTATCATTAGAGATGAGCAAAGGAATTTCATTAAATGTGCCATGGTGGGGTACTTCGTTTCCTCTGTATAAACGAGAATAGCAAAATACGTCTTATAATAGTGCCACCCATAGTACGCATTTTTATCATGCTTACCTTTTTTGTTTTCAACAATTCATAACAAACCTTAGCTCTAATTTCAAGACCTGATTTTCTAATAGGAAGTTGCCCTAACTATGACAATTACAATTTCTCCAATTCATCCATCCAAATTGTAACGCACGCATCGCTTGGCATTCTCAAATCGCCACGTGGCGAAAGTGCTACGCTACCAACCTTTGGCCCATCTGGCAAACAAGAACGTTTGAATTGTTGTGAGAAGAAACGCTCATAGAATTTTTTCAGCCACTTTAATATTTCTTCTTTGTCGTATATTCCATCAAAAGCCAGACATGCAATACGATAAATCTTCGCTGGCTCATACCCGCGACGCAACATATAATATAAGAAGAAATCGTGCAATTCATATGGTCCGACCACTTCTTCGGTTTTTTGCGATATCTTGCCGTCTTTTGGCGGTATCAACTCTGGGCTAACTGGTGTAGCTAGAATATCTCGTAATATTTTTGCCAATTTTTCACTCGCTGAGTCTTCTGCATAATATGCAATCAAATGTCTCATCAAGGTCTTTGGCACCGATGCATTAACGCCATACATCGACATATGGTCGCCATTATAAGTTGCCCAACCAAGCGCTAGCTCTGATAAATCTCCAGTTCCAACTACAAGCCCGTTACACTGGTTAGCCATGTCCATTAGCACTTGTGTTCGCTCACGCGCCTGTGCATTTTCATAAGTTATGTCATGCGTATTTAAATCATGTCCGATATCTTTTAAATGTTGTGTAACTGATTCTTTGATATCCACCTCTATCAATTCAGCTCCAACACTTTTAGTCAACTCACAAGCGTTATTGTAAGTGCGGTCAGTCGTGCCAAAACATGGCATCGTCACAGCCTTAATGTTTGCGCGAGAAAGCCCCAGCAAATCAAACGCTTCGGCCATTACCAACAATGCCAATGTCGAGTCTAATCCTCCTGAAATACCAACTAATGCTGCTTGGCAACCAGTATGCTCCATTCGCTTTTTAAGTCCGTATGCTTGCATCGTCAAAATCTCTTCAAATCTTTCGCTACGCTGCACTTCACCTTGCGGTACAAACGGAAACGCTTCAAACTTTCTCGTCAACTTCGTCTCTACTGGCTTTAGCCCAAACGATACGAAGTCAAAATCTTCCATACCCACATTAGTAAATGTGTTTTGACGACGACGCTCATTGCTTACCAAATTAACATCTATATCTGCGTAAATAGTTTCATTGGCGAAACGCTTTGCCTCTGCCAAAATCTTGCCATTCTCCGCAATGATATTATGCCCGCCGAAGACTATATCTGTTGTTGACTCACCATTGCCCGCATCTGCATAAATATATCCGCAAATAATTCTAGCTGATTGTCCACCCACCAAATCACGGCGATACTGCGCCTTGCCAGCAATATCATTACTAGCTGATAAGTTAACAATTATCGTCGCCCCCGCCATTGCCAAATTAATGCTTGGTGGGTTTGGCACCCACAAATCTTCACAAATCTCCGCACCGACACAAAGACGTATCATATCTTCGCATTCGAAAATAATATCTGTTCCAAATAACACTTCATGATTGCCGAGCATAATTTCACAGTTGTCATGCAAATACTCCGCAAAATGTCTTTTTTCATAAAATTCTGCATAGTTAGGGATATTAATCTTAGGAACAATCGCCAAAATTTCACCGCGATTTAAAACTGCTGCCACATTATAAAGCTCGCCATTTAATTCAAATGGCAAACCTACAAATATCAACGCATCAACTAGCTTAGTATCCTTCGCCAACCATAGTAGTTGTTCGGTGGCACTCGCCAATAATTTGTCCTGCCAAAATAAATCGCCACAGCTATAACCCGTAATACACAACTCTGGAAAAACCATGATTTTGGCATCTTGCTTTTGCATATCCTTGATAATATTACTAATTTCTTTGGTATTGTGTACACAGTCAGCCACTTGGATATTCGGTGTTCCCGTTGCTACCTTAACAAATCCTTGTTTCATAATGCACCCCTCCCTTATCTTCTTAAAATTCTCCGCTTTGCTCAAAATGACAGTGCTTTCATAAATCATTTGACTCTATCTATCTGCTCAATCTTAGTAGTTCTTTTAAGTCTGCTATAGAAAAATTGTAATTAGTATTGCAAAAATGGCAATTCAATTCTATTTCTTCACCATCGTCAATCATTGATTGTAATTCTTTTTTACCTACACTTATCAACGCTTTTGCTACTCTTTGTTTACCGCAATTACAAGCAAAATGGGTCGGCATAGTATCATTAATGGTTAAATCTAAGCCTTCTAATAACTGCCCTAAAATATCCTCTGGCGTTAATCCCGTTTCAAAAAGGTCTGTTACTGATTTGACTTTTTGCAAATTTGCTTCTAACTTAGCAATTACTTCTTCTTCGGCAAAGGGCATCAATTGGATAATGAACCCACCAGCGTGCTTAACTGTATTATCTTTATTCATCAACACTCCTAGACCCACCGTTGATGGCACTTGTTGACTTGTTGCAAAATAATATGTCAAATCATCGCCAATCTCACTCGTTTGCAACATCGTCTGTCCACTATATGGCTCTTTCATTCCCAAATCCATGATAACATTTAAAAATCCTACCCCCACAGCTGCTCCGACATCTAATTTGCCATTCGCATTAGCTGGCACCATCACCGCTGGATTGCCAACATATCCTTTGACATTTCCCTTAGCATCAGCGGTAACAGTAATACCGTCAATTGGACCACCTGCTTTTATCTGCAAAGTCAAAAGATTTTTGTCACCTTTCATCATCACGCCCATCATCGCTCCAGCACTCAATAAGCGTCCCAATGCCGCACTCGCTGTCGGACTAGTATTATGTCTTTTGCGAGCAGTCTCCACCATATCCTTTGTGTACGTTGCAAAAGCTCTAATTTGCCCCTTTGCTGCTGTCCCTCTTACTATATAATCCATGATAATTAACACTCCTATTATCTTTTTAATATAACTAGTTTACCTTGTTCGCTAGTTAAAGCATCGGTAAAACCAAGCGTTCACCTTACTCTTGCTTAGTTTTCTTCCTTCGCTTTAGTTTATCATCTGATACTAAAAGGTACAATAGCAACTTTTCCTTGTCTTTCGCCAATTTACTGCTATACTTATATTTAAGGGCAAAATTTGATTTTTAACATTAGGAGGGAATGAATGCTAACGCTTCTAAGTAATTTATTTATTAAAAATAGTAAAGAATATGGCAACCCCGATGTACGCCGTTCATACGGAATGCTTAGTGGTGTGATGGGAATTGTTCTTAATTTGCTTCTTTTCATTGGCAAATATGTTGCCGGTGTAATTTCTGGCTCAATCGCCATTACCGCTGATGCCTTTAATAATCTTTCGGACTCTGGCTCATCATTGATAACGCTTTTGGGCTTTAAGATGTCTGGCGCTAAACCTGATGCCGACCATCCTTTTGGACATGGGCGCTGGGAATATTTATCAGGGCTTGCTGTGTCGGCATTGATTATCGTCATGGGGATTGAATTAATTATTTCTTCTGTTCGTAAAATTATTAGCCCCGCAGAGGTCGCTTTTAGCAAAGTCGCTATCACTATTTTAGCAATTTCGATATTAGTCAAACTATATATGTATCTATATAATCGCCGCATTGCTAAAAAAATAAATTCTGCGACAATGCAAGCTACCGCTGCTGATAGTCTAAGCGATGTTGTTTTGACTTTAGTTGTGTTGATTTCAGTAATCGTTGCTGGGCTAACCCAGCTTAAAATAGATGGCTACTGTGGCTTTGCCGTTGGATTATTTATTCTCTATTCAGGAATTCAATCTATCAAGGAAACGCTAAGCCCCTTGCTTGGTCGTCCCGCAGACCCTGAATTAGTTAAACAAATTGAGGAAATAGTTTTATCACACGGTGAGATTTTAGCCATCCATGATTTAATTGTTCACGATTATGGTCCAGGGCATTTGATTATTTCGCTTCACGGCGAAGTTGATGGTAGTAAAAATATTTATGTTTTACACGAAGCTATCGACCATATCGAAAAAGAGCTTGACGAAAAACTTGGTTGCCTCTCGTGTGTACATATGGACCCTGTTGTTGTAGGCGATAAGAAAACTAATCAAATGCTAACCATCTTATCCCACGAAATCCAAACTATCGACTCGCGAATTACTATTCATGATTTTCGCATTGTTGGTTGCGGCTCTTATCTCAATTTGATTTTTGACACTGTTCTACCGTTTGATTTGAAAATGAACGACGACGAAGCACGCCAAACTATTGATGATTTAGTCAAAGTTCTTTGGCCTAATGCAAACACTGTCATTACGATTGATAAATCCTATACGTAAATTTTAATTAACTCATAACTTTCCAAGGAGGACATTACATTGATTTTTTTATTAGTTGTTCTATATTTATCTTTTGCTGGCATTGGCATTCCTGCCTCATTACTAGGTAGCGCTTGGCCTGCTATGCATACCGAATTAGGCGTTCCTATTACTAGCGCTGGACTTGTGCAGATAACGATGGCGGGCGGGGCTGTTATCTCTAATTTTTTAGCCGGTAAAATCATCAAGCAATTGGACTTTGTGCGCACTACTATTATAAGTGCTACTATGGCAGCTGCTGCGCTAATAGCCACATCATTTTCGCCAAACTTCATTTTTTTATGTGTCTTAGCCATTCCAATAGGATTTGGTTGTGGCCTGCTTGATGCCACCGTAAATAGTTATGCAGCAATTCATTACAAGGCAAAATACATGAACTGGTTACATTGTTGTTGGGGTATCGGCGGCATGATTGGACCTATCATTATTTCCTTTTCTTTACTTAACTGGCAATCTTGGCACCTTGGCTATCGCATCGCAGGGATATTCCAGGTTATTGTAGTTATATTGTTATTTATTTCTTATCCTCGTTGGGAGCACTCCACCTCCACAGCGGATGAAGGTCCTAAAGAACAAACCAATTCATCTTTAGGCAAGCTATTATCCTTGCCAAACGCCAAGATGTCACTTGTCGCGTACCTATTTCTTGGTTGCTTTGGTTCGCTTTTAGGCATCTGGGGAAGTAGTTACTTTGTGACTGTCCATAATATTTCGCCTGAGACCGCTGCTGGTTGGGTTTCACTATACTTCTTTGGCTTGACTCTCGGAAGATTTTTGGCTGGTTTAGTATCTGCTAGACTTGGTAATCAACGTCTACTACGATTGAGTATATCACTAATTGCTATTGGACTCATCATCATGATGCTCCCGCTGCCAACCATATTTGTTCTATTTGGTTATATTCTCACCGGCTTGGGATTTGCGCCAATGTTTCCATGCTTGCTACATGAAATGCCATCACGTTTTGGAGAAACTTACTCGCACCATATGATTGGTCTCCATATGTCTTGTGGTGCTATCGGTATGATGCTGATGCCACAGCTATTTGGCATGTTAGCAGAGCAGACTAGCTACAAATTATTTCCTATAACCGTATTAATTCTTTTGCTCCTCTTCGCATATCTACTAAAACGCTCATATCAAAAGGCCTAGAATAAAGAGTCTGCCCGAGCGTTCTTCCTATTATATTAATAAAGCGACATAGCTATTTAGCTATGTCGCTCTAACTTTCTCCTTGACGCCTCATACACCTTTTCTAGCAATCACGTATATTCGCTCGCTATTATTCTTTGGTTCTTTAAATGTAAACGCATCATAGGCTATAACAAATTCTAGGCCTGCTTTTGCCAATAACTTTTTAATCGTTTCAAGCGAATACGCCCTCTGGTAATGAGTTTCTTCGTTTTTTTGATACAAACCATCTTCAATGTGCATAAAAAGCGTCAAATCATACTCGTTAACCTGCGTCTTTTCATCATAAAAATTCTCCCAGATAAAACTACTCTCTTCGCGATTTTCTGCAAAAATATTATCTGCTAATATCTCTTTGTATTTGTAATCGGTATTCAAGTCGAAAATAAACACTCCCTCAGACTCAAGGTAATGGTTTACCCGCTTAAAGACCTTTAATAAATCCTCATCTTCTAATATATAGTTCATAGAGTCACAAATACTAATGATAGCGTGAACCGCTCTATGCAATTCCAATTCACGCATGTCTTGCAAGATGTATAAAATGTCCTGTCCTGACGCAATTTTTTTATCCATCGCGACACTGAGCATTTCTGCTGAATTATCAAGGCCAATCATATCATAGCCTTTAGCCGCCAACAATTCCGTAATCGTACCAGTGCCACAACCTAGTTCTAACACTGTTCCATCGACAACGCTATATTTATTTAACAACTGGGCAACATAATTACCCCAAGCAGGATAATCAACATTGTCCATGAACATATCGTAAACGCTTGCGAAGCTTTTATATGATGGCATCTTACCTCCTTCCCTAAGCCGACATTACTTTTTCACTGTTAAAGGCTTTGACAATTACCCCAATTAGTAAAACGCTAATACTTACCGTTATTCCTAGGGTAATACCATATTGAAACATCGTTACTTCCTGTGTCAAAATCCCTTGCAATACTAACGCCGTATTATAAATAGGAACCAAAAATAATTGTTCACTAGGCTCGCCCATGCTAAACATCGTCATCATTCCTAGCACCAATATCAACATATACACCGGCATCACATATGTGGTCGCTTCCTTAGTGGTCTTGGCAAATACTGAAAGAAGTGCAATAATCGTTGAATATAAAAATGAAATGGCAATTAGCAAAACTCCTATTAGCATCATTTGTTGTAGCGTCAAAGACATTTCCAACGTACTGCCTGAGCCACCCATCATCGGCATAAAGAATACCATTGCAACCACGGATATGATGGCCGATAACCCTGCCAAACTCATTAGAGCAAAAACCTTACCAAGAGCAATTGAACTTCGCTTAATTGGTGTCATCAAAAGACTCGCCATCGTTCCTCGCTCCTTCTCGCCAGCAACCATATCTGTCCCAATTCCCATGGCGCCCGCAAATAGCAAAATGGTAATAAAGTATGGCAACATTCTTCCTAACTCCCTGCCACTTGCTTTTGCCTCGTCTTGAATAATCACTTCTTGATTATCCGAATTAACCGTGAATACCGTAATATTTTCCAGATTACCAAAACGCTCAACCAATAATTCTTGACGATACTCTTCTAACATCTGTTCAGATATCAGCCAGTAGGCTTCCGCTGAATATTCCACTGACGGATTGTAAAAAGTTTTAATCTGCGGAATTGTACTACCATCTGCAAAGTTCGCTATCTCTCCGTCAAAATCTTTTGGAAATTCAACCAATAAATCAGCCTCACCATTGAAAATCTTTTCTTTTACTTCCTGTACATTATTCTCCACTTCAAGCAAATCAAATTTAGCGCTATTAGTTTTAACGAAATTATTGAAACTTTCTGGTAGATTTTCTACATACACTGTCGGAATATGACTCTCAATATTTGCCATCATACCATCTGCTAACGAGTTAACTAATACCATAATCCCTATCATCATAACCACAGGTAATAAAAATATCGAAAAAATCATCTTTTTATCCTTAAAAATGCGGAATATTTCTTTTCTAAAAATCCCTTTCATGCTATATCTCCCCCTGTTGCTCTTTGTATAACTCAAAGAACGCATCTTCTAATGTCTGTGCTTGTGTTAAAGCTAACAATTCGTTCACAGTTCCCTCAGCAACTTTTTTGCCACTAATCACAATGGCAATTCTATCACATAGCCGCTCAGCTTCCGACATAATATGTGTCGAAATAATAACCAATTTCCCGCCATCACGAAGTTTTTTCAAATAATCTAAAACATTTCGCGCTGTTACGATGTCCAAACCGTTTGTTGGTTCATCAAAAACCACTATATCGGGGTCGTGCACTAAACTAACTGCGATAGCCGCCTTTTGCTTCATCCCCGTTGATAATTCTTTAATGGACTTGTGGGCAAATTCTTCAATACCAAAATAGTCAAACAGCTCTTTTTTCCGCTGTCTTAAAACATCCGCTGGCACCTTATGCAAACGCCCAAAAAAGTCAAACATATAATCTGGCGAAAATTGTGGGTCGAGATTAATATCACTCGTCAAAAATCCAATACTTGCCCGAACTGCTTCTGACTCTGCTTGGACTTCATGATTACTAACAAATATTTCACCCTTAGTAGGCTTAATCAATGTCGATAAACAACGAAGCGTCGTCGTTTTGCCCGCCCCATTCGGCCCCAACAACCCATATATCTCACCAGCATTAGCCACTAGACTAATATCATCAACCGCCACCTTTAAAGGATTTTTGGTTTTATTTTCTTGCATCTGCTTTTTGTTTAATTTGTAAACTTTGGTTAAGTTTTTAATTTCAATCATTCACTTTCTCCTTTTGCCTTAGTCTAATTTACATTATTAAGAAGCAAATAACGCTTCTTAATAACACTCTCTCACTTCGTTCTTTCGTTAACATATCGGTAAAACCAAATGTTCGCTTCGCTCTCGCTTGGTTTTCTTCCGATATGTTATATTATACCCCCCCCCAGAAAAAAAACGCAAGTGGAGGTTTGCCATCATGATAACAAAGTGGACAAGTCAACGTCAACTCCCTAATCCCTCACTCAGGAGGGACTTGTTCACTTTTGCACCACTGTGTGGCTACGCAGTAGCCTTCCACTACACAGTGTGTGCATCCCACGGAGTGTTTTATTTATTAGGACGTAATTTCCTAATAAATAAAAAAACACTCGACAACAGTCAAATGCTTCTTTAATGTAGAATACTCCTTTGACTGTGCAATACGACACTGCCCGGTCTTTCTACACCCATATAGTAACACTATTTCCAAATAATTTCAACAACAATTTGTTTTTTTGAGACAAAAATTAGTCTTTTTATAGAATGTCGCTCACCACATTGTCTGTGAAGTTCCTTTTCTATCATCGCATCCGACAATAATGAACGTCGCCCATCAACAATTATATTTTTTGACTGTTTCAATGCCCGCTTCATTTGGCGCCCTATAGTATTCCTTGATTTTCCTCTTGGGCTTTTCATCTCCCACAATTGTCCATTAAACATAATGTCGGGAGTTTTTCGCTTATAATCATCTATAGGACGCAAAAATTCCACCCTCGCATTATAATGCTCTGCGATGATTTGTGCTATTTGAATTTCGTTTTCTTCTGGGAGCTTGCCTAGATTTGGCGGAATAATTACTTTTGTATTTATATTTTTCATATGCACATTATACTACCATAAATCAACTTATAATAATAGTATTCTATTGTTAAATTTTTCTAAACAAATATGACTAATACCACTACAAATTTCCTATTGTTGCGAAACAAAGGACTGCCATCACTGACAGTCCTTGTACTATATTCTATACTAAATTACACGTCTTACCGCCAAGATAGTTCTGTATGCTGCATTGCCACTAATCTTGATACCAGTAGATGGACTACTAGCGTGGACAATTGAACCACCACCCATGTAAATAGCAACATGTCCTGAGTAACAAATGATATCACCCGGCTTAGCTTCTGAGTAAGAAACCCCTACTCCTGAACTTCTCATCCCACCAGATGTACGTGGCAATGATACACCAAAGTTTCTAAATACAGATTGAACAAATCCTGAACAGTCTGCGCCGTTTGTTAGGCTAGTTCCACCCCATACATATGGGTTTCCGACAAATTGAGTTGCATAACTAACTACTGAACCACCTCTGCCACTATGTGATGCTCCTGTTGCTGCACCGGAATTGTCGCCTCCTGAAGTGTTAGGATCTATTTGGTCGTCGTTACCACTTTGTGACCCACCTGAACTTCTACTCGTGCTTGCTGCTGCTTGAGCTGCATTACGGCTTTGGCGGTTTCTCTCCGCCGTCGCTGCTTCCGCCTCTCTTCTTGCTTGTTCGGCCGCGGCCACTCTTCTTGCCTCTTCTTCAGCTGCTCTTCTCTTTTCTTCCTGAATTCTAGAAATCTCAGCGGTTTGTGCCGCTAATAAGTTTCTAAGTTCACTAGCTTGAGACTGTGCTACTGAAAGTCTATTCTTATAATCCGCATTAGTCGCTTTCTTTTCTGCCAATAATTGCTCTAAAGCTGCTTGTTGCGCTTCTTGCTCCATTTGCATGATTTCAAGCTCTGACTTTTCATCTTCAAGTCTTTCGCCTAATTCTTTGACTTGTTTAACAACCTTAACGAAGTCATTAAGACTCTTGCGGTCGTATTCGTATATGCTTTGCGTATGTTCAGCTTTACTTAACATTGAAGCGATGTCGCCTGACTCTAAAAGAATTTGTGCCCATGCAGTGTCGCCACCATTCTCGTAAATATACTGAATTCTTACTTTCATGTTCTCGTATTGCCTGTCTCGGTCTGCTTCTGCTTCTGCTAATTCCTCGGCAGTTTGAACGATTTCTGCTTCTTTGTTCGCGATATCGTCTTTTAATACTTCAATAGCAACCAAAACATCAACCAACTCAGCATCCGCTTGGTCAATCTCTGCTTGTAGTTCTTGGGTCTTTTGCTCAAAACTCCAAATCTGCCCTTGAGTACTCTCTAATTGACTATTAGTAGCTGCTCGCTCTTGTCTAAGGTCTGCCTCTCTATCTGCTAACGCTGGTACTGCCTGTGTTGCAGTCATAATTATTATTAGTCCTAAACATAGGAACTTTTTCTTCATATTGTTAACTCCTTAACATAATTGATACTTTTTTTGTAACACTTTCGAAACATTTAACTCATTTCCTTTACAAGTTTACCACATTTTTTTAAAAATTGCAAGAGGTATTTCACTATTCTATGCTAAGGGTTATATTCGCAAATGCATCTTTTTTCTCTTGAAGTGTCTTAACTTCATCCTTGAAAATTTTTAAATCCTTACCGCTCATTCTATCAATAATCGTAGCATAATCCTGTTGTGAAAATACATTAAATTGCGCTTTTTCCATTGATAAGGCAATGCCACCATCAGCTACATTCATCTCGCTAACTTTCTTGCCCTTAAATTCGTCATTATAAGCTGACGACAAGGTTGCATACAATGCACTGTCGATTTCCTTTACGACTGAAACAATCACACTATCCGATTCACTTGATTGGTCACTATCAACACCAATCACTTTTTTATCTTTTTGCTCAGCTGCTTTCATGATTGCCGTTCCCGTCGTGCCACCACTTGCAAAAATAATTTCAATACCGTCATCATACCACTGTCCTGCCATTTCCATTAGTGCCGGTGACATTTCATTAATTCCAAGGTATGTAAAACGCACAATGATTTTATCTTTGTCCAAGCCCATTTCCTCGGCGGCATAATTAGCCCCTTGAACAAAGCCTGTACCATAACGAACTACATTTTCATTTGGCACACCGCCGATGAAGCCTAAATTCTTATAGCCATCTTTAACTGCTGCAAAGCCTGCTAAAAATCCCCCCTGCTCTTCTGCATACATTAACGCTGCTGTATTTTTACGCACTTTATAGCTCTTACCTTCTTCTTTTCTTGGCGCACCATCAACCATAATAAATTTTACGTTTTTATATTGTCCTTGTAATTGGTAAATCGGAACTTCAAATGCTGTTCCACTACACACGATAACATCAGCACCTGCTTCAACCGCTAGTTTAACTTCAATCTCTATATCTTCTACTGTCGCACTCTTGAGCGGATGACTTTTATAAATCAAATTATTTTCGTTGGCATATCGTTCCACTGTTTTCTTGACTGTCAGCGATGTATAATCATTTGCCGCTGCAAATTCAAGCAACGCTATATTTTCTGTCACTTCCTTTGGTGTGCTACAGCCACCCAAAATACCTATCATCAATATCACAACTATTATTATACTCAATTCCTTTTTCTTCATGTTAGATATCCCCTTGTCGCTAATTATTAATATTACCCTTCTTACTTAACAGTATAATAAGAAAAACTCCAAATGAAAAGCGTTTTTTCATTTGGAGCTTTATTTTATCTATTCACCAAAAATGTCTTTTAGAATTTGTTGTGGCGTTTTCTTTAAATATCCTTCTGGGTCTTTCATCAATCGCTTGCCACTAACGTCCCATTGGAAACGATTAACATTAGTTAGGTAAGACCTACTTACGATACTAGATAATTTGAATTTAGATACCACTCCTGGGTAATATCTTTTCATATATCTTTGCGCCAGCCTTATTGCTTGCGAGTCAACATTACCTGCCAGTGTTGGCGTTCCAGCTAATTGGACACCCGCTTGTGGTGTCGAGTGAACGATTACCACACTGCCATCTTTGCATTGCCCAATTACAATCCACACATGTCCCGTAATACTAATGACATCGCCTGGCGTGAACTTGCCTGCACTAGTAGCATTGCTAACGCCCCAGCCATTGCTAGCATATTTGCCTGGCATACCTGTGGAAATCGAAGATGTTGCCGCCCCCGTTGCCATCACATTGCTCTTACTCTCTATTGCGTTGTATGCCGACCAGGCAACAAATCCCGAACAGTCCAATCCATTGCCGTGTTGGAAGCGGTGACTATTAAAATCGTAGCTTGAACTTTGCTTATTGTAGAATTTCTTCCAGTTTGGGTTAACTCCAGCTCTAACTCCGTCGCCACCCCTCTTCCATGCGTCGTGTCCACCACCCCAAATATAAAGTGTCGAACCAACTGGTTGCATTGCACTTCGCAAAAAGCTCTTAATAGTCTTTTTCCCTGAGCCACCTACTACTATCTGTGTATTCCGGTTGGATTTACCATCCTTGCCAATATAAACGCCTTCGATGGTGACATTAGTTGCCATTCGTCCGGTATCTTTATAGAAAAAGTACTCGCTTCCACCTATCGTCTGCCAGCCTACTGACATCTCTCCTCTAGTACCATTTGCCGTACCAGTTGTGCGGAAATGATATCTAGCTCCGCTAATGGTGTGCCAACCTGTTCTTAAACTTCCATCACTAGAATTACCGAAATAATAGGTCTTGCCCTTAATCTTAGTTAATCCTGTTGACATTCTGCCTTGAACACCGTCTTTGCCAGCCACCCTAAAGTAATAAATCTTACCACCGATGGTTTGCCAACCTGTATTCATACGTCCTAACGTGCCTGCCGCACCAGTAGTGTTAAAATAAAACCATCTCTTGTTGATTTTTTGCCAACCTGTTCTTGGTTGTCCTGATGAATTCAAAAGATATCTATGACCTTTAATTTGTTGCCAGCCTGTCAGCATTCTGCCACGTTTAGATGTACTGCTTGATGATGAAAATAAATATACTTTGCCACCAATCTTATGCCAACCTGTCCTCGCTTGACCTTTGACACCATGTGCTCCACTGCGTCTAAAAAAATATCTATTTTTATTGACTGTTTGCCAGCCTGTCTTTAATGAGCCATCGTCGCTACCACCAAAGAAATACACCTTACCACTAATTGACCTAAGACCGTGGAACATTCTTCCCCTGGCACCTGGATTGCCCGAATTTCTAAAATAGTATGTCTTACCACCAATGGTATTCCAGCCAGTTCTTGCTCGACCTTTGACCCCATGTCCACCACTTGGATTAAGGTAATACCAATGCCTGCCTAGCTTTTGCCAACCACCAGCACGTAGCTCACCATTACTTTTATTAAAATAAAAATTATGCCTTCCGATTGTGGTCCAGCCAGTTGCCATTCCACCCTTAACACCTGTAGCGCCAGATTCAGCAAGGTAATAGGTTTTGCCTTTAATCACCTGCCAACCTGTAAGCATGCGACCTCTAACACCAGCCCCACCAGTTTCACTAAGATAGAAATACTGGTCGCCAATCTTCTGCCAACCAGTGGCTACTTTACCACTTCTATCATGATAAAATGTGTGTTGTCCTGATATTACCCAACCAGTCCTTGCTCGTGGTTGAACCTGAGTATCCTGAGCTGGGGCACTGACCGTTGTTGCTGTAGCAGTTTCGCTACTTGCCCACGCCGTCTGTGTTACCACCATCGTAACTGCAACTACTAGTAAAAAAATTAATATTGTTCTTGCTATATTTCGCGCTTCTTTGATATACATTACAATCCTTTCATCCCTAACAAGTGCGACAAATGCCGACGCTTAATAGTTTTGTTAAGGTTTTGTTACAATATTTTCAATCTTTTCCTATGTGTATTATATATGTATTACAGCAAAAAGACAAGACCCTTTTCGTTGAATAACACTATTGACACTATTTTACCCTCATGCTACTATCTTTTTATAGGGCTTTACAAAGCAAAACAAATGAATAATAATCTTGGTTACTGACGGTAGTTTGTGGATAACCACAAGGGAGCCAAGAATGTATTTTAGCCGACCGTCTGGGCATCAATGTAACTAAGGATTACATGACGCCTTTTTTTGTGCTTAAAAACGTATATCCTTAAATCAAACACTTATTTTAATAGGAGGTTTTTATGGGTTACAAATCGGATATTGAAATTGCTCAAGAAAACACAATGGCACCAATCACAGATATTGCTGCCAAAGCAGGTATTGATGACCGATACCTCGAACAGTACGGAAAGTATAAAGCAAAAATCGACTACAATTTATTGACTAACATCAAAAAAGAAAACGGTAAGTTGATTTTAGTAACTGCTATCAATCCGACGCCAGCTGGCGAAGGTAAAACAACGACGACTATCGGTCTCGCCGATGGGCTACAAAAAATCGGGAAAAATGTTTGCGTTGCCCTACGTGAGCCATCGCTTGGTCCTGTTTTTGGAATTAAGGGTGGTGCCGCAGGTGGCGGATATGCGCAAGTAGTTCCAATGGAAGATATTAATCTGCATTTCACTGGTGATTTCCATGCCATTGGAGCAGCTAATAATCTCTTAGCGGCAATGCTTGATAACCACATTTTCCAAGGAAATGAATTAAATATCGACCCCCGCAAAATCACTTGGCGTAGGTGTGTTGATATGAATGACCGTCAACTTCGTAATGTTACTGACGGCTTGGGTGGAGCATTTAACGGCGTACCCCGTGAAGATGGTTACGATATTACTGTTGCCTCCGAAATCATGGCCGTACTTTGTCTATCAAGTGACATTGATGATTTGAAAAAACGCCTTTCTAAAATCATTATTGGCTACACATACGGAAGAGGCTTAGATGCTAAACCCGTTACAGCCGGTGATTTAAAAGCTCAAGGTGCGATGTGCGCCCTACTAAAAGATGCTTTGAAACCAAACTTAGTACAGACATTAGAAGAGGTTCCATCAATCGTACACGGCGGTCCTTTCGCCAATATAGCACATGGCTGTAACTCCGTTATTGCCACTAAAATGGCGATGAAACTTGGTGATTATGCTATTACTGAAGCTGGATTTGGTGCCGACCTTGGTGCCGAAAAATTTTTAGATATCAAATGCCGAATGGCCGGTCTAACCCCTTCCGCTGTCGTTATGGTAGCAACGGTTAGAGCACTAAAACATAATGGTGGTAGTGCCAAAGATGAGCTAAATAACGAAAACTTAGAAGCTCTTGAAAAGGGCTTGCCAAACTTGCTACAACACGTTGGCAATATCAAAGATGTCTATGGGCTACCATGTGTCGTGGCTATTAATGCCTTTCCTACTGACACTAAAGCTGAACTTGACCTTGTTGAAGCTAAATGCAAAGAACTTGGTGTCAACGTTGCTCTTTCGGAAGTTTGGGCCAAAGGTGGCGATGGCGGCGTTGCTTTAGCTAACGAAGTTGTTCGCCTCGTTGAAGAATCAAGTAACTTTACATACTCCTATGAATTAGAAGGTAGTATTGAAGATAAACTAAATCAAATCGTTCAAAAAATCTACCACGGAAACGGCGTTGTCCTAACTACACAGGCGCAAAAGCAAGCTGCCGAACTCGAAGCTTTAGGCTTCGGCAACAAACCTATTTGTGTCGCTAAAACTCAATATAGTTTCACTGACGACCAAACTAAACTTGGCGCACCAAGAGACTTTGACGTGACCGTTAGAAATCTTAAGATATCTGCTGGTGCTGGTTTTATCATCGCTTTAACTGGCGAGATTATGACTATGCCAGGGCTACCTAAAGTACCAGCGGCAGAGCGTATTGATGTAGATAGTACTGGTAAGATTTCAGGGCTGTTCTAAATAATTAAAGTAAATCTAATTAAAATGACCGTCTTATCTATCGCTATGCTATAGATAAGACGGTCATTTTTTACTTTATAGGAAAGTGCTCTATAAAGTAAAAACGCTCCGCTTAGATGCACACACTGTGCAGTGGAAGGCTACTGCGTAGCCACACAGTGGTGCAAAAGTGAACAAGTCCCTCATGAGTGAGGGATTAGGGAGTTGAAGTGGACTTGTCCACTTTGTTCTT
>JGI994J12354_10000649_pt1 | contig 34663 bp, 30 predicted proteins | sample IntmicLarv3ML3BL_FD_12354 | JGI IMG/M metagenome (IMG submission 12354) | reverse complement strand
CGGATGGAAAACGCACCATTGGCAGGCGTATCCCCCGCACCAAAGCAAGGGCCACAGAAGCAGGAGCGCACGCTCACGCCTGCCGCCATCAGGTCGTTGACCGCACCGATGCGAGTCAAGTCCATTAAAATTGGCTGACTGCCCGCATAACAGGAAAGCCAGAAGTCACCGTTGCCGGTCGAGCCGCCCTTGAGCACCTCAGCCACACGCCGTAGATTCTGTGCCGTTCCGCCAGAGCAGCCAGCAACCACGCCCTGATCAACGTGGAACTCGCCATTGCGAATTTTTGCCAGAAGGCTGGGCGTGCCCTCTGGCGCACCCAGCTGCTCTCGGGCATCCAAATCCACCTGATGAAGCAGGTCAGCCATGTTTTCTTTGAACACTCGAATGGGGTAAGCGTTACTGGGGTGGAAGGGCAGGGCAATCATAGACTCGACCTTCGCCAGGTCAATGAACACCGCCGCATCATAGAAAGCCCCCTCCTGCGGCGCAAGGGTTTTATACTCATGGGCTCGACCCAGAACCTTGAGAGTCTCCTCTGTTCGGGCATCCGTTGCCCAGATGCTTGAGAGGCAGGTGCTCTCGGTGGTCATTACATCAATGCCGCTACGATAGTCCATGGAGAGATTCGCAAGGCCGGGTCCAAAAAACTCTAGCACGGCGTTTTTCAAAAAGCCGCTCTGAAACGTTTCGCCAATCAGTGCCAACGCCACGTCCTGGGGACCCACGCCAATGCGGGGAGCATTTTCGAGGTAGACCGCAATCACCGGTGGATAGGCTATGTCATAGGTTTTGCGCAGCAACTGGCGGGCAAGCTCCGGGCCGCCTTCGCCAATGGCCATGGTGCCGAAGGCACCGTAGCGGGTGTGGCTGTCTGAGCCGATAATCATCTTGCCTGCGCCTGCGTAGCGCTCCCGCATGTAAGAGTGAATCACCGCCACATGGGCGGGAACAAACTCGCCGCCATATTTTTTGGCAGCGGAAAGGCCGAACACATGGTCGTCCTCGTTGATGGTGCCGCCTACGGCACAGAGGGAGTTGTGGCAATTGGTGAGTACGTAGGGCACGGGAAACTCGGTCAGGCCGGAAGCTCTGGCTGTTTGCACGATGCCCACGTAGGTGATGTCATGGCTAGCCAACGCATCAAAGCGCAGCTGAAGCTTGCTCATGTTTCCGCTCTGATTATGTGCCGCCAAGATACCATAGGCCATGGTTTTTTCTCTGCCGCACTCTGCATCCAAACCCGCCTGTGTCAAGGCACCGTTCTGGAAAACCATGCCGTTTTTTCTGCAACGTACCACTGTGCATCCCTCCCGAATTGATTCCCATTATTATACCAAAATTCCGATGCTTTTGCAAGATGAAGTTGCACCCTTTGCAGTAACAGGAATATCTCACATAAATGCGCAATGCTTCAGCAGATGTAGATATTGTATCTTCTACTTGAATTGTCCGCTCATATAATATATAATATATTTTTAGAATTGCACGAAGCTGCCCATTGCAGAAAGGTTTGAACAGATTTTGATGAACTATCGCATCGGCATTGACATTGGCTCCACAACCGTGAAGGTTGTTGTGCTCGATGAAGAGAATAATTTACTATTTCGGTCTTACGAGCGCCATTTTTCAAAGGTGCGGGAAAAGGCCAGCGAAATCTTGCGCTCTATTGCGCCCCAATATGCGGGGAAAATGGTGCAGCTGTCCATCACAGGCTCAGCAGGGCTCGGTGTTTCCAAGGCCAGCGGCATTGATTTTGTACAGGAAGTTTACGCCACTGCCGCCGCCGTCGACCAGTACTTCCCCGGAACAGATGCAGTAATTGAACTCGGCGGCGAGGATGCGAAAATCATCTTCTTTGGCGGTGCGCTCGAGGAGCGAATGAACGGTTCCTGTGCAGGCGGCACCGGCGCATTTATTGACCAGATGGCGACCCTCATGGATGTGACTGTAACTGAATTGGATGCATTGTCCCTCAAGTACGAAAAGATTTACCCCATCGCCTCCCGCTGCGGCGTGTTCGCTAAAACCGACATTCAACCGATTCTCAACCAGGGTGGTCGACGGGAGGATATTGCAGCCTCGATTTTTCAAGCGGTGGTTGACCAGACCGTGGGTGGCCTGACTCAAGGGCGAGAGCTTACCGGCACCATCGTGTTCCTCGGCGGACCCCTCACTTTTTTGAAAGGTCTGCGCAATCGATTTGTAGAAACCCTTAAGCTGGACGAAGAGCACGCCATCTTCCCTGACAATGGCGACTGTTTCGCTGCCATCGGCGCCGCCATTTGCGCCAGTGATTTTTCTGCTGTGTCCTTTGACCAAACCCTGCATCTGCTCGAGTCCTCTGTGGGCGAAAACGTCACTGTGGATGCAATGCCACCGCTGTTTCAGGACGAGAGTGAATACGCCACCTTTTTAAAACGGCACAACGCCAAGCATCCCCCAAAAGTAGATGCGACCACCTACGCAGGCCCGGCTTATTTGGGCATTGACGCAGGCAGCACCACGACAAAGATGGTTCTGCTCGCCGAAGACGGCGGAATCCTTTACCAGTACTACAACAGCAATTTAGGCAACCCTGTATCTATTGTGCGCAAGCAGCTCGACGAAATTTATGCACTTTGTGGCCAACGCATTGTGATTAAAGGAAGCGCCGTCACCGGCTATGGCGAAGATTTAATTAAAAACGCCTTTTCCTGCGATTTGGGCTTGGTGGAAACCATGGCTCACTTTCACGCCGCCCGGCATTTTGAGCCTCAGGTTGACTTCATCATCGACATTGGCGGGCAGGACATGAAATGCTTCAAAATCCGCCATGGCGCAGTGGATTCCATTATGCTCAACGAGGCCTGTTCTTCCGGTTGCGGCAGCTTTGTCGAAACCTTCTCCAAGGCACTGGGACAGGATATTGCGGATTTTTCCAAAATCGGACTACTTTCCCAGCGACCAGTAAACCTCGGCTCTCGCTGTACCGTGTTTATGAATTCCTCCGTCAAGCAGGCGCAAAAGGACGGCGCTACAGTGGAGGATATTTCAGCGGGACTGTCCATCTCTGTGGTGAAAAATGCGGTTTATAAAGTTATTCGTGCGGCCTCCGCAGATGATTTGGGGCAGCATATTGTGGTACAGGGCGGCACGTTTTTAAACGATGCGGTGCTTCGCGCCTTTGAAATGGAGCTGGACCGCAACGTGACTCGACCCACCATTGCCGGTGTTATGGGCGCTTATGGCGCAGCCTTAGCGGCGCAGCAGCTTGCGTTGGAGCATACCAGCCTGCTCTCCCCTGACCAGCTGGCAAACTTTGTTCACACGGCAAAGCCCGCTACCTGCAACCTCTGCAACAACCGCTGTTCCCTCACCATCAACAGCTTTGACGGTGGACGGCGCTTTGTTTCCGGCAACCGCTGCTCCCGCCCGCTGGGCAAAGAAAAAGCCAGCACGCCGGATATGTTCTCCTATAAGTATGAAACGCTCCGGGCTTTACAGGGCGCAGGCGATGGCAACGGCTCACGGGGTAAGGTCGGCCTCCCCTTCGGGCTTAATCATGTGGAAAATCTGCCCTTCTGGTTCGCTTTTTTGACTAAGCTTAATTTCGAGGTTGTTCTCTCCCCCGACTCCTCCCGCAGTCTATATTTACAGGGGCAGAGCACCATTCCGTCAGACACGGTGTGCTATCCTGCCAAGCTTATGCATGGCCACTGTGATGCGCTGGTGGAGGCAGGAGTAGACTGGATTTTCCTGCCCTGCATGCCCTATAATTTCGACGAAAAAATTGGCGACAACTGCTATAACTGCCCTGTTGTGGCCTATTACCCCGAACTTTTGGGCGCAAACATGCCTAAGCTTCAGAAAACCGCCTACCACTTCCCCTACTTCGGCCTGCATAACCGTAAGGGCTTTACGCCCAGAGCAGCGGCGTATTTCTCTGAGCACTTCAAAATTCCCGCATCCGAGACAAAAGCAGCGGTCGATGCGGCTTACACCGCCTATGCCCAGTTCCTCGACGATCTTCGCCGCACCGCCGAAGAGTACACCACCTATGCCCGCACTCATGGCATGCCCATCCTGGTGGTTTCCGGCCGACCCTACCACATTGATCCGGAGATTAACCACGGCATCAACGACATGATCACAAGCTTCGGCTTTGTACTTATTACAGAAGATGCGGTGCATCACCATATGGGCAAGGAGGCCCGCACCGTGCTCGACCAGTGGACATACCAGAGCCGGATGTATAATGCCGCCCGCTATGTCTGCACCCAGGAGGACATGCAGATGATTCAGCTTGTCAGCTTCGGCTGTGGCACGGATGCCATCACGACTGACGAGCTGCGGCTCATTCTCGAGTCCGGTGGCAAGCTTTATACCCAGCTCAAAATCGACGATATCAGCAATCTGGGCGCTGTGAAAATCCGTGTTCGCTCCCTCATGGCCGCCGTCGAGGCAAGAAAGGCAGGTGAGCGCAATGGCTAAACTGGTTCACGACACAGACGGTCGCCTCCTCTTCACCGAGGAAATGCGCAAAGAAGGCTACAAAATCCTTGTGCCCCAGATGCTTCCCATGCACTTTACTATGCTCATCCGCATGATGAACCGCAAGGGTTTTAACATGGAAATCCTCAACACCAACCATCGCGGCATCGTGGACGAAGGACTCAAATACGTTCACAACGACACCTGCTATCCGGCGCTTCTGGTTATTGGTCAATTTCTGGACGCACTGAAATCTGGCGACTATGACTCAAATAAAGTCGCTCTGGCCATCACGCAAACCGGTGGCGGTTGCCGAGCCTCCAACTACATCCACCTGCTGCGCAAAGCCCTTGATAAGTCGGGTTACGGCCATGTGCCGGTTATCTCCCTTAACTTGTCAGGTCTTGAGAACAACCCGGGCTTTAAGCTGGGTTTGAACGACTTGATTCGGATGATTTTCTGTGTGCTCTACGGTGACATCATGATGAACGCCGCCAACCAGTGCCGCCCCTATGAGTGTAATCCGGGAGAAACCGACCGTGTAATTGAAGAGTGCATGAATATGATGCTGGATGCCTTCGAGCAGAACAAGGGGCTGTCCAAAAAAGCACTGCCCCAGTATTTTACAAAAATCCTCGACCGTTTTGCCGCCATTCCCATAGAAAAAACCGACAAGCCCCGCATCGGCATTGTCGGCGAAATCTATGTAAAATACTCCCCTCTGGGCAACAATGAGCTAGAAAAATTTCTTCTCTCCGAGGGTGCAGAGCCAGTGGTACCGGGTCTGCTGGACTTTGCGATTTTTAAGGTTCATAACCGTGAGGTTGACGTTGACCTTTACGGCGGCAAATGGGTGAAAAAATTCGCCTGCGGCATTGGCCACCGCTGGATGGAGGGCTGCCAGAATTTGATGATTGAAACCATCAACAAACACGGGCGCTTCCATGCGCCCTGCAACTTCACCCGCCTGCACCAGCTGGTGCATGGATATCTGGGTGACGGCAATAAAATGGGCGAAGGCTGGCTGCTTACCGCCGAAATGCTGGAGCTGATTCACGACGGCGTGGGCGGTATCGTCTGCGCACAGCCCTTTGGCTGCCTGCCTAACCACATTGTGGGCAAGGGCATGGTGCGCCGCATCAAAGACGACTATCCACACTCCAATATTGTAGCCATTGACTATGATCCAGGTGCAACAAAAATTAATCAAGAAAATAGAATCAAGCTTATGCTTGCCAACGCACGGCGGCATCAAAAACAAGCTGTGGGTGCTCAATCATGAGTCAAGAGAAAATCAGGTTCATCGATGCTGTGTGCGACGAGCACTTTGCTGTCATGAGCAAGCTCCACGCCGAAGGCTGGCGGACGACCTATAACGGCATCCTTACTGACGATTATTTCCAACGGGAAATTACGGATGACCATTGGATTCCTGTTTTTCGCAACAACCACGCAACCGGCGCAGCAGAAGGGCTCATCATCTATTATGGCGACAAGCCGGTCTCCTGCATCAGCTATGGCCCCGCCCGTCTGGGCATTCGCCCCGATGGCAAGCCTCAGGATTTTGACTTCAGCGCTTACGCAGGCTGGGGGGAAATTCACTCCATCTATTCCGACCCGACAGAAGTGGGCAAAGGCTATGGAAATCTTATCTTTCAGGAGGCCTGCCGTCGACTGAAAACCGCCGGGCATCAGCACTGCTTCGTACTGGTAAATGCGGCCAAACCTCTGTCCATTAAGTTCTACGCCGACCACGGCTTCATGCCGGACGGCACTCATATGGATTGGGATTACGACGGCGTTATCTGTGTAAACTTGCGCTATTGTAAGGAATTATAAGTAAACCCCCGCCGACGTAGTCGGTGGGGGTTTACTCTATTTTAAGTACTTCTCTAAAAATTCCGTCACCCGCACAAAGGAAGCCTCTCCGGCAGGAGTGTCCATTAAAAACTGATATTCATGAATGGCAATGCCTTCGTCATCCGGAATATAGAAGCTCTCCACCGGCACCTGCCATTCCAGTAGCACCTGCTCCAGCAGGCGACTATGATCCTCAAAGGAAGCGGTGTTCCCATCTGTGAGAAATGTGGGCGGGAAGTCAGCAGTGATGTGATTGGCGATGGTAGCCTGCTCGGTGCGCTCCTGCGCCCAGTTTTTGTTCCCGAAATAGGCCCAGGCCGTCCGTCCCATCAAAAATTGAAACACCACATACTCATTCTCCGCAATTTTTTCAACATCGAAAGGGCCGCAAAACAGCACGGTTGCTTTTAGGCTCTCCGCTCTAACCACTGGCGCTATCGCCATCTCCTGCGCATAGACGTGATTGCTCTGTATAGCAGCGAACTGAGCCACAATATGCGCCCCGGCAGAGTCGCCAGCCAGGGCGACACGGCTCATATCCAGCTGATAGTCTGCTGCAACCTCTGTCAGCCAGAGATAGGCCTCTCCAGTCTGCACAACAGGAGTCGGGTATCTAGCCTCCGGCGCTCGAGCATAGCCAATGCAAACCACTGCAAATCCTTTGGCTGCTAAGGCTGTAGCGTAAATTTCAATATCTCCCTTTCCCCCACCAACGAAAGCGCCGCCATGCACCCACAGCACAACTGGAAAAGGCTCGTTTCCCTCTTTCGGCCTATAAATATCCGCCAGATTTCCTCCAAACACAGAAGGATAAGATAAATTTTTTGCCACAGAAACCGTCGCTGCCATAGCCTCATAGCCTTCGGGCGCAGTCGCCATATCAAAAGTAAAGGCGGCACGCACCATATAAGCCACCGGAATGGGCGACATCGCCGAAAAAAACAGCAGCGTGACCAGAAAAATTCCAAGGATGCGCAAAATCAACCGTCGTTTCTCCCGCTTCCCAGTCACAGCTTCTTTATTTATGACTTCTACCTTCGCCGTTTCCATGTTTATCCTCCTTCTGCAAGCAGTTACTTTTCTCCATTATATCAAATGTGGAATAAAAAATCCACCGGCAAATACCGGCGGATTTTCTTTTGTTTTCATTAACTTATCTTTTTTATATGTAAAGGCTATTTCCTTTACTGTCAACCGCCACAATGAGCGGAAAATCCTCTACAGTCAACCGTTTGATGGACTCGGTGCCCAAGTCCTTAAAAGCAACCACCTCTGCAGTTTTGATATGCTGGGCAATGAGCGCACCGGCACCGCCCGTGGCGACAAAGTAGCAGGCCTCATTACGAACAATGGCATCAACAACGCTCACAGCACGAGGGCCTTTCGCAATCATTGCTGCAAGCCCCGCATCCAGCAGCGTCGGAGAAAATGCATCCATACGATAAGCGGTTGTCGGTCCACAAGAACCCACTGCCATACCCTGCTGGGCTGGTGTGGGACCGGCGTAGTAGATTACAGCCCCCCCTATTGTAAAGGGCAACTCCTTGCCATTATCCAGCAGTTCAATGAGCCGTCGATGAGCTGCATCCCGGGCTGTATAGATTGTGCCAGAGAGAAACACCCGGTCACCGGCCTGCAATTTTTTTTGTTTTCTCCTCAGTTCAGAGGTATGCAGTTTCATTGCTCCGCTCCGCACCCAGCATCGGCACACTCCGCTTCGAGCAGCAATGCATCCATGGCAGAAAATTCCTCGCCGATGCCAGTCAGGCTCTCCTGCACCGCTGCAACCACCTGCTGTGAACCGCACAAGCTCTGGCCGAGGGCGGCTCTCGCCTTATCATAGGCACTGCGCATGGCAGTCAGGCGGCGCTGGGCATCCTCAAACTGGTGGGTAAGCGCCGCTTCCATCTCCGCTGTGCGGCGGGAAGCGAGCTCATCTGCGGTTTTCATACGCCGCTCTGCATAAGCATCTGCCTCGGAAATGGCGTTGCGGGCGTAATCTTCCGCCTCACTGCGCTTGCACTCCACGTCAGATTTTGCCTGCAATCGCATAGCTATGGCCTCTTCCTCCGCCTGACCTACAATCGCTGCGCTGCGCTGGTGCGCATCCAGCTCAATGGTGGCCGCTTTTTCCTTGATGGAAGTATAGGACGCCGCCAAAGGCTCAGCCTCGTCAAGCCGCTCCTGCAGCGCCAGCTTCTCCGCTGTTACCAGCTCCAGTTCCTGCGCCTTCATCTCAAGTCCCTGCACTGCAGACTCCAGCTCAGCAATCTGCCCACCCTGCGCTGCGCCCTGCTCCTGCGCCTGAACCAGCGTTTCTTTCATCTCAGAGAGTTCTTGTTCCAAGGCCTCCAACTTGCTTTTGTGGTCTACAGTTAAGTGCTCCACATAGGCGAGCACGTCCTGACGGTTGAATCCGCCAAAGGTTGCAGAGCGAAATTGTAATTCATCCATAATGGATACCTCCAAATTAGAAAGCCCTATTGTCATGCTTTTTCACTATAATACCACAAGTTTCAAAAGAAAACAATGGTCTGGTTTCTCCTTTTCCTTCGCTGAAAGCAGGGAGTGACTCCGCTTTCCCGCAAAAATTCTACAGCGGCTCTCCAACCAAGGAAATAGAGATTTTCAATTGACTGTTTGCTACCTTTAATGGTATAATATTAAATTGTTAAATTGTAGTAACGATTCGTTGAGGTGGAACACATGTGGGCATGGAACGGTCACAAGGATTATGAGCTGCTCGATTGCGGCGACGGTGAAAAACTAGAGCGCTGGGGCAACTTTTTTTTGCGGAGACCAGACCCGCAAGCTATCTGGCGGAAAACCCTCTCAGAGCAAGGCTGGAGTAAGGCTGACGGGGTTTACGCCCGCTCGGCCACAGGTGGTGGCGAATGGACGAAGAAGAAGCTGCCAGAAAAATGGGAAATCTCTGTGGGACAGCTCCGCTTTCAAGTAGGTCCCATGAATTTCAAGCACACCGGCCTCTTCCCTGAACAGGCGGCAAACTGGGAATACTGTAGTAATCTGATTGAGAAAGCCGGGCGCCCTATCAATGTGCTCAACCTGTTCGCCTATACAGGCGGGGCAAGCGTTGCCTGTGCCAAGGCGGGAGCCTCTGTCTGCCACGTAGATGCCTCCAAAGGCATGACGGCCTGGGCCAAAGACAACGCTCGACTCTCTGGCCTTTCGGAAGCGCCGATTCGCTACATTGTGGACGACTGTGCCAAGTTTGTCCAGCGGGAAATCCGCCGGGGCAACCGTTACGAGGGCATTATCATGGACCCGCCCTCTTACGGACGAGGGCCCTCTGGCGAGATTTGGAAGTTGGAGGAAAATCTGGTTCCCTTTGTGGAGCTGGCAGCACAGGTGCTCAGCGACCAACCTCTGTTTTTTATCATCAACTCCTATACCACTGGCCTGTCAGCCTCGGTGCTTACTTATATTTTAGCATCTACAATCAGCAAAAAATATGGCGGATGCGCAGTTTCTGATGAATTGGGGCTGCCCGTGTCCTGCAATGGCCTTGTCCTCCCCTGCGGCAGCACCGGACGATGGACAAGCGACGAGAAATGAGCGGTACGATGAACTTGATTGAAACAAAAGATACGGTTTTTTCTTACGTTGATGAGGATGGACAAGCCCCCGTCGTTCTTAACGGCGTAACCCTATCCATTGAGCAAGGCAGTTTTGTGGCAATTCTGGGGCACAACGGCTCAGGAAAATCCACGCTGGCCAAGCACATGAATGCAGTTTTATTACCCACCGGCGGCAAGGTCTATGTAGACAGCATGGACACGCTGGATGAGGAAAAGCTCCTGCACATTCGCCGCACCATCGGCATGGTCTTTCAAAATCCGGACAACCAGATTGTGGCGAACGTGGTAGAAGAAGATGTCGCTTTTGCGCCGGAAAATCTGGGCATTCCTCCCGCAGAAATTCGTCAGCGGGTGGATGAAGCACTGGCGCTTGTTGGCATGTCTGATTACAGCCAGCACGCCCCGCACAAACTCTCCGGTGGCCAGAAGCAACGCATTGCCATCGCCGGCGTGATTGCCATGAAACCCCGCTGCATTGTTCTCGATGAGCCCACCGCCATGCTCGACCCCATCGGTCGGGAAGAGGTGCTAGGCACTATTCGCAGACTTAACTGCGATACCGGCGCTACCATTGTGCTCATCACCCACCACATGGACGAGGCCGCACTGGCCGACCGGCTGATAGTTATGAGTAAGGGCACCATCGCTTACGACGGCACGCCCAAGGAAATTTTTGCTCAGGTAGAGGGCCTGCGCAGCATTGGCCTGACTGTGCCAGAAACCATCGGTTTGCTCTGGGAGCTACGGGAAGCGGGACTGGACTTGCCCCTGGACGCCATTAGCGTGGATGATTGCGCCCAGGCACTTTATGCGCATTTAGAGGTAGAATAATGAATCCGATTATACAGACAAGACAGCTCTCACATGTCTACTCTGAGGGAACGCCATTTCGCCGGGAGGCGCTTCGCCAGATAGATTTTCACGCCGACGAAGGAGAATTTCTCGCCATCATTGGCCATACGGGTTCGGGCAAATCCACACTGGTGCAGCATCTCAATGGACTGCTCAAGCCCACCTCCGGCAAGGTATTGCTGCGCGGTGAAGACATTTGGAGAGACCCAAAGGCCACTCGTGCAGCCCGATTTGAGGTCGGGCTGGTGTTTCAGTACCCCGAGCACCAGCTCTTTGAGGAAACTGTTTACAAAGACATCGCCTTTGGCCCAAGAAACATGAAGCTAGATCCGGACGAGATTGACCGGCGGGTACGTTGGGCAGCGAAGTTTGTTGACCTGCGGGACGACCAGCTGGAAAAATCCCCTTTTGAGCTCTCCGGCGGGCAAAAGCGACGTATCGCCATCGCCGGCGTCATAGCAATGGAGCCTTCAGTGCTGATTCTTGACGAGCCAACTGCCGGACTTGACCCAGTAGGCAGCGAGAGCATTATGGAAAACATCAAAAATTACCGGCAGGAGAAGCATGCCACCATTATTTTAGTTTCCCACTCCATGGAGGAGGTGGCCAAGGCGGCGGAGCGTCTCGTGGTGATTAACGATGCTGCCATCCCCTTTTCCGGCACCCCAGCCGAGGTTTTCTCTCACGACGATGAACTGCGACAGATGGGTTTGGGTATTCCTCAGGTAACCCGGGTATTTCATCGTCTGCGGGAAATGGGGCTGGATATTGACCCGTCTGTATACACCATCGAGCAGGCCAAAGCCGCCATTCTGGCGAAAGGGGGCGCTGCATCATGCTAAAAGATGTAACCTTAGGCCAGTATTTCCCCGGAAATAGCCTGATACATCGACTGGACCCCCGTACAAAACTGCTGTTTTTAATTTTCTTCATCTCGGCTCTGTTCACTGCGCGGCAGCATCCACTCATCTATGGCCTTTTGCTGCTGGTATTGTTTGTCAATGTGGGACTCTCCACCATCTCGCCAAAAATTATTCTCAAGGGCATGAAGCCGGTGATTTTCGTTCTGGTTTTTACTGGATTGTTGAACATGTTTTACACCCCGGGACGGCCCATTTTTACCCTTGGTGTATTCACCATGACCTACGAGGGCGTGCGCACGGCTATTTTCATGGTGGTGCGTATTGTTACTCTGATTTGCTCTACTTTTTTGCTCACCTACACAACCAGTCCCTTGAACCTGACCAACGGGCTGGAGTCCCTGCTCAATCCGCTCAAGAAAATCCGGTTCCCTGTTCATGAACTGGCCATGATCATGTCCATTGCGCTGCGTTTTATTCCCAACCTCATTGAGGACACGGACAAGATTATGTCGGCGCAGCGAGCGAGAGGTGCGGATTTCGACACTGGCAATTTCATTCAGAAAGCCAAGGCGCTGATTCCCTTGTTGGTGCCTCTGTTCGTCTCTTCCTTCCGCCGGGCTGATGAGCTGGCGGTGGCCATGGAATGCCGCTGCTATCACGGCGGCGAAGGACGCACCCGCCTGAAACAATTAAAAATGAACAGTACCGACGTTGCCGTGCTGTGCTTCTCCATTGGGCTTTTGGTGGCGGTTATCGTCCTAAATCAGGTGATTGGATGAGAAACATCGCTCTTCGACTCATGTACGTTGGCACGGCATACCACGGCTGGCAGGTGCAGAAAAACGCCATCACCGTGGCGGAGACTCTGGAACTGGCTCTCGCAACAGTGGTGTGCCATCCGGTGAAACTGGTGGGCGCAGGTCGCACTGATGCAGGCGTGCACGCCGAAACCTATATTGCCAGCTTTAAAACCGAATCCACCATTCCCTGTGATCGGATTCCGCTGGCGGTGAATACCCGTCTGCCCGACGACATTGTGGTCACACAGGCAACCGAAGTGCCGGAGGATTTTAATGCGATTTTGTCCTGCGAAAAAAAAGAGTACACCTATCGCATTTATAACTCCCGTCTGCGCAATGCTTTTTTCGTCAATCGAGCCTGGTTTTATCCCAAGCGGCTGGATGACAGGATTATGGCACAGGCGGCGGCTCACTTTGTGGGAACCCATGATTTTAAGGCAGTGCAGTCTGTGGGCACGCCAGTGAAAAGCACTGTGCGCACCATCCACTACTTTACGGTAGAGCGGCAGGAGGACATGATTACCTGCGCCGTCTGCGCCAACGGCTTTCTCTACAATATGGTGCGAGCCATGATAGGCACCATCGTTTACGCCGCTGAGGGAAAATTCAGCGCAGATGATATTCCGGCCATTTTGGAAGGGCGCAAGCGGGTTGCCGCAGGCCCCACTGCTCCGCCGGACGGACTTTATATGACAAAACTCTGGTATCCTCTTGATGTATAATCGGAGGTATTGACTACTTTTAGGAGGTGAACAGCTTTGGCAAAACATGAGAAAAAACGAAACCCTCTGCTGCGGCTGGTTACCTTTATTGTGACAGCGGTTTTGCTCTTGAGCGCATTGGCGCTGGTGGTGTTTCGGGACAGCTGGAACATGGATGCTCTCGTGCGCACGTTGCGCTACTATAATATTGAACGAAGTGACAACGGTGCCGCTGTCCCTTTTGAGCACGGCGGCAAGGACACAGATATTTACACCCTGCTTGACGGCAACCTGCTGCTCTGCTCCCCCAACTACCTGCAACTTTACTCCCAGAGCGGCACAAGCTACATTGATCAAAGCATTGCCTTTCAGCGGCCGGTGATTCGCACCGCCGGGCGGTATGCCATTGTGTTCGATGTCGGCGGGAAGGAATATTTTCTCATCTCCGGCCGGGAGCTTATTTATCAAGGCACCATCGAGGGTAACCGCAGCATCATCTCCGCTAACATATGCAGCAACGGCCAGTATGCCATTGTCTCCACCGAGCGGGGCTACAAAGGAGTTGTCAACCTCTACCGCAGCGCCGGAGATTTGGCGGCCACCTGGGGGGTCTCCAGTGAGTTTGTGGCCGACTGCGCTTTGATGAACAACGGCAACACGCTAGTAATTCTCTCCATCGGGCAGGACGGCTCCAGCTTCCGCTCCACGCTGAAATATCATACCATGGGAGTGGAAGAGCCCTTCGCCGCTGTTGAGCTTTTAAACAATGTTGTGCTGGATTTAAAGGTGCAGGGCGATACTTTGTGGGCTCTGGGCGAAAATCAAGTGAACGCATATTCTGCCAGCGCCGCCCTGCTGGGCAGCTATGACTACACCAACGGCTATCTTAAGCAGTACTCCCTCTCCGGCGATGGCTACGCTACTCTGCTGATTGGTGTCTACCGAGCGGGTAGTATGGGTAATCTGGTTATGGTTTCCGCCACAGGAGAAGTGCTGGGCATGGAGAGCATCAGCGAGCAGGTGCTCACCCTCTCCTCCGCAGGGCGCTATACCGCCTTGCTCACCTACGATAAAATGAGTTTGTTCACCACTGGTTTTGCCCCCTATGGAAGCGACTATAGTGCCGTTACTGCCCAGTGTGCGCTCATGCGGGACGACGGCTCAGTCCTTCTGCTGTCTGGAAAAAGCGCCAGTATCTATCTGCCTGAATAGAGAAAAGGAGTTTTCATGAATCTTTCAACATTTCCCTTACATCCTGCCGCTCTGATGCTCGACCTTATTGTGATTATCACTGTGGTCTTCTTTGCATGGCGAGGGTGGAAAAAGGGTTTGATTTTGACTCTCTTCGGTCTGGTGGCTATTTTTGTTGCTCTCATTGGAGCCAACCTCCTGGCCGATCGCTTCGAACCGGTGGCAGCAGACTACCTCACCCCCCGCTTTGAATCTATGCTTACCGACCAGTTCACCCAGGAGCTGGAAAGAGAACAGGAATCTAAACCTGAGATTTCCTTCGACCAGCTGCCTGTATCCAATCTGGTGGTGGATTTCCTCAAGGATGTCGGCCTCTTTGAATCACTGGCCGAGGATTTTTCCGCCACAATAAAAGACACGGCGCAGAAATCCGTTGAGAGCGCAGCCAAACTCATCGCCGCTGCGCTTGCAACGCTGGTAGCAAAAACTCTGCTGTTCATCCTGTTTTTTGTCAGCATTCTTGTTGTTTGGTTTATCATCAGCCACCTGCTTGATTTGGTATTCAAACTACCGGTTTTAGACACGCTCAATAGCACCGGAGGCATGGTATGTGGGCTGGTCAAGGCACTTTTGATTGTTTGGATTGCCGTATTGCTCTTGCAGCTGAAAAGCAATCTGATTACCAGCGACGTCCTTCAGTCAAGCTTTATCCTCCGCTTTTTCATCCAGTTTAACCCGGTTTTTTATTTTATTTCCATTGCATAAATTGAGGATTCACTCATATTTATTTCACACCCAGTTCATATTTTTACCTTAGCATAGTAATGTTAGAATGGTCTAGCGAAGGAGTTGATTCAAATGCAGCCGCAGCTGTGTTCCAGATGTAAGAAAAATGTTGCTGTGATTTATATTTCTAGCAATGATAATAGCCCCACACAAGCCCTCTGCCTCAAATGTGGAAAAGAACTCAAGCTCAAGCCCATTGAAGAAATGTGCGAGCGCATGGGTCTGAGCGATGAGGATCTGGAGGGTCTGACCAGTGAAATGATGACTGCCCTTAACAGTGGCGGTCTTGAAGCATTGCTCACTAGAGACTCAGACGAGGGCGAAGACAATGACAACGACGAAGGAAAAACCACGACCTTCCCTTTCATGAACAAGCTCTTTGGCGACAGTCAAAAGCCCAAGGCCTCCGCCGAGCAGCCCGCTCCCAACCAGGAAAGCAGTCCAAACGAGGAAAGCAACGGCGCTCGCCGCAGTGAGAAGAAAGAGAAAGGCCGCAAGTATTTAGAAAATTACTGCATCTCCCTCACCAGCCGAGCCAAGGAAGGCAAGCTCGATAAGATTGTGGGCCGTGACACGGAGCTTGAGCGAGTCATCCAAATCCTCAACCGCCGGCAAAAAAATAACCCCTGCCTCATTGGCGAGCCCGGCGTGGGCAAAACTGCCATTGCAGAGGGTCTTGCCCTGCGCATTGCCACCAAAGACGTTCCCTATAAGCTCATGGATAAAGAAGTTCACCTTCTGGATTTGACTGCTCTTGTGGCGGGCACCCAGTTTCGGGGGCAGTTTGAGAGCCGGATGAAGGGGCTCATTGACGAAGTAAAGCGACTTGGCAACATCATTCTGGTCATCGATGAAGTGCACAACATCGTTGGCGCTGGTGATGCAGAGGGCAGCATGAATGCGGCCAATATTCTCAAGCCTGCCCTGTCGCGAGGTGAGATTCAAGTCATTGGCGCAACCACGCTCACCGAATACCGCAAACATATCGAAAAGGACACGGCGCTGGAGCGCCGATTCCAGCCAGTGGTTGTGGAAGAACCGTCCATTGAGGATACCATTGAGATCATTAAGGGCATTGCGCCTTATTATGAAGCTCACCATCAGGTATCCATTCCCGCTGACATCTGCCGTCTTGCCGTCACCATGAGCGAGCGGTATATCACCGACCGGTATCTACCTGACAAGGCCATTGATCTGATTGATGAGGCCTGCTCTGACGTGAATTTGAAGAATAAAGTTCTGGCCAGAGTGATGGAAATAAATAAGGAGCTGGCTGATTACCAGAAGGAAAAAGAGGTCATGGTGCTCAATGACAGTGAGAACGCCTTCGCTCGTTTGGCCGAGATTAAGAGCATCGAAATCCGACTGAACGCCGAGCTGGAGCAACTGGGCGGCAACGCACAGCCTAGCCTGAAGGTTGAACATCTGGCCCGGGTTATTGAGCTTTGGACAAAAATTCCCGCCAGTCAGATTGCCGAGGCGGAATATGAGCGGCTCTCCAAGCTGGAGCAGCGGCTTAAAAGTCATATTATCGGCCAAAACCAGGCCGTTGAGGCGGTTTCCGCCGCCATTCGCCGCGGGCGGGTGGGTATTGCCAGCAAGCGCAAACCGGTGAGCTTTATTTTCGTCGGCTCCACCGGCGTGGGCAAAACCGAGCTTGTCAAGCAGCTGGCCAGCGATTTATTCTCCTCGCCGGAAAACCTGATTCGCTTAGATATGAGCGAATTTATGGAGAAGCACAGTGTCTCCCGTATCATCGGTTCTCCCCCGGGCTACGTGGGTTATGACGAAGCTGGGCAACTCACAGAGAAAATCCGGCGCAAGCCATACTCCGTGGTGCTTTTCGATGAGATTGAAAAGGCCCATCCCGACGTGCTCAACGTACTGCTGCAAATCCTTGATGATGGCCGCATCACTGATGCTCACGGTCGCACCGTTAATTTTGAGAATACAGTAGTCGTGATGACTTCCAACGCAGGTAGCGACCGAAAAGAAGGTGTCGTCGGATTTGGCCGCACCGCCAGCGAGCAAGGCAAGGCGCAAGCTATGAAAGCTTTGCAGCAGTTCCTGCGCCCTGAATTCATCAACCGGGTGGACGAAATCGTTTACTTTAACCAGCTTTCTGAGGAGCACTTTAAGACCATCGCAAAAATTATGCTGGCCGAATTGGTCGCCGCTCTTTCAGAAAAGGCCATTGCACTGACCTATGAAGACGGAGTTTTGGACTATCTGGTCAAACGCTCCTACTCTGTCACTTATGGTGCCCGTAACCTACGGCGGCAGATTCAAAAGGATTTAGAGGACAGTATTGCAACAAAAATCATTGAGAGCTATGCCAATCCCATTCGTTTCATTGAGGTGAAATCTGATGGGGAAGCATTGGAAATTCAGGCACTTTAAGCCCATTTTGGATTGAGAGGTGTAACCTATGAAGCGCATTATTGCCACTCTTTTGTCCCTATTGCTGCTCAGTTCCTGTTCTGCCCTGCCCTCTTCCCAAGCTACGCCGGACACCGGCTGGACACCTATCATCAAGAAAAATCTGGGCACAGGCCCTATTATTGAGAATTTGTCTGCCAACATCGGCAGCTCAGATTTTGTAGTGATTTCCAGCGAGTGGAGTATTCGGGTGGAGTTCATGGACACAGAGTTGGATGGTATTGCCGCCATGAGCAAAGAGAGCGGCAGCTATATCCTCTGGGATGAGCGGGTGAACCATTACCTCTCCATGAACGACTTTGCGCTTGCATCTGTTATGGGCACTGCGTCTAAGGACAAGGCAGTTTCGCTAGTGGTGCGCGGCGGCGAAAGCATTTTGCTCACCATCGCTGACCATCGAGTGCTCTATGACTACGTGCGGGAGAGCAGCAAGAGCACCAACGGCCCAGACATCACCTTTGAAGAATTCATCCAGCTCTACGAGGGCATGTCCTACGAAGAGGTTTGCACCATCATCGGCTCCGCCGGTGAGTTTTCTGATGACGGCTATATATGGTACGGCAAGGACGGGCTGTCATACGCCGCCCTCAGCTTCCAGGACGATATGCTTGTCTCTGTTGAGCAAAACGGCCTCATGCCCTATGGCGACGGCGCAGGATCAGGCATGTCTCCAGATTTTGGCGGCAACTTCGGCTTTGGCGGCGGCTATATTAATTACGGCGGCGGCGGTATGGTAGTGATGCCCGCATCCTCATCGGAGTCAGTGTCTGTCATTCGCATCGGCTAACAAAGTAAGCTGCCGGTTCCTGTCTGCGACAGGAACCGGCAGCTTTTTCGCTCAACAGAAAAAGCCTCCAAGCACTAGGCTTGGAGGCTTTTTATTCTGATGAAGAAAGTCTGAGAGAAAACCTTAATAGTTCTTCCTGCGAATTTCAAAATATGCCTTAGGGTGTGCACAGACCGGGCACTGCTCTGGTGCTTTTTTAGCCACATGAGTGTGCCCACAATTGCGGCAGAACCACATAATCTCGTCTTTCCGCTCAAAGACAGCACCGTTTTTCAGGTTTTCCAGCAGCGCCAAATAACGCTCCTCGTGCTCTTTTTCAATCTTGGCCACGCCGCTAAACTGAAATGCCAGGTGCTCAAAACCCTCTTCCTTGGCGGTTTGCGCCATTTCGGCGTACATTTCGGTCCACTCATAGTTCTCGCCCTCAGCGGCGTGCTTCAGGTTCTCCTCGGTGTTCCCCAGCTCGCCCAGCGCCTTAAACCAGAGCTCGGCGTGCTCCTTCTCATTGCCTGCGGTCTCAAGGAAAATAGCCGAAATCTGCTCATAGCCTTCCTTTTTCGCTACGCTGGCATAATATGTGTATTTGTTACGAGCCTGACTCTCTCCGGCAAATGCCGCCCAGAGGTTGGCTTCTGTTTTGCTGCCCTTCAATTCCATTATGTTGTGCTCCTTTCAAAATTGTCTCAAAACTTTACTTTTCCCACTTCCAAAAACCGTGGAGGTTGCAGTATTCATAAGCAGCGAGGCCGTCTGTCCCGCCACAAATCTGTGCGGTAGGTTCTTCGCCCGGCTTTAAAAATTGAACAATCACACGGTCGCCCTCGCTGCGCTCGGCGGCGATGAACATAATGTGATGCTCTTCCAGCATGGGATGAATCACGGCGCCTACTTGAATCTGGGTCTTGCCGTCGGCCTCGGTTACATGGGGCACATGCTTTTCTCTCGCACCATCGGTGGTTCCGGGGACAAGCTCCTTCATGGCTTCGCCACAACACTGCATCATCGGACCTGAATCAACCATTTTCCATGCTACATTGCCACAGTGATAACATTTGAATAACTTCATAATAGTACCCTCTTTCAAAATTATAATTCACAGTTTTTGCAAATGCCGGTAAACAGGATTTCGCAGCGCTCGATTTGATGGGCGGAGTTGCAGCGGATATGCTCCATGGTTTCTTGAAAACCCTCTTCTTCCATGTCCATGAGCTGATTGCAGCTCTTGCACCAGAAGTGAGGATGCTCCGACTGATTGCCGTCATACCGCTCCACGGGAAGCGGTATGCAGTTAAGGGTGCCGTCCTGTGCCAAAAGTTTCAAATTGCGATAAACTGTTGCAAGGCTTAAGGTGGCGTGCTCTTTCTTGAGCGAGTTGTAAACCATTTCAGCAGACGGATGGGACTTTGTTGACTGCAAATAGTTCAAAATCAGCTCCCGCTGCCTGGAGTAACGCTGTCCTGCCATGTGCATCAACTCCTCCTTCGTCTTTTTGCACCGCATCATTCTCAACAGCAGCCTGCCTGCCACCGGTGTCTGCATTCGTTCTCTATCTGAGCACAGCATAGCACACTCTTCATCCCTTGTCAAGAATGATTCTCAATAAAATTTATGAATAAGCGGCGTTTATTTTACATACAAAAAGTAATACTTCGCCTGTGAATTTTTTAGTGCTTTTTCACATCATTGCGAGTTTTCGGTTTGCCTTTTGGCTTTCTACCAGCCTGCGGCTTTCCACTCGCCTGCGGTTTTTTACCTTCCTGTAGCCTGCCATTGGCCTGTGGTTTTCTGCCGCCTTGCTTGCTGCCAGACTGGGATTTTCCTGCCGCCTGCTGCTTGCCGGAGGCAGAGCGTTGCTCTGACCTGCCCGCTTTCTCCGGCTTATCTGTCTTCCCACTATCTGCCTTTCGCTTGGACTGGTTCGGACGAACAAGACAGTGCTTTTCAAAGCCAATCAGATCAGTGCGGCCGGTTTTGTAGAGTGCTTTGAGCACCATATCCCGTTTTTCTGGTCGCTTCCACTGCATGAGCGCCCGCTGCATCGCCTTCTCCTCCTGCCGCTTGGGCACAACCACCGGCTGCATGGTGCGTGGGTCAATGCCGGTGTAAAACATGCAGGTGGACAGGGTGCCCGGCGTGGGATAAAAGTCCTGTACCTGTTCCGGCTGAACGCCTTCCTTATTGAGCCACTCGGCCAAATACACCGCATCATCCAAAGAGCAGCCCGGATGAGAGGACATCAGATAGGGAACTAAAAACTGCTTTAGCTCATGTTTTTGGTTGAGCCGCTTGTATTTCTCTCGAAAGAGTTCGTAGGTCTCAATGGAGGGCTTGCCCATATAATCCAGTGTGGCGGCAGCGCAGTGCTCCGGCGCAACTTTGAGCTGGCCGCTCACGTGGTATTTTACCAGTTCGGAGAAAAATTCGCCGCTTTTATCCAGCATTAAGTAGTCAAAGCGAATGCCGGAGCGGATGAATACCTTTTTGATGCCGGAAATTTTCCGCAACTTGCGCAACAATGCCAGATAATCGCTGTGGTCGCCGTCAATATTGTGGCACGGCGTGGGCGACAAACAGGATTTCCCAGTACAAAGACCGTGCTTTTTCTGCTTCTCGCAGGCCGGACGACGAAAATTGGCCGTCGGACCACCCACGTCGTGGATGTAGCCCTTAAAGTCGGGGTGAGCCACCATGGCCCCCGCTTCCCGTAGCACGCTCTCATGGCTGCGGCTGGTAATGACCCGCCCCTGATGAAAGGCCAGCGAGCAAAAGTTGCAGGCTCCAAAACATCCTCGATTGTGAGTGATGGAAAATTTGACCTCCTCAATGGCAGGGATGCCCCCCTTGCCATTGTAAGTCGGGTGATATTCTCGCATATAGGGCAATTCGTAAATCCGGTCAAGCTCTTGCTGCTCTAAAGGCGGCATAGGTGGATTCACAATAAGCAGCCGCTCCGCATGGCGCTGCAAAACTGCCTTGCCCCGTACAGGATCATGCATCTCATACTGGAGCATATTAGCTTTGGCGTAGGCTTTCTTATCCTCTTTCACCTGCTCGAAAGAAGGGCACTCCACCTTGGGAAAGGGGCAGCCCGCCGGATGCTCAGCAAGATATGCCGTGCCTCGAATATCTGTTAGCTCCCACAGCGCAGCGCCGGAAGCAAGGCGGCGAGCGATTTCAACGGTCGCCTTCTCCCCCATGCCATAGGTGAGCAAATCTGCGCCGGAATCCGCCAAAATGCAGGGGCGCACCGTATCATCCCAGTAGTCGTAGTGAGCAAAACGGCGCAGCGAACCCTCTAGGCCGCCGACTATCAGGGGCAGGTCGGGGTAGATTTGCCGAAATTTCTGGCTGTAAACAATGGTGGGACGGTCAGGACGATAGCCCATTTTTCCGCCGGGAGAATAATAATCCTGCTCTCGCCGCCGCTTGGCTACCGAGTAGTGTGCCACCATAGAATCTAGATTTCCGCCGGAAATAAATACGCCAAAACGTGGCCGCCCTAATGCTGTAAAGGTTTTTTCCCTCCCAGCATTTGGTTGCGCCATGAAGGCTACCCGAAAGCCCTCTGCCTCCAGCACACGGGCAATAATAGCTGCGCCAAAAGAAGGGTGATCCACATAAGCATCCGCAGAAACCACCAGGAAATCATATTCCGTCCAGCCTCGTGCAGCCAAATCTGCCGTGCTAATGGGTAAAAAACTGTTTTTCAACTTACTTGCACCCGCTGTTCTTTGTGGAAATCGGCAAAACCATCTCATCCAGCCTATGACCGGCATGCATTACCTGACCTATTGTGGAAAATTCAAATTTTTTGTAAAAAGCCTGCGCCACAGCGTTTTCCTTTGAGCAATACAGCCGCAGTGTGTTGCGCCCCATTTTGCGAGCCAGAGACATAGTCTCTCCCAGCAGTTGGCAGCCGTAGCCTTTGTGCCGATACTCCGGCAAGAGATAGGCGAAGGACAGGTGAGCGTAGCCGTCTTCCATGCCCGACTCGGGCGATAGCTGCACCAGACCCACTACTTTACCCTCTAGCGTGGCAATGCGCACCCCATAGTCGCTCAGAGTTGCACCAGCGACCGTGTCGTCAACAAAGGCAGCCAGATTCGGGCAGGGCAATCCATAGATGTTCTGCCAGGCATCCTCGTGTGCCGCCTCCACAAAAGCTCTGTCGGCGCCGGTGTAAGGCCGGAAGGAAAAATTCAGGTCGGCAGGCAGGCCCTTTTCACTGCGCCACCAACTCTGGCGGGCAAAGGTGGAAATTTCCGGTGTCAGATGAGAGGCGTCTGCATGGTACTCTATGTCGGCAGTTCCATTCCCAAAGGTAATCAGGCTCACCGATGTGTTGTCTCCATGGGGAATTTCTTGCAGAGTTTCCGGCGAATAGCCTTTCAAATGAGCTAAATAGTTACGAATGGCCATGCCATGAGAAAATACTGCTACCGTCTGGTTCGGGTGAGCAGCTACAATCTCCTCTATGGCCTCTGCCATACGGGTGCGCAGTTGAAAAAAGGTCTCACTGCCCGGCACCTGCCAGTCAGCCCGACACTCAATAAAACCTATATGGCTCTCCCGGTTTTCCTCTCGCAGGCGCCCCCAGGTCGCATCTTCCCAAATGCCCATATGAATCTCCCGCAGCTTCGGCCTGAGCATGAGCTCCAGCCCCTTGGGCCTGTGAACCGCTGCCGCTGTTGCCTTCGTGCGAAACAGATCACTGGAATAGCAGGCATCAATGTGAATATCTGCGAAGCGCTCTTCCAGTGCTGCAATTTGACGGTAACCGTCGGGCAGAAGCAAGCTGTCGAACTGACCGTGGGAACGGCGGAAAAGATTCCCTTCTGCCTGCGCATGGCGTACTAAAAATACTCTCGTCATGAGTGCACCTCATCATTCTCCAATTTATGCTTATTGTACCATAAAAAAGCGGCCTCTGAAAGTGTTTTTACGTAGAAATGCGGCAACACTATCCATGCAAAGGTTTTAACGATAACGGGAAAGGATGGATTGAATATGAAAGTGAATGCAGTGGTCAAGGGCATCGCCCTGGGCGTGGTTGCCGGTGCCGCCGTCGGCGGCGCAGTCAACGCAGCCAGCAGCCGCACCTATCAGGTCAAGCGAGCCGTCACAAAAACCAAGCGGGCGGCACAGGATGCCATGGATACCTTCCGGGACGACATGGGCTTTTAAGCAAACAAAGGGCACGGTGCATATCACCGTGCCCTTTGCTTTCGCTTAACTAACTTCAAGGAGAAAACATATCAGTTCCTAGGACGTTTCGCCATGATTTTCCACTTCTTTCCTTACTTTCTTCTCCTGCTTAAAAAAACTCTCATAGGCCGTGTAGGCCAGCGCACAACCCATGAACACGCTCGCCACCCGCAGCGGCAGCGTGTAAACCCGTTTGAAGTAGGCATCATAGCAGAAAAGCGATGCGGCTTGTACCCCGATAGGATACAGAATACTTGCGCCCAGAGAAAAGGCCGCCACCACCGACAGACAGTCTGCAATGAAAAAATATCGATCATGCATGGACGGCAGGAAGAAAGGAATGCCAATGGAGAGAAACAGACTGACAAATAGTAAGTCCCGGTCGCTCATACGCTTTACCCGTGAAAAAACCGCACCATAGCAGAAGAAAATCAGTGCCGCACTGCACAAAATTCCCACCAGCGAGAGCAGGCTGATTGCCGCCTCCGGCGCACGAAACAGACCAAAAACGCTGGGAGCGTTGTAGTTCAGACTCTGCTTTGTCGAGTCAGCCTGCTCCAGATAAATCAGCACGCCATCCACAATGGGCCGTCCCGACAAAAACGCAGGCAAACAAGCCAGCAGATACACCGACGGCAACAGCAGAAAATGCTTAAATTTCACCCGCCGCATCATCCAGAACACCAACAAAATCGGCAGCAGGAAGATAGACTGAAGCTTAAAAGAAAACGCCAGCGCAGCGCAAACCATGATAGCTACCGGCTTCTTTTGCATGGCATAGTAGAGCATCATGAACAAAAAGGCGGTGTAAATCGAGTCGCACTGGGCCCACAGGGAGGAGTTCATCACCACTGTCGGCAACATGAAAAGAGTGAAAAAACTTGCCAGGCCAAGATTTCGATTCCCGCACAGGTGAAACACCAGCTTCATACCATAAAGCGCTAGCACAATGTCAAAGCCGGTGGAGAGAAATTTGATTAGGTACAAGTCGCTCAGCGGCACATAGGAAAACAGGGCGAGGAAATAAAGGTAGGGAAAGTTGTAGTTTCCGATTTGATCGCCTAACGCTGCAACGCCACCGTTTTCTCGAAAATATGCCGCCCATCTGGCGAGAAAATCCTGATAGTCCAGACTTTGATACTCTAAAAAATATAACCGCAGCAGCAAGGCAAAGGCACTCAGCAAAACCACAGCACTTAACTGGCTTCGGGTCAGCTTCACATGTTTTGTCAGCACAACTACAATGGCAAACAGGCAGACCGCCGGCAAAATTGCCACCAGCATCCGCCCTCGCAGCATGCCTAGCATACCCAGTGCAAGCACAAAGGCCGCAGCAAAGCAGAAGCCGATTCCGATGCGCAGCGGCCAATGCTCGGTCTGCTCGCCGGCAACATAGCGGTTCGTCTCGTCCAAATGGTTTTTGATATACATAGCCACACCTCAATTGCAAACATAAAAGCGGAGCTCCGGATGAATCCGGAGCTCCGTCAACTGCTATTAAGCTCCTAGTTTCGCTAATTCATCAGGATAGATGGTGCTGGAAATCTGCTCATACTGAGCATCATACCATGCCTGACTGGCGTTTGCTTTCAGAGTGTTCCCGATGGCAATCATCCACTCCGGCTGGCCATCGCCGACATAGTAAATCAGGTGGCAACCAAAATAATCACCGTCATTTTGCACGATGCCATAATCACCAGTGACTCTGCCTGCTGCAAATACCCAGTCATCGAAGTTCGGCACAAAGCTACCCGGCTTTCCGCCCTCATAAAGGCCGCCCAAAGTGTTCGAACCGCCGTCATCAGAGTACTTGTTGGCTAACTCAGCAAAGGTTTCTTCGCTGCCGCCTGCATCCAGCCACTCCTGCTCGATGCGGTCAATTTCAGCCCGTGCTGCTGCCCACTGCTCTTCGCTGGGTTTGAGGATGGTGGCCGGCTTCTCTTCGCCTTCCGCCAGACTCTCTGAGTCGAAGGCCGTCTCCACACCGTTCTCGTCCACTGCATACTCGGTGGACTCGGCATAAATCAAGATATGACGGATGCTCGCTGTGGTAACATCGTCACGAAGGCGATCAAGGAACTGCACCACATAATAACCGCTGGTGCTCTCAATGCAGGTCACATCGTCAGAATTACGATTGGCAGCATACAGCCACTCGGCGATACTTCCGTTGATAACAGACATGGTCTGCTTGGATTTCAGGTAATAAGACTCGTTGAGAATTGCATCGGAACCCAAATCATGAATGAGGGCAGCATCATAGAAGGATGTACCGCTCTCCACTGCAGCAACCACTTCGTCGCCCGTTGCCTTGGCAACCCGCATGGCAGCGGTAATCTCTGCATCAGTGGAATCAATCACGTTGTCCTCGTTGTCCAGCTTCTCCTCTGGTGTACCGTCTACAAAAAATACGTTATAGCTAACCAGATCGTAAGTATTCTTGTTTTCGTTATAATAGCCCATAATTTCGTCATCGCTAACCTCATGGCTACTTGTAAAAGCTTTGTTATAGGCATCAGCAATATAGCCCTTCTCCATCATGGAAATATAAAGACTTTTATTCATTCCTTCACCGAAAACCTGACGGAAATAAGTGGCCATACTGATGCTGTTTTGCCGACAAACCACGTCAATCTGACGCATGCTTGCATCAATCTCTGCTTTTGCCTCAGCAGACAGCGTGCTCGCTCCCGCTGCAACAGCGGCGTTATACCAGATAGTGGTGCTCTCCAGCTCCATTATCGCAGCCTCGCTAAAATATTGCTCAAAGGTCTGAGCCTCCACGGCTTCAATCTGGTTGCCGTTATCATCTACGCCAGCTTCCTGCGCAGCAATCCGAAGCTGGGCATTGTCCGGCAAATAGGGACTAAAACTGCTTGCGCCCCAGTTGGCCATCATAGACTCATACTGGCGCATATTATTGTAGTAGAATGCCACCTCAGGCAGGGTAAAGTCCTGGCCGTTGACTGTCATGGCAACCGGTTGCTTTTTAAACGGGTTGTTACTCCACAGCAGCAAGGCCGCAACCAGAATAACTACAACAACGGCGGCTGCTTTATAAACCGTTGTCAGTTGTTGCTCCTTCTGAGCCTTCGCCGTCTCCTGGCGCTTGCGCTCACCGAGCACCTCATTACTTTGCTCTTTGCGCTCTTTCTTCCGATTGGAACCGCTCATTTATTTCCATCCTTCCGGGTGAGCCCACCCACACGCCTGTGCGGCGCTTGTCGGCTCAAGTTTTCTCGACTAGCATTGTTGGCTAGTTTTCTCAACAATGATTTATTATACTAGACAATTCTCTTTTTTGCAAGAGCAAACTGGCTTTTCAACTTTTTTTCACATTTTCAGCCTACCTCCCAGTGTTTGTGGGACTACTTCGCAAAAATTAAAGCTTATATCCCAAAAGTCGCAAAATGTCACAAAAAAATTTATGTGTCGACAAAATATTTGGTGAAGATGAAAAAAACAGTACCATTTTTTTTACTTCTATGATACAATTAGAAACAATGAAAAATGCAATTAAAGGAGTGGTTTCGCTTGAGTTATGCAATTGAAATGCTAAACATAACCAAGGAATTCCCGGGTATCATCGCCAACGACAATATTACCTTGCAGCTGGAAAAAGGGGAAATCCATGCACTTTTAGGCGAAAACGGTGCAGGAAAGTCCACATTAATGAGTGTTCTCTTCGGCCTATATCAGCCGGAAAAAGGCACAATAAAGAAGGACGGCCAGCCTGTTAATATTCACAACCCGAACGATGCCAACGCTTTGGGCATTGGCATGGTGCACCAGCATTTTAAGCTTGTTCATAATTTTACTGTTCTGCAAAATATTGTTCTTGGCATGGAAACCACCCGGCACGGCGTATTGCAGATGGGCGAAGCCCGAAAAAAAGTGGTTGCCCTCTCGGAAAAATACGGCCTTTTCGTCGATCCCGATGCTCTTATCGAGGATATTACCGTTGGCATGCAGCAGCGGGTGGAAATCTTAAAAATGCTCTATCGGGACAATGAAATCCTGATTTTCGACGAGCCCACTGCCGTGCTTACCCCGCAGGAAATTGACGAGCTAATGAAAGTCATGCAGGGCTTTGCCGCCGAGGGCAAGAGCATTTTGTTCATTACCCACAAGCTCAACGAAATCAAAGCTGTGGCAAACCGCTGTACTGTACTGCGCAAGGGCAAGTATATTGGCACTGTTGATGTCGCCGACGTGTCTAAAGAACAGATGAGCGAAATGATGGTTGGCCGCCCCGTTTCTTTTGATGTAGAAAAAAGCGAGGCTCATCTGGGGGATTTCGCCCTTGAGGTAGAGGGCCTTACTGTCTCTTCCCGCAGCACTGCGCACACGAAAAAAGCGGTCTCCAACGTTTCATTTCAGGTACGCAAGGGCGAAATCGTCTGTATTGCCGGCATCGACGGCAACGGGCAGAGTGAGCTTGTGTACGCTCTGGCCGGTATGATGCCCCTTGACAGCGGTAAAATCACCTTGGGCGGAAACGACATCACCAATGCCACCATTCGCCAGCGCAACAAGCAAGGACTGGCGCATATTCCTGAAGACCGCCACAGAGACGGTCTGGTACTGGATTATTCTCTGGAGCAGAATCTGGCGCTGAAAAAGTATTTCACCTCCGATTTCCAGAAGAACGGTTTTCTTAATTTCACTGCTATGCGCAACAATTCGGAAACTCTCATTGAGCGCTTTGACATTCGCAGCGGCCAGGGCTCTACTACCGCCTCCCGCAGCATGTCTGGCGGCAACCAGCAAAAAGCCATCATTGCCCGGGAAATCACCACCGATCCGGAGCTGCTTATTGCTGTTCAGCCCACCCGCGGGTTGGACGTAGGTGCTATTGAGTATATCCACAGCCAGCTTGTGGCTCAACGGGATGCAGGCAAGGCTGTGCTGTTAGTCTCCCTGGAGCTGGATGAGGTCATGAGCGTGTCTGACCGGATTCTCGTCATATTCGAAGGCGAGCTGGTTGCAAATCTGAACCCGAAGGATATTACTGTGCGGGAACTGGGTCTCTACATGGCCGGTTCTAAAAAGGAGGTTGCGGTATGAGCAAGGCACCACAGCCATCCCTGTTGCAAAAGCAGACGTTTTGGGAGAAGCCGGGTGTGCTCAGCGGCATGGCCTCCATCGTCGCTATTATCACCGGGTTGCTTTGCGGCTTCATTGTTCTTTTTATCTCTGACTCCAGCCAAGCGGTAGCCGGACTTGCCCTGATTTTGCGAGGCGGCTTCACCAATGGAGCCAAGGGTGTTGGCGATATGCTCCATCAGGCCATGCCAATAATTGTTACTGGTCTTTCTGTGGGCTTTGCCTTTAAAACCGGCCTGTTTAACATCGGCGCTACAGGTCAGTTTACTGTGGGTGCTTTCGCTGCACTCTATGTGGGCTACAACTGGGAATTCCTCGGCCCGATACACTGGGTCGTGGCGCTGCTGGCCGCTATGCTGGCCGGTGCAATCTGGGGTCTGATTCCCGGTCTGTTTAAGGCATATTTAAATGTAAGTGAAGTCATCTCCTCTATTATGATGAACTACATCGGCTTATATCTGGTCAACCACCTGGTCAAGCAAACCATTTTTGACAAAATGCAAAGCCTTGCCTACGCAGCCAAGCCCTCGGGCAATGTGCCAAAGCTGGGACTGGACAATATTTTCTACCAGAGAACCGGCGACTACATCAGTCCCTCCACCGCCCATGCGGGCATTTTCATCGCCATCGCCATGGCGCTACTCATGTACGTCATTCTGAACAAGACCACCTTTGGTTACGAGCTCAAGGCCTGCGGCTATAACCGCCACGCCAGCCGCTATGCCGGCATCAATGAAAAGCGCAACATCGTTTTGTCCATGACTATCGCCGGTGCGCTGGCAGGTCTCGGCGGCGGACTGCTGTACCTTTCCGGCTCCGCCGGACGGCGCTATAAAGTCGTTGATGTGCTACTCGCCGAGGGCTTTAATGGTATTCCCGTGGCGCTGTTGGGCATGTCGAATCCCATCGCTATTATCTTCACTGGCCTGTTTGTCGGCCATATCACCATTGGCGGAAATAATCTGCAAACGCTGGGTTATGTATCCGAGGTTGTCAGCATTATCATCTCGGTTATCATCTATTTCTCCGCCTTTTCTCTGCTGTTTAAGGACATAATTCTCAAGTTGATTCGCCGGGAGAAGGCGACTGCGGCAACAGAAGAAACCGAAGTTGCTGTCGTAGACACCCAAGAGACCGTTGCAGAAGAAACCAACGAAGGAGGCGACGACGATGTTCATTAACGAACTATTTCAAACACTGGTGTTCATCCTGCCCTCCACTCTGCTTTTTGCTGTTCCCCTCATGGTTGTGGCTCTTGGCGGTCTGTTTTCCGAGCGCAGCGGCGTGGTTAATATTGCCCTTGAGGGTATTATGATTATCGGCGCTTTTTTCTCCATCTTCTTCATTCGCCTCATGCAGATTAACAACGTACTCGACGGTCAGGCCCTGCTGTTGCTGGCCTGCGTAGTGGCCATGTCTACCGGCGCAGTATTTTCCCTGCTCCATGCTTATGCGGCCATCAATTTGCGGGCGGATCAGACGATTTCCGGCACAGCGCTGAATATGTTCGCCCCTGCCTTTGCTATTTTCACCGCCCGTATGATGCAGGAAAACAGCGTGCAGCAAATCGAATTTAGCAGCACCCACTTTCGCATCATGACCTCTCTGACTCCGGAGACACCTATCATCGGCAGCCTACTCACCAATGCGGTCAGCATCACAACCTACATCACCACCTTCCTCGGCTTCATCATCCTGATTCTGGCCTGGTTCGTGCTGTACAAAACCCGCTTCGGGATGCGCCTGCGCTCCTGTGGCGAACATCCCCAGGCCGCAGATTCGGTGGGCATCAATGTCTACAAAATGCGTTACGCCGGCGTGGCTGTTTCCGGCGCACTGGCTGGTCTAGGCGGTCTCATTTTCGTGGTGACCACCTCTACAAACTTCAGTGCCTCGGTCTCCGGTTACGGATTTCTCGCTCTAGCTGTGTTGATTTTTGGCCAGTGGAAGCCCGGGCGGATTATGTGGGCAGCCCTGTTCTTCGGCTTTATGAAGGCGATTTCCACCGGCTACATGGCCGTTATCGGTCTGAAAACACTCCCCATCCCCAGCGACATTTACAAAATGGTACCCTACATTGCCACCATGATTGTACTGGCCTTTTCCTCCAAATCCAGCCAAGCCCCACGGGCCAGCGGCGTGCCCTACGACAAAGGACAACGCTAACATTTTTTATACGAAATTTTGCTGCGCCGTTTCCCACAGAACGGGAGGCGGCGCAGCTCTTTGCTAAAAAGGAGATTTACATGCAATTTCGAAAAGCTGTCACCGCAGACCTAGATAAGCTCTGCGACATTTTTATCCACGCAAAAGCCGCTATCAAAGCGCTTGGTATCGACCAGTGGCAAAAGGGCGAGCCCAATCCGGACATGTTTGCAGACGACATTGACCGTCAAGAAGGCTATGTCCTCGAGCAGGACGGCGAAATCGCCGCTTACTGCTGCCTCACCTTTGAGCCTGATCCCACTTATCAGGAGATTTATGAGGGACAGTGGCGCTACAATGGCGACTACCTCACCATCCATCGAGTCATGGTCTCCCCCGACTTCCTCCGCCACAGTTGCGGCGGCAAGCTCATGGACTCGGCTGCCGATTTGGCCAGAGCCCACAAGGTCTCCATCCTGCGTATCGACACCCATCGGGGCAACCTGCCCATGCAGGGCATGATTGGTAAAAAAGGCTTTGTCTACTGCGGCATCATCTACCTTCTGGACGGCGATGAACGAATCGCTTTTGATAAGCAGGTATAAAAAGAGCCCCGTCTATGACGGGACTCTTTTTTTGCCCCAAGGCGCCCTCGCTCCTTTCTCATTTCTCACTGCACCAAACGTTTTCTCCTTACATAGACTGGTTTGAGAGCTTTATTGTTTTCATACCACAAGATACATTTGAAAGGACTGAAATTCTATTATGAGTCATTCTTGCCTTAATCCCGGCTGCCCGAACTGCTGCTGTCCCTGTTGTTGCCAAGGCGTTACGGGTGCTACAGGTGCGACGGGAGCCACAGGCGCAACGGGAGCTACCGGCGTTGCCGGAATCATCGGTGCAACGGGAGCTACCGGGCGCACAGGCCTGACCGGACACACCGGCTGCACGGGCCCAACAGGCATCGTCGGAGCAACTGGACACACCGGCTGCACAGGCGCAACAGGCCCCGCTGGCGGCTTCCTTCCCGCCTACCTCACCGCCTGCAACACTACGGAAGCTGTGATTCCAATCAACCACCTCGGTGCACACATCCCTATGCACAACAATGTGATGCAACATGGCCTCGCCTCCCTTGGCAACTCCATAAAGGTAAACACCTCCGGCATCTACCTCGTCAACTTCGAGCTCCACCTCACAGCACAAATACCGCTGGATCTCTACATCAGCAAAAATGGCGTTCCAATTCCTCAGGCCAAGCTCTGCGCTCCCGTGGGCGAATCTGACTTCAGCCACGGTTTCCTCGCCAGCTTCAGCACAGGCGATATTCTGGCACTGGTTGTTCATGGCGTCGGCATCAATACGGACGGCTTTCTGCGGGAAGGCGTGGGTGCCATCATCAACTTTGTGCAGGTGGGTTATCTCCCCTGCTAAATTCGAATAAAGGTCGGGCGGACACCTCCGCTCGACCTCTTCCCCTGCCCGCCGGGCATGAAAAAAGCCGCCAAAGCGGCTTTTTTCAGCGGGCGAATGACTCTGGTTCAATCGTTTTGCACCCAGAAGGTAACACTCACATCTGCTGCGCAGTCCTCTGGGTCAGAGGCGGTGATGACATGTGCGCCGGGCAAAATGCTCTCAATTACATGGCTCCAGTTGCCGCTGCAATCCACATATGCTGCGCCGATGCTCACATCATCCAGATATAAGTTCACCTGATGTCCCTGTTGAGCCGTGCCGCTTACCAGCACCGGCGACACGACAAAAGAGCCAGCCACAGGGCTTGTGATGCGCAGCGGCTCCCGACAGATCTCCTGCTGATTTCCGCAGCCGCAGCCGCAATTCGGAACACAGCAACAAGCGGGACAGGGGCCACAGCCCCATGGGCGACAGCGGCAGTCAATGCCGCTTTGACGGTTAAACAGAGGCGCTACCTGTACATAGCCTTGCCTTCCGTTGATAGAGTTGTTCCGCCCTGCACAGCCGCAACCGCATCCGCAGCCGTTGTTGGAGGTTCTCGCAGCGATTAAATCCTCAATTTCATTGGCACAGTCGCAGTAACTGCGGCTATGTTCATTGTGATTACATGCCATATTGATTCAGTCCTTTCTTAAATGACCTCTTGCATGCAAAGATCATAGCCATACGCTAAGTCTTTGTTATAGTATCTTATGAAAAATCTCATCATTTTGTGATTGCTTTTGACAGCTTTTGCGATATAATGAAAGCAATGAACATTTCGGCATCTGCCGTTTATATTTGGAGGTTTCTTATGAAGCATAACGCCAGACCCGTCGCCCTGCTCCTCGCCCTCACCCTCGCTCTCGCCGGATGCAGCAAACCCATGGCGCAAGAGCCCACCCCCACACCGATTCCCCCTACGCACCCTATACAGGAAACCGCATCGCCACAACCCACATCCACGCCGACTCCTGCCCCGGTTCCTACGCCGGACAATCTCGTGCCTTACGAAGGCATTGTAGAGCATCTGTTTTTCCATCCAGTAATCTGCTATCCCGAGCTCGCCTTTGACGGCGACCATCAGGAGAAGGGTCTGGACGACTGGATGGTCACTCTCAATGAATATAACGCCATTTTAGAGGCGGTTTACAAAAACGATTATGTGCTCATCCACATGGGCGATGTCTGGAGCGAGCAGCTCAATGCGGACGGCGAGCTGCGCATGGTGCGCAACGAGATTCTCGTTCCCGAGGGCAAAAAGCCGCTGGTCATCAGCTATGACGACGTTAATTATTACCAGTATATGCTCGATAACGGCTTCACGCACAAACTCATTGTCGGCGATGACGGCAAGCTCTGGAGCTGGGGGCTCGACCCACAAGGCAACGAAGTGGTCTCCCGTGACTTAGACGCCGTCACTATTTTGGATAAATTTGTGGAGAAACACCCGGACTTCTCCCCCTTCGGTGCAAAGGGTTGTCTGTCTCTCACAGGCTACATGGGCATTCTGGGCTACCGCACCCAAACCGACCGGGACAACCAAACCGCCGAATTTGAAGCCAACCGTCAAAAGGAAATCGAAGCCGTCAAGCCCATTGTGCAAATCCTCAAGGACACGGGTTGGACCTTCGGCAGCCACACATGGGGACATGCCAATCTGGAAACTGCCTCTCTTGCCCGGATACAGGACGACACGCAGCGCTGGGCTGATGAGGTTGGCACTCTGGTTGGCGAGACCAACATTCTCTTTTACCCCCACGGTGCCCGCCCGGACGGCAACGACTGGACCCAAACCGGCCCTAAATTCCAATATCTGCATAGCATGGGTTTTCGCGTTTTCGCCTCTGTGGGTGTCGAAAGCTTCTCTTTCATTAAGAGAGATATTTCTGCCGTTATCTGTGACCGGCTCCACCCCGATGGCACCACCCTACGCTGGCATCGGAACAAGTACCTGCAATTTTATGACGCAAAGGACATTATGGAAGTAGACGTACGCCCCGATTACGGGTATAATTGGGATTAGGAACCCATTTATGCTCGCCCCCACAGGGCAGAGCACAGAAAGGAAGTGACCCCATGACCGATCGAGAGCTGATGGACAAGGCTTTTTCTATGCTGGAACGTGCCTACGTCCCCTACTCCAACTATCCTGTCGGCGCAGCAATTTTGTGCAGTGACGGCTCGGTCTTTACTGGCTGTAATGTGGAAAATGCCGCCTATGGCGACTGCATCTGTGCCGAACGCACTGCTGCCGTCAAAGCTGTGAGCGAAGGGCATCAGGATTTTGTAAAAATCGCTGTTTGCTGCAACACGCCGGATTACGGCTCTCCCTGTGGCTCCTGCCGCCAGTTTTTATACGAGTTTAACCCGGATATGACCGTGCTGTGCGCCCGCCACG
>JGI994J12354_10000648_pt1 | contig 34688 bp, 30 predicted proteins | sample IntmicLarv3ML3BL_FD_12354 | JGI IMG/M metagenome (IMG submission 12354) | reverse complement strand
CCAGAGGTCGTGCTGTATGAGGAGCCGCTGGACGAGCGGGTCATGCAGGCCGCGGTCAACGCCATCGCCAAGGCGGAGCTGCTGCTGGTCGGCGGCACCTCTCTCGCCGTCTACCCTGCCGCCGGGCTGCTGCAATACTTCCGCGGCAAAAAGCTGGTGCTCATCAACAAATCCGAAACCCCCTATGATGCCAGAGCCGATTTGGTGATTCACGAACCCATCGGTGAGGTACTGGGCAGCGTGTAACACGAAATTCGGATAAAAAAACAGCCTTCTTATTTTGCTTTCGCCAACCAAAAGCAAAATGATACGAATCCCTGATGAAATGCGTGGTTTTGCATCTGAAAAGATGCAAAATGCGAGCCCCATCGGGCTCGCAAATGGTTTTTCCCAAGGGGGTGCTGCAAAATAATTCATTTTGCAGCACCCCCTTTTTGATTTTGCAAAAATATTTTGGACAGTATATTGACATTTCACACAGCCTGTGTTATACTCCACTAAGACAATATATTGTCCACATTGAAAGGAGTACACACACATGAGCATCGCAAAGGATTTATTTTTCGCACAGCAAACACTGGCAAGCCTGTTTTCCGTTACCAACAAGCTGCAAATGCAGGGCGATAAGCATTTGCAGGACATCACCATCCGCCAGATGCTGGCCATCCCGGCGCTCATCCACGCGCCGGACGGCGAGGCAAGCATCAACCACATCGCGCGGAGCATGGGCACCAGCAAGCAAAGCGCAAAGCAAATTGTTGACACCCTGGCGCGCAAAGGATACCTATCCGTTGCACCCAGCGTGCAGGACAAGCGCGCGGTCAATGTTTCCGTCACCGCGGAGGGGCAAACCGCCTTTGGGCTTTGTTCCGAACGCGCAGACGAATTTTTGGCAAATATTTTCTGTAATTTCAACTCCGCAGAGTTGGAAAGCCTATGCACACTGCTGCAAAAGCTCTATCAATTTGACGGCACAATGCAGCAAAATCCGCATACGCCTGCCAACGGCGTATCCGATGCCATCTTGCAGCACCACCCGCGCTTTGCGGCGCTGCGGGCGACTGCAAAGGAGCACGAATAAATGATACGCGAAAAAACCGTCCTCTCCAAGGACTTTGTTCTCGTTGCCGTCGGGCGGATTGTTTCCGCCTTCGGCAATCAGATACTCCGCTATGCGCTCCCCCTTTCTCTGCTCACGCAAACCGGCTCCTCTGCGCTGTTCGGGTCAATCTCAGCCGCTTCTTTTCTGCCCATGCTGGTGCTCTTCCCCATCGGCGGCGTAATTGCCGACCGCCTGAACAAGCGCAGCATCATGCTCGTGCTGGATTTGTGCACAGCAATCCTGATTTCTGTGTTTTGCCTTCTTTCGGGGAAAGTACCTATTGTGCCGCTTATGGCAATCACGATGATTATTTTATATGCTCTGGACGGTGCGGACCGCCCGGCGGTGAAGGCAAGCATTCCCGCGCTAATCGGCAGCAAGCAGCTCATGAAAGCCAACGCCATTATTGATATGGTGGACTCTACCGCAGGCATGGCGGGGCCGGTCCTCGGCGGTCTCCTCTTTTCGGCCTTTGGCTTAACGCACATCCTAACCATTAGCATCAGCTGCTTTTTCGCCTCTGTGGTTTTGGATGCCCTCATCCACATCCCACACCAAAAGAGTGCAGCAAGCGGCAGCATTTTTTCCGTTGGTATTCGGGATTTGAAAGACAGCTTTCGCTTTATGCGGCAGAATTGCCCCACACTTTGGAAACTCTCGCTCCTCTTTTCCGCGTCCAATCTACTGCTGACTTCTCTGATTTTAATCGGCCTTCCCGTCCTCATTGTGCAACGTCTGGGCTTTGCGCCGGGCAACGCAAACCGCTTATACGGCTATGCACAGGGCGTGTTTGCCGCAGGCGCAGTCCTCGGCGGTTTTCTCGCCGGAATACTCTCGGCAAAGCTCAAGGCAAAAACAGCCGTTCCGCTCCTGATTGGCTGTTCACTATGCGCAATCCTTGGCGGCGCAGCGCTGCAAATACCGAACGCACCGATGCACAGCTACATCGTCCTCATCATCAGCTGTGGTCTGCTCTTAACGGTACATACCGTGTTCCAGATTCAGACAATGACCTTTCTGCAGTTGCTGACCCCACCTGCCTTTGCGGGGAAGGTCATCTCTTGCTTTATGTGCATTGCAATGTGTACGATACCACTTGGGCAGCTGATTTACGGCTTTGCCTTTGAGCATATCGGCAGCCGCAGTCCACTCCTGTTTTATACAGCCGGCCTTCTGATGATTGGCATCAGCATCGCATCCCGCCGCATTTTTCACGACATTGACAAGCCGATAATCAGTTCCCGTACTGCCCATCCACATAGGGCAGAATTGCCCAAGTGACATCGTCGGCCGCCATGCTTCGGGCGGCGATTTCGCTGCGGACGATACCGCAGCGGCCGCAGGGGAAGTCTGCGCAGCCGGTGCAGGCTGTCAAGCCCTTTTGCTTTGCACAGGTCAACTCCTTGCACTCGCCGCAGTCCTTCACGGTGCCGCCTGGGCAAAGCATCATTTCCGTGCTGCCCGCCTCGCAGTATACGCCGCCGTAGACGCGCATGAAGCGCTCCTTCAGTTCCGCCCGAAATGCCTCGCTGATGGTGCCGCCGGTGTAGTGGATACACAAATCGCAGCGCATTCCGCAACGGGAATAGACCACCTGCTCCTTGGGGAAGGGCTTGCGGTTGGGCTTTTTCTTGATGAGAATCAGCCGTTTCACCGATTCAAGCGTCTGTAAATCCGCCACAGGAATCATCATCCATTTGCCGTCGTGGTAGGTTTTGCTGTTGTCGTATATTTCCTGTATCTTCTGCGGGAATTCGCCGCGCTGCGCTTCAAACTTTTCGCGCTCCGACTTGCCGAAAATCACCAGGAAATCAAAATGCTTCTCGCGGATGCAGATGGTCAGAACCGTTTTGCCGCCGCGCCGGAATTTCAGCTCGTCCTTTCCGTTGCCAACCTCGTCCAGCGCATATTTGCCCCGCATGAAGCGCATGGTTTCCTCGCTGACCGCTTGACGCTGCTGCGCTTGGTATTCCCGCAGCCGCGTTTCGTTGTCGTAGGCCAGGATGAATTCATCGTATTCCGCCCTGTCAAAGCCCTGCTTCTCCTCCTCGGAAAACGAGCCGCAGCGCTGCGCGAAGGTGTCGCAGGGAAAGTCGCCGCAATCGCCGCAATGCACCAAGCCCTTTGCCAAAACACACACACGCACCGGGCAGCCCACGTCCGCGGGCTTCGTGCGGCAGCCATCACAAACGCCCATCACAGAAGGGTCCAGTCCATAATATTTGTGCCACAGCTCCGCCAGTTTTTTGCGTTGGTCCTTCTCTTTCACATTCGGCGCATAGGCCTTGCACAAATCGCAGCGGCAGCCGCACATAGTCAATTCCGGGTTCATCGTTCATCCTTCTTCCCCTATCATTTTTATAGGCATAAAAACATCCTGCTGATATTGCTTGAAGCGTTCCACAATTTCCCAAGGCAGAATCTCCTCGAGCATTTCGTCGCGCGCGGTGTCCGGCACATAGGCCTCGCTTTTGCCGACCCAATCCCGCAGCAGGGAAAAGGTATCGTCCATATCCGCCATAAAGGAAGCGGCAACGGCGTATAGGCCGCCGGGAAAGTCCTCGGCGCGGTACGCCGTTTCGTTTTTGTAGTCCGGCGGAATTTTCATCAGCATCACCCAATCGCCGTTCGCTTCCTTTCGGAAGAAGCAATTGCGCAAGCCGGGCTCGGACAAAAATCCGTATTCGGCAAAGAGGGTTTCGTCCAAGTCTTCCACCTCCCCCGTTTGCCTGCGGGAGGTCAAAAAGCGCATGGGCGGCAGACGAATCAGGCGGACATCATGCAACCGCAGCGCCTCACGGCTGACGGCGGAGAGCTTTTCAAAGCTGACCGGCTCGTTTTGCTCCGCCGCCGTCAGGCGCTTTTCCGTCTCCTCATACAACAGCGTGATGGCGGAAATCTTTTTGATGCCGCTGCGCAGCATTTTTTGCAGAAAGTCCTCCACCAGCCTGCGCAGCTCAGAAAGGGCGGAGATTTCACCGTCCAGCGAATCGAGCTTTTCCACAAAGGCCTGAATCAGCGCCGCCGTGCTTTCGCTTTGAAAGATGGCGGCAATGTCCTTCACCGGAATTTGCAGCTTGCGCAAAACAAGAATCTGCTTCAGCCTTTCCAGCGCGGCGCTGTCATAATAGCGCTGCGCCTTGTTTTCGGGATGGCTGCTCCAAAGCAGCCCCATCTCCTCATAATAACGCATCGTCCTGCTGGAGATGCCGAAGGCCTCCACCACCTCATTGATGCGAATCAAGTCCATTGCCATGGCCATCCCCTTCCGCAGCACAATATCTTCTCTTTTCTGCATTATAGCAGTTGACGCAGGGTCAATGTCAAGTACTTTACAGAAATATTTTTGCAGGCAAAGCGGCAAGGCGTGTTTTCGCGCTCTTTTCCGCTCTGACCACGCCAACAAATGCGCGGAATATCATGGATATTCCGCGCATTTTTGCACTAATTTTCGATTGTTGCTGCGCATCAATCCTGAAAGAATTCCTCATACATCACCTGCACGCCCGCCACGCAGTACGCGCTTTCCACGGCAAAAATCATGCTGACCTCACTGGAGCCCTGGCTGATCATGGAGATGCTGATGCCCGCGTCATGCAGCGCGCCGGCAGCGGCGGCGGCGGCACCCACCGCGTGCTTCATCCCCTCGCCGACGACCACAATCAGGCTCAGCTCGTTGCGCTCGATTTCCACAATCACTTCGTTTTCCGGCGTACCCAGCGCCTCCAGCTTGGCTTTGATGCGCGCGCATTTGGCATCGTCGCCGAGCATGGCATCGCGCACGATGACCGTTACATCATCAATGCCGGACGGGAAATGCTCGTAGGAGATGCCCTCCTCCGCCAATATCTGCAGCACATCGCGCCCGAAGCCAACCTCGCGGTTCATCATGTATTTGCTGATGGATATGGCGGAAAATCCGCTGTCCGCCGCGATGCCAACCGCAAGCCCGTTGCTCGACGCATCCCGCTCCGGCACTATCAGCGTGCCGGGGCAGCTCGGGTTGTTCACGCTGCGCACATTGACCGGCACGCGCGCGTGAAACACCGGGAACAGCGCCTCCTCCTGATAGACGTTGAAGCCCGCGTAGGAAAGCTCGCGCATCTCGCGGTAGGTCACCGTTTTGATGGGCTTGGGATTCTCCTTGTATTTCGGGCTGATGCTGTAAATATAATCCACATCCGTGAAGTTTTCATAGACCTCCACATCCAGCGCCGCGGCAAGGATTGCGCCGGTGATGTCGCTCCCGCCGCGCGGGAAGGTGACGACTTCGCCCGCCTGCGTCCGCCCGAAAAAGCCCGGGAATACCGCGATACCGCCATCGGCCAGCAGCGCGCGCAGCGGACCCGCCCCCAGCAGGTCATAGGCCTCGGGGCAAACCTTGGCGTTGCCCGGCTCGTTGGAAAGCAGCATCCCCGCCGCACCCGGCTCCACATAGGCGGCGGGCAGCCCCAGGCTCGCAAGGTAGGCCGCAGCCAGCTTCGCGCAATTGTCCTCCCCGGCAGCCTTGACCGCGTCCTCATAGCGCGCGGAATCGGCGGTATCCTGCGCCGCCAGCGCTTTCAGCGCCGGTTCAATCTGCGCCATCACGGACGGCACCTCAAGCTCGGCGGCAATTTTGGCGTATCTGCCGATGATTTCGGCAAAAACCTTTTCCCCCGCCTCCTTGCCATTCGCAACGGTTTCCCGCGCGGCGGCTATCAGCATATCGGTCACCTTGACCGGGTCGTTTTCACCCTTCCCCGGCGCAGACACAACGATGACACGGCGTTCCTTGTCCATCTGAATGATATCACATACCTTCTTGATTTGCGCGGCATCCGCCAGCGAGGAACCTCCGAATTTTGCAACTTTCATGATATTCCATCTCCCTCAAATATAGTATACTCTCGTGACACAAAAACGCCCTGCCGATAAGTCGGCAGGGCGTATCATTCCTCATCCGCTCACCGACAACGATTCAGAGCTAACATCTGTCGTCGGCGAAAAGCTGACCGCAAATGCTAACTCGGCATGGTAGTGGTGTTTCGGAACGAACTCTTCATAAAAGGCTCCCCTTCCGTAAATCACAGAGTACAAGTCAAATAATTTTGCCACAGATAAACGAAAAAGTCAACACTTTTTTTAAAATAGCCAAAAAAATCCCCATAAAACGCCGCAAAAGCAGCGCTTGACGGGGATTTTTGCGTATCACATGCCACATTTATTCACTAGAATTTCGTCACCGGGTCTAATACCCCGCCGCTTGCGGCGGATTCCGATTTTTCCCCGGCGATACCTCGCGTTGCGCAGCAACGCGTCTGCTCCTGCGGCGAGGAAATTCATTTTCCGCGCAGGGCGGAAAGCGAGGCTTGAACAATGCGTAATTACCCAAGCTGCCCGCGCAAAAATTCCAGCGTCCGCTCCAGCGCAAGGCGACCCGCGTCTGTCTTTAAGTCAAATTGGTATTCGTGCAGCACCTGTGTTTCCGTATCCTCAAAGAACAAATCCTGCACCGTAACGCCCAGACCCTTCAGCTTCGCCGACAGCTCCAGCCCGTGCTCCGGGAAGCTCATGGCATTGCCATCGGTAATAAACACGGTCGGGAAATCCGCCGTTACATGCTGCACCAAATTCGCTTCCACGCCAACCGGCAGGTCGGCAAAATCCCGCGTGTTGAAATAGGCCCAGCCGGTTTGCGTCACCAAAAAGCGCATCAGCGGATTGGATACATTCATCATCTTTTCCACAGAATACGGCCCGCAGAACAGCAGCCCGCCGCGAAGCTTCTCCTCGGGAATGGGCGCAGGGAAATCCTTGACCTTGTTCGCCTCCAAGAAATTGGCTCGGTATTCTTCATTCGTTTGCAGAATCAAGAATTGTGCTGCGATATGCGCGCCGGCGGAATCGCCCGCAAAGAAAATCTTGTCCTTATCAATGACCTGCTCCGCGTCGTTGCAGCTTTCCGTCAAAAAGGTGTATGCTTTGCCTGTTTGCAATACGGGTGTGGGGTATCTGTGGCCGGGCGCGCGCTCGTAGTTGATTGCCGCAACCGCATATCCGTTGTAGGCAAGCGCCTGCGCAAAATAGGTGACATCCCGCTTGTCGCCGCCGACAAACGCACCGCCGTGCACCCAGATAATCAGGGGCAGCGAACCGCTGTGCTCCTTCGGGAAATACAAATCAAGCTTCTCTTTGCGTGCTTTTCCGTAGCTGATGTCGTTGATGACCGTTACCTGCTGCGTAAAGGAAAGATCCTCCGGCGGTGATTCCGGCAGACTGTCAAACAACCCCCGAACAATCAGCACCCCCACGATGTTGAGGGAATAGGACAACACGAGCAGAATCGTGGAAATTACGGATAATACTTTCTTCAAAACAATCACTCCTCATAAAATATCAATTTCATTTTGAAGTATAGCACAATCTCGAACTCTTTTCAAGCGTTTTTTTGCAGGTCTAGCAACTAATCTTATGGAATACCTTCTTGCCCTTTTTGAGGATAACCGGTGCGGCGGCCAAGGCATCCTTCCGCAGCTCCAGCGTAAAGTCCGTTACCTTTACATCATCCAAACTCACGCCGCCCTGCTCCACGAGCCTGCGGCCCTCGCCCTTGGACTTGACAAGCCCCGCTTTCAGCATGGCATCCAGAATATTGATTGCGCCGTCCGTGAAGTCGGCGGCATCCAGCGTGGTAGACGGCATGTTTTCGCTGTTGGCCCCCTGCCCGAAGAGGGCGCGGGCGGCCTGCTGCGCCTTGTTCGCCTCGTCCTCGCCGTGAATCAGCTTCGTCACCTCATACGCCAAAACCTCCTTTGCGCTGTTGATTTCGCTGCCCTCGAGCTTGGCGTATTCGTTGACGGTTTCCACCGGCAAAAAGGTCAGCATCATCATGCAGCGGATGACATCCGCGTCCGCAACATTGCGCCAGTATTGGTAGAACTCGTAGGGCGTGGTTTTCTCCGCGTCCAGCCAGAGCGCGCCTTTTTCGGTTTTGCCCATCTTCTTGCCGTCGCTCGTTTGCAGGAGCTGGAAGGTCATGCCGAAGGTCTCCTTGCTGTCCACACGGCGGTTCAACTCCACGCCGCCGATGATGTTGCTCCACTGGTCGTCCCCGCCCAGCTCCAGCACACAGTTGTGCGCGCGGCGCAGCACCAAAAAGTCATAGCTCTGCATAATCATGTAGTTCAGCTCAAAGAAAGACAAGCCGCGCTCCAGACGCTGCTTGTAGCACTCAAAGGCGAGCATACGGTTCACAGAGAAATGCACGCCGATTTCGCGCAGAAAGTCGATGTAGTTCAAATCCCGCAGCCAATCGCGGTTGTTGACGCTGATGGCCTTGCCCTCGGAGAAATCCACCAGCGCGCCCATTTGTTGGCGGAAGCAATCGATGTTGTGGGCAATTTCCGCCTCCGTGAGCATTTTGCGCATGTCGGTTTTTCCAGTGGGGTCGCCCACCATGGCGGTGCCGCCGCCGAAGAGCGCAATCGGGATATGCCCCGCGCGCTGCATGTGGGCGAGTATCATAATCTGGACGAAATGCCCCACATGCAGGCTATCCGCCGTGGGGTCAAAGCCGATGTAGAAGGTCACGGGCTTCTCGCCGCCCAGCAGCTCCCGCACCGCCGCCTCGTCCGTCACCTGCGCAATCAAGCCGCGCGCCTTGAGCTCATCAAATACGTTGTTTTTCATTGTTTTTCTCTCCATTCATAAAAATAAAAATCGCCCTCTGCGGCAAAATCAAACCGCAGAGGACGCTGTTGTTTGGCGTGGTACCACCTCTGTTCGCCGCAGGACGCGGCCTCAACGGATACGGCAAACGCGATTCGCGCGCTGCGATACCCCTGCACGATAACGGGTGCGCCCGGTGCGGCCTACCGAAAGCACATACGCTGTTCAGCCGCACGGCTCCGGGATGTATTTCGCGGGTGCATCACGCTTTCTCACAGCAGCCGAAAGCTCTCTTTGCCGATGCCCGCCCGGTACTTCTTCCCCTCAACGCCGTTGGAAGTTTGTAAGTTTGTATTACTATATCATAGGTTGCGGGAGTTGTCAAGCGTTTGATATGCCGATTCAGGGCAACAGCATTTACTTTTTTACGTCCAGTACACCTGTATTGCAGGGGGCGCTGTCCTCAGCGTCCCGATGCCAATTGGATTACGCAACACACTCATTCGGCGGAAACCGGGTTGAACTGCTGTTTTTTTCTATGGCTTTTCGCGCGGTTTACCATCCGCGGGACGCTGGGACAGCGTCCCCTACAAAGCAACAACTACGATGCTTCTGTTTTGAACCTTATGCAAATCCGAAAAGTAAATGCTTTTGCCCTGATTCCTCTCGCGGTTTCTCACAATGCGAATTACCCCACCGTCACTTCCACATCCACGGTATAATCGCCATACACCCAGCAATCCTCAAAGCCCTTGACATACAATCTTGCGGGGATTTTGTATACGCCGTTTTTGGGCTGGAGGGTGTTGACGTTCAGGTCGATATCCGCAAACACGTCGCTTTCCGTCAGAAGCTCCAGCGACTCCGGCGAGCCGACAACGCGCACCTCACCCACGCCGCTTGTGATTTCCACCTGCATGCCCTCCGGCTGATTTTGCAGCACCATATTGTTGTGCAGCAGCTGGACACGCTTGGACTGGAGGCCTGTGGTATCCACCGTCACGCGGAAGGTTTTTGTGCCGTCCAGTACTTTCATATCCGTCATTTCAGACGCAGGGAATTGAAAGCTCTTTTTCTGTCCGGCGGGCAAATCGTCAAAATCAATGCTGCCGATGCTGATTTTTTCCACACCCGTCAGGCGTTCTTCACTGATGCCGATTTCCGCCTGCGCCGGGCTGAAAACCATGGGAAGCGGATGCTCGCTGTAATAAGCCGGCGCGTTTTTATACTGCACGGTCAGCGGCATTTTCACGCGCTTATACACCGGGATGGTTGCCGTAATGCTGGGGCTGCCCTCCACGGTAAGGTAGGTGCTGCGCAGCTCCGTACCCACGGCGTTGAAGAACGTGACGGAAACCGGCAAGGTTGTTGTTTCACGGATGGAATCCTCCAGATACACCGTTGCCACCGCCTTGTTCACGCGGTTCATCTCCAGCTCTGGGCCGGAAACGGTGATGCGCGAAACGGAAAGGCGCTCGTAGTCGTCAATGTACCCCGCTGCCGCAATGCCCGCACCGCTCTTGACCACCAGCTGGGAGTTCAGCTCCAGCTCCTTGGTGACGGGGATGTCAAAATACACCTGTATCGTTTCACGAGAGAGGCCTGTGACCTGCACATCGCTCTGATAGCTGCGCATGGTGCATTCCAGCCGCAGCTGATGCACCTCGGCGGTGGAAACGTAATTGGTGCGCGCAACGACCTCAATATCCTCCTTTGTCAGGGAGGCGAGGACATAGCGCTTGCCGAACACATGAACATCCACCGTGAATTCATCCCCGCTGAAATTGGCGAGGTTCAGATTTTTGATGGTTTCGCTCTGCTCAATGCTGACCTTCACACCCTCAATGACCTTGTCCTGCTCCGAAAACTGCAGCGCCACCACAAGCCAGATGACAATGGCAATCAAAACGGAAAACCCCGCCACAAAACGGTTGGATTGCAGCAGGCGGTCTATTGTGAATTTGTGTCGCTTCATTTTTCTGTGACCATCCTTATTTTTTGCCGAAAATCCGGCGCTTTTCCGCTTTTTCCGCATTGCCCTGGGAGAGGTAATCCACCAGCAGATCATAGGCAGCGGCATCGCTCAAATCCCGCGTCAACTCTCCTTTGAGCGCCACGGATATGTGACCCGTCTCCTCCGAGGTCACAATGACTGCCGCATCGCTCGCATCGCTCATGCCGAGCGCGGCGCGGTGGCGCATGCCCAGCTCGCTGGGCAAATCCTGATTCTGCGTCAGGGGCAGCACGCAGCCCGCCGCATACAGCCGCTCACCGCGGATGATTGCCGCGCCGTCGTGCAGCGGCGCTTTGGGATAAAACACGTTGTGAATCAGCTCCTGTGTGACCGCCGCGTCCACCACCGTGCCGGATTGGGTGACATCCCCCAGCATGGAGCCGCGTTCAAACACAATCAGCGCGCCGATTTTTTTCTCGCTCATGCCCACGCAGGCATCCGTAACGGTGCGCACCGTCTCCTGCAGGGCTTTCAGGCGGCGCTGCTGCTCATCCCGCAGGCCGAACAGACGGAAGTTGGGCAGGGAGCTTCGCCCCATACTCTCCAGCGCGTGGCGGATTTCGGGCTGAAAGAGAATAATCAGCACCAAAATCAAATCCTTGAACAGCTGGTTGAGCATGTAGATGCTCGCCTGCATGCGCAGCGCGGAAAACGCTAGGTAACCCACGCCCATAATCAACAGACCCTTGGCAAGCTGCACCGCCCGCGTTTCCCGAATGAGCTTGATGACGTTATACACGATAAACGCCACCAAGATAATATCCAAAAAATCCGAGAAGTCAAAGTCGCCAAAGGCATTCCTGATCTGCGCCCAAAGGGAGCTGATGCGTTCTAAAATTGTCATTTTCGAAACTCAGTCCTTAACCATAAAGAAATCGCAGGACGCGGTGTTCTTTTTTCTGTATATTAGTGTATCACAAAAGCAGCCGGATTACAAGGCTTTCGGGCCTGCGGAATCGAAAAATAACAATAAACAGAATTTATATGTACCCGATACCGCTTACACCAATCACGCCTCGGCGCAAAACCGTAATATTGATACTTTTCGCCGCGATTGTTTTTTCTTCAAAGCGCCGTACCTCAAAGCGCTTCGGCTCCAGTCGTTTGGCGAAAGCCTTCTCATATTCAAACAGGCTCACGCCAAGTTCTTTCAGCATGTCATTCGGCAATGTATAGTCCTGCTCGACCAAGCCGAAGAACGTGCAGCCGGTATCCACGCAGAAAGACAGTGCGCAATTATATACTGCTTTGCAGGCAGCATCGCCTACAACGGAACCAACAAAACTGCCAAGCAAAAATGCAATGGCAGGGATACCCGGCAATAGCGCCACTACCGCACCCAGCGCAAGCGAACACGAAGCAACAAGCAAATCTTTTACGCAGCAATTCGCAAATTCCTGCTTCGTCATTTTGCCAAATGCCATGAGCGTGGCATTCTGCAATGCATTCATCGTAAGCGCAACCGCCGTGCCGATTATCGTGGGGGGTGTACTTTCCAGCACCTCGCCCAATCTCCCCGCTTGACACGCAATTGTAATCGCGGACGCAATCATTCCTCGGACAAAACCCTGCACGCTCCCTTTTGCCGCAGCAAAACCCAACCGCCGAAAATCCTCTATGTCTATTTCTCCGGTTTTGATTCGCTTAGAAATGATTCGGATTATTTCAGGCGCCAGCTCTAAGACAACGCTGATAACAGCAGCAGTCAAGCCCGCTTTTAATGCTTGTGTCCCGATATGTTTCCACTCGATGCGCTGCGCCGGTGTAATCTCCCACTCAGCAGGGTCGAAGTTTTCGTCTTTTGCGTGTTGTGCGAGCAACTTCGCCTCCGGCTCCGAAAGCGGCATGGACTCCGACCCTTTCGGCCCTGTTATTTTATCGGTTAGCTCTTCCAGCACCTTCTGTTCATTCTCTGCCACTTCAGGACGCGTTTGGCGGTTTTCATTGATGCCCCGCTCCAGTATTTTTTTGCTTTCTTCCATCTTATCCGAAGCAATCAGCCCACTTTGCCCCTCATAATAAAGGCGGTTCGGAGCGTCTCCCTTATATTCAGCGCCCTTGTGGTTTCTCAAGAAATGTCCTTGCTCTGTTCTCAACAGTTCATTCACGCTGCCTCGCGGGTTTGCATTCACCTTGCTTTGATACTTGCCCCCCCAGCTTGTATGAATATCAACAAGGCCATTGTCATCCGGGGCGTACGCTCTTGCGCGAACACCCTTTGCGGCGGCATCCACATTGTGCGTTCCGGCGTGCCATTTCTCCGCCATGAACCCTTTCACGGAATCCACCGATGCCTTGTCTATTTTTCTGCCCGGATTGTTGATTGAATCAGCAAGCTCCGCAATCGCACGCTCCACACTCTCAATATAGTCCGACCCCTGAAACGCAGCCAGGTTGGCTCCCGCACTTTTCGCAAAGGCTGTGTATCCTTCGGAAAAACTCGACATAGCTTACCCCTCCATAAACGCCTTCAAGTCCCCGCTGAAAACAAAGCGGCAGATTACGAGGTCATATTGATGCCGCAGCAATTTTTTTAAGATTCGCGGATTGTTCACCGCGGACTTCGCACTGAGGCTCAATTCTACAATTTTATTTTTGGGGATACTGTAAAGCTTCAGAACACCTGTACGGACTTGCTCAAGCCGCTTTTTTTCAGAAGGAGATACACTTTCCACCACTTCCGCCTCCGCCGCAATTTCATGTTGCTCTTCCGGAAAATCTCCCTCCGGGAGCCGAAAACTTGGATTTTCTGTGATTGCCTCATATTCGGCAGCCTTCCGTTTATAGTACTCGCCAAAGTCCTGTATCTCATTGCCGGTTAAGGAAGCCGCCACAACAACACATTGATTCCCCAACCAGCCATATTTCATGTTGAATCGATTGTGCTTCCAATCCATTCCGTGATATCGCTCCTGCGCCGCCTTGCTGCCGCCCAAAAAAATCACTTTCTGCGAAGAAGACGTGGTCGCTTTATTTGCGTTCCACTCTTTTTCTTCCCATTCGGCTACTTCATACTCCGTAAACTCCGAAATGAAATTTGTCAGCAAATGTGCATATTCGCTTTCGTTTGCGCGATGGACGATAATCGCTTGCTTTTCTGTTTGCTCAAACATTCCCTTCTCCTCCTGTCACCTTTTGCGCATGTTATTATTTCATCTTCCTAATTTTTCCAGCAGACAAACCGCATGCGCCGCAATCCCCTCCTGCGTGCCGGTGAAGCCCAAGCCCTCCTCTGTGGTAGCCTTCACGCTGACCTGCGCCGCATCCACACCGCAGGCGGCGGCGATATTTTCGCGCATCTTATCGATATGCGGGCGCAGCTTCGGCGCTTGGGCGAGAATGGTGCAATCGAGATTCCCCAACTGCCAGCCCGCCTCCCGCACGCGCGCCGCGACAATGCGCAGCAGCGCCAGGCTGTCCGCGTCCTTGCAGGCATTGTCCGTATCGGGGAAGAGGCAGCCGATGTCCCCCAGCGCGGCGGCACCCAGCAGCGCGTCGCTCACGGCGTGCAGCAGCACGTCCGCGTCCGAATGCCCCAGCAGCCCCAGGGGATGCGGAATTTCCACCCCGCCCAGAATCAGCTTGCGCCCCGCCGTCAGGCGGTGAACATCATAACCGTGACCAATGCGCATTTTATGAAACCTCCCCGATGTGTTGTTTGTATTCGTCATAGCTCAAAAAGGAATTCAGCACCTGCAACAACGCATTGGACGACAGCCGCTCCGGCAAATCCAAACGGCGCAGCAGCGCGCGCTTCTTTTCGCGGCTGCCTTCCCCGCCGGAAAGGCCGTCCTCATACAGATCCAACTTGGTAATCTGTTTTCCCGCGCGTTCGGGGCAAGCCTCACAAACCACGCCCGCCTGATTCAGCGCCTCCAAAAGCGCCTTGGTGGAGATGCCCTCCACACCGACCTTCCCCTCGCGGGAGGGTACGGCCTTGCGCTTCTCCTTGCCGAACACGTCCGGGATATACGCATGCTTCACCTGCTCGGGCGGGACGCTGCCGCCTAAAAATGCGCGGATTTTGAAGCCCGCCGAATCGCTGTCCGTCAAAATCAGCAGACCGCGCGTTTCCGCCAAGCGGCGGATGAGCTTCTGCTTCTCCTTATCCGAAAAAATGCGAAAGCCGTCCGTCTCGATAATCAGGGTATCCAAAAGCGACGAAAGCCGAATTTTGTCGTATTTGCCCTCCACGATGACGGCTTGTTTTATCTGTATCATTTCTTTTTCCCTCTTAACGTCTGCCACAGCGCCGCCATGGTTTGCTCCAGAATCAGCCAATTTTCCACGGCGGAGCCCTTGAGCAGGCTGTCCGCGCGGTGCAGTTCCTCCAGCGCCTCGCGCAGACTTTTCACCGGGAGATTCTGCGCGTCCTGCGCGGCATAGCGCAGCGCGTAGGCGTTCAGACCCGGAATGACGGCAGTCAGCGCGTCCGGGCGCTTGCCGGCCTGAGCCGCCACACGCACGCGGTACATATTTACAAAGCTGCTCACCAACGCACCGTGCACCATCACCGGCTCCGCGCGCTGGCTCTTGAGAATATCCAGCATCGAAAGCGCGCGGTCGAGCCGCCCTTGTGTGAGCATTTTGGCGATGTCAAACACGCTCGCCTCCAGGGATTTTACGGCAACCATATCCACATCCGCCTGCGTGATGGCGCGCCCCTTGCAATAGGCGCAGAGCTTTTCGACCTCACCCAACAGCAGGTTCAAATCGTTGCCGACGCTGACGATGAAATACTCCGCCGTGGCGGAATCGATGGCATTGCCGCGCTTGGCAACGCCGCCCATGATGATTTTCTTCAAGTCCGCCGTGCCCTTTTTGTTGACCTCCAGCACCGAGCCGTGCTTTTGGAACAGCTCAAACACCGCGTTCCACTTCTTCGTTTTGCGCGAAGGCGGCGCGGTATCCAGCATCAAAAACAGCAGCGCGCAGCATTCGGGCACATCGCGCAGGATTTCCGTGAGCTTTTCCGCGTCCGTGTCGCTCATCGTTTCCAGCGGATAGTCCTGCACCAAAACACATTTGGTTTCGCTCATGAAGGGCATGGCTTCCACCGCGTCGTTTACGTCATCCAGCGTGGTCTGCTTGCCTTCGAAGCGCTTGAAGTTGAAGGACTCAAAATCCGGCGAAACTGTTTTTTTGCGGAGCGTTTCCGCATAATGCTGCTTGATATAGTTCTCCGTGCCGTAAATCAAATACAGCCCGGTGCAGTCGCCCTGCTTCATTTTTGTATTCCATTGTGCCTCTGTGATGCTTGGCAAGGGAGTCACCTCAATATCTTTCAGTTCAATACACGCGCCGCAAGCTTTCCGCCGCGCAAGGTCAATTGCAGCGTGCCCGTTTCAGCGGCAGACACCGCCCTTGCGCCGCTTGCGGTCAGGATTTGCCGCTCGATGCGTCCTTTTTCACCGCCCACGCAGACCACCAGGCCAAAGCGGCTGTAATCGAGGCCTTCCGGCGGCGTGCCCCGGCAGACGGCAATGTCTGCGCTGCGCCATGCTTCCGGAATCTGCGCGGTATCGCTGCCGGGGTAAAACAGCAGCAAGACTGTGCCCGCTTCGCTTTGAATATAGGCATAGCCGCGCGTTTCTTCGCCCACAAACGAGACGGAAGCATCCCGCAGGGCAGTGAAATTGCGGCGGGACTGCACAAGGATGCTTTCCGGCGGCAGGAGCATATCCAGCGGCGCTGCCGCCCGCTGGGCGAGCACCTGCGCAGGGCGGACACTTGCCGCAAGGTGCGCGGCGGTTTCATTGGCCGCGCGGGTGTTGCGCGGCAAAAGAAGGGCATCCAGCGTTTGCAGCTGTGCGCGGTTCAGCAAGCGCAGGGCATCGGTCAAAAAGAAGAAGCTGTCCTCTCCGCCGCTCAAAAACAGCAGACCGCGCTGATATTGCTTCAGGCACAAAATGATGCCGTTTTCGCTGTTTGCGAGGTAAAGCTCCAGTGTTTTTGCGCTGATAAAGCCGTCCGCCGCCGCCGCGATGCAAAACAATCCACTGCAAAGGAGCGCGGTCAAGCGGGTCAACGCCTTGCCGCTTTTGCGGTAAAGCAGCAGCGCCAGGCCAATGAGCGCCAGCGCAGCCGTCAGCCACAGCAGCATGGCAGGGGTATCCGCCGGAACAGTTGCCCAGCGCAGCCCACCGAGCCATTCGGCAGCGCGCAGAATGTAGCGCGAAAGCAACGCACCCAACGCCGACAAGGGTGAAGCCAAGGCATTCCCCGCCGCCGAAAGCGGCAGGAGTCCCACAAAGCCACCCAAGAGCATACACAGCGAGGACGCACCCAGCAGCGCGATATTCGCAGGCACCGCCAGCAGCGGAATGCGCCCGAAGGTGAGCGCAATCAACGGCAGGGTCGGCAGCGTGGCCGCAAGCGTCGCGGCAGTGAGGCTCCAGAGGTATTTCACCGGGCGGTATAACCACTTATGTTTACCGAAGCAGCTTTGCGCACGTTCCAGCACGGGCCGCTCGATTTTTTGCTGGAGCAGAATCAGCCCCAGTGTTGCGGCGGCAGAAAGCTGCAGGCCGGTATTTCCCGCCGAAAACGGGAACTGCACGCACAGCACCAGCAGCGCCAGACTCAGATTGGTCAGGGTATCCGCCTCGCGCGCGAAAACGTGGCCAAGCATAAGCATGAGCATCATCAAACCCGAGCGCACCACGGCGTAGTTGAAGCCCGCCAGCGCCATGAACAACAGGATGAACCCACAGGACAGCAGGGCAGAAACACGTCGGTTCAGCCGCAGCGCTTCGCAGATGCGGAACAGAAACAGCGCCCAGACGGCAAGATGCAGCCCCGAAACAGAGACGATGTGCGCAACGCCCGTGTCGCTGAACACCTGCCGTGTTTTGTCGGAAAGCCCGGAGCGCTCCCCCAGCAGCAGCGCCTTCACAAGGCCGCCTGCCTCGCCCGGTACACGCGCGTCAATACCCTGCAGGATATGCGCGCGCAATTGCAGCACCCGATGCCACGCGCTTTTCTGCGCCTTGGGCGTGACCTGCATCTCCGTCATGCTGTAAGCGCCGAGATAGGTATTGCCGGACTGATAAATCTTCAGGCTGCCAGCCTCGTGCGCACCCAGCGCATAAAAGGTCACCGTGCCGGAGATGTCATCCGTCAAATCCGCGTCCAAAGGATTGACAAGCACCAAACGCAGCTTGAGCTCCTGCTTTTCACCATTGATTTCCTGCGTTTTGACGGTGTAATAAACCTTGCCGTATTGATACACGGGCAAATCCGCCAGCTGCGCCCGAATGGGCAGGGTGCTGCCGGCCAAATCCATCGCCGGATAATACGAAAACTGCATGCAGCCCAAAAACAGCAGCCCCGCCGCCGCCGCGGAAAGCGCGGATATGCAGTACACCGAGCTGCGCAGACGCTTCACCGCACAGCACAGCATAAACATGAGCAAGGCCAAACCCACAGCGGCACAGGCGGCGTACCAGCCCAGCTGCATGAAAATGGCCAGCGAGAAAAAAACCGTGAAGCCGATAAGCGCCAGCGGACGCGGCATCAGCTCTTGAAAAACAGCGGCAGCTCGGCGAGATAAAGGATGTCCTCCCGCCCGGCGGCATCGCCCTCCGCAAGAATGGCGGCCTGCCCAACGATATCCGCGTCAAAGCGGCTGCAAAGCTCCACCACAGCGGCAAGGGATTCGCCCGTGCTGATGACATCATCCACAATCAGCACCCGCTTGCCGCGCAGCTGCTCGCCCTCCAGCGAATCCAAAAACAGCGTTTGCAGTGCATCGGTGGTGATGGAACGCACATGCACGGAGACCGGCTCGTGCATATAAAGCTTGGCCTTTTTGCGCGCCACAAAATAGGACTTGCCGCTCTGCCGCGCCATTTCGTAGGCCAGCGGAATGCTTTTCGCCTCCGGGGTGACGATAAAATCAAAGTCCGGGGCTTTTTCCAGCAGCTTTTGTGCCGCATGCACCGTGACTTCCACATCCCCGAAAATCACAAAGGCGGCAATATCCAGCTTCTCATTCACCGGGCAAATCGGCAAATCCCGCGTCAACCCGGCGATGTTGATGGTATAGGTTTTTGGCATGGTTTTTTCCTCCGTTTTTTCAGAACATTGTATTGAAGCGCCGAATCCGATATTTTTTCGGTACGTTCGTCCCTGCGGCGCGGCAGCATATTTTTGGTTTATGTGTTACGCTTTCCTCACGGCATGGAACCACCCCGCCGCTTCGCGGCACCCCTCCCCGGAGGGAAATTGTCAATGACATGTATTGATTTACACTTCTTCAACGCACGACAGCATCACAATAAACTCAACGCGCGCGGAAATTCCGCCCGGTCTCACCGCAGTGAGATTGGCGGCGCCAGCCGACAAAGGGTGGAATTTTCCCCATATTAACCCGGCGGCCACCCGAAATCGCGTCCGCCTAACAGATGAAAATGCAAATGCTTGACGCTTTGCCCCGCCGCATCGCCGATGTTGGTGACAAGGCGATAGCCTTCACATAAGTCCTCCGCCTTGGCAAGCTCCGCCGCCTTGGCGAGGATGCGCCCCGCGAGGGCGCTGTTTTCCGCCGTCAGCTCCGCCGCAGAGGCGATATGCGCCTTGGGAATCAGCAGAATATGCGTGGGCGCTTTGGGGTCAATGTCCCGAAACGCCAGCATTTCCGCATCCTCATAGACCTTGGTCGAGGGAATATCCCCCGCCGCAATTTTACAGAATAAGCAATCCATTTTTATGACCATCCTTTCAGCAGCACGTGGATTCTTGTGCCGGTTTCGGCTTTGCCGGCACAAAATCCAGGTTGAAAAACTTGTTTTTCAACCTCCTTTCAGCAGTAAAATCACATCTGACAAGCTATTCACCTTGTCGTAGAGCAGCACCTCGGTCTTGGCATCCGGCTGCAGCAAATCGGGAATCATGACTGCCTTCAGTCCGGCGTGATGGGCGGATTCGATGCCAAAGCGCGAATCCTCCAGCGCAAGGCAGCCTTCGGGCGGCAAATCCAGCAGTGCGCAGGCCGCCAGATAAATATCCGGCGCGGGCTTGCCGTTTTCGATTTGGTCGCCGCTGATGAAATCCGTGAAATAGGCATCCACCCCGGCTTGCGCAAAGTATTTTTGCGCCTTCCACTGCGGCGTGGAGGTGGCAGCCGTCATGCGTATGCCATGCGCCTTCAGATAATCCAGCAACGCAAACAGCCCCGGCTTGAGGGGCACACCCTCCCGCGCGATGGCATTCGCCATCCACCGCCCCCAGGCATCCCGCAGGGCATCAAAGGGGAAATCCGCGCCATAGGCCGCCCGAAAGACGCGCTCGGTGTTGGTGGTATCCAGCCCAACGGTGCGCAGCGCCACAGCGGCGGCATCGGCGCAGCCCAAGGGCGCGCACACCGCCTGCCAAGCATCCAGCGCAAGGCGCTCGGTGTCAAACATCAAGCCGTCCATATCGAATATGATGCCTTGGAACATGGGGACAACTCCAAATCTTAGGTGAATTTTTCACGGAAAAACATGCGGAAACGGCATAAATTCACACTCCTATCATACCGCAATGCTGCGTTTGTTTCAATGGGTTGCGGGAATTCTCTTTTAAGAAAGCATCCCTTCCAAGATCCCCTGCACAGCAGCAAGCGCCTCGTCCGTTTTGCTGATGTCCTTTGCACCTGCCATGGCGCTGTCGGGCTTGCCGCCGCCTGCGCCGCCTGCGATTTTGGCGGTTTCGCGCACGATATTGCCTGCGTGCGCCCCCGCCGCCACCGCCTGCTTTCCGCAGGCGCAGATGAAGGTGACGCTGCCCTTTTCAGCGTTCGTGCCCGCGAGGACAACAACGCTGTCCTCCCCCTTTTTGGCGCTGTCACACAGGGTGCGCAGCTCCTCCACGGAGGCCTCGCCCACGCTTGCCGCCACGAGCTTTAAGCCCTTGACCTCGGCAGCATTGTCGAGCATCCCGGCCGTTTGCCCCTTGGCAAGCTCGGCTTTCAGGCGCTCGATTTCCTTATCCTTCGCGCGCAGCTCCGCCGCAATGGCAGCGGCGCGCTTGGCCAGCTCCGCCGCGTTGCCGATTTTCAGCGTCTGTGCGGTCTCGTGAATCAGCGCCTCCTGCCCGCGCACAAAGTTCAGCAGGTTGAAGCCCGTCACGGCGGTAATGCGCCGCACCCCTGCCGCCACGGAGCTTTCGGAGAGAATGCGGAAGAGCCCCAGCTCGCCCGTGTTGCCTGCGTGTGTGCCGCCGCAAAGCTCGGTGGACTGCGCACCCGCCTGCACCACGCGCACGGTTTCGCCGTATTTTTCGCCGAAGAGCGCCATCGCGCCCATTTCCTTCGCCTTTGCAATAGGCATTTCCTGCACGGCAATGGGCTGCGCGCGCATGATTTCAGTGTTGATGTTTTCTTCTATCTGCGTCAGCTCCTCGGGCGTAAGCGCGGAGAAGTGCGTGAAGTCAAAGCGCATGACCTCCGGGCCGACCTGCTGCCCCGCCTGCTCCACATGGCTGCCCAGGATTTTCCGCAGTGCGCTTTGCAGCAAATGCGCCGCGCTGTGGTTGCGCTGGGTGCCTTGGTGCGCGGTCTCGTCCACAATGGCATCCACGGTTTCGCCCGCGCGCATGGCCTCGCCCTGCACAATGCTGCCGTGGTGCAAATAGACCCCGGAATGCGTCTTGGTCGCGGCGCTCACGCGGAAAACGGAATCCGCCGTTTGCAGCAGACCAATGTCGCCCAGCTGACCGCCGCTCTCGGCGTAGAAGGGGGTTTGGTCAAGGACAATTGTTGCCTGTGTATCCGGCTCCAAGCAATATACCTTTTCGCCGCCAACAATCATGGCATCCACGTGGGACTGCGTTTGCAGGGTTTCATAGCCCATGAACAGCGTGGCATCCATCCCCGCCGTCACGGAATCCGCGCCCTTCCAGGCATCCGCCCCGGCATCCTGCCGTGCGCTGCGGGAGCGCTCACGCTGCTGGACCACCAGTGCGCGGAAAGCCTCCTCATCCGCCTGCATCCCGCGCTCTGCAAGAATCTCCTTGGTCAAATCAATCGGGAAGCCGTAGGTGTCCGAAAGGCGGAAGGCATCCTCACCGCTGAGAATTTTGCCGTTCGTCTCCTCAATCATCTGCTCCAGCAGACGCAGCCCCGTGTCGATGGTCTCCAGGAAGTTGACCTCCTCGTTGTGGATGACCTTCTGAATGAAATCGCGCTTTTCCGCAAGATTGGGGTAAGCGCCCTCGTTTTCGGCGATGACGGTCTCGCAGACCTCTGCCAAAAAGGCACGCTCCACACCCAGAAGCCGTCCGTGGCGGGCGGCGCGGCGCAGCAAACGGCGCAGCACATAGCCGCGCCCCTCGTTGGAGGGCATGACACCGTCCCCCACCATGAAGGTGGTGCTGCGGATGTGGTCGGTAATCACGCGCAGGGAGATGTCCCTCTTCGCGTCCTCGTGGTATTTCACGCCTGTGATTTTCATGATATGCTTCATGATGTTCTGGACGGTATCCACCTCAAAGAGATTGTCCACACCCTGCATGACGCAGGCCAGACGCTCCAGACCCATGCCCGTGTCGATGTTCTTCATGGCAAGCTCGGTGTAATTGCCCGCGCCATCGGAATTGAACTGGGTGAACACGAGGTTCCAGATTTCCATATAACGGTCGCATTCGCAGCCGGGCGCGCAGCCGGGCGCGCCGCAGCCATATTTCTCGCCTCGATCAAAATGCAGCTCTGAGCAGGGGCCGCAGGGGCCGGTGCCATGCTCCCAAAAATTATCCTTTTTACCCAGGCGCGTCATGCGGCTCGGCGAGATGCCGACTTCCTTTGTCCAGATGTCATAGGCCTCGTCGTCCTCCTCATAGACGGTGATGTGCAGCTTCTCCTCGGGCATTTCCAGCACCTTGGTGAAGAACTCCCACGCCCAGGCCGTGGCCTCTTTTTTGAAGTAATCGCCGAAGGAAAAGTTGCCCAGCATCTCAAAATAGGTGCCGTGGCGCGCGGTGATGCCTACGCTCTCAATGTCCGGCGTGCGGATGCACTTCTGGCAGGTGGTCACGCGCAGGGAGGGCGGCATCATCTCCCGCGTGAAGTATTTTTTCAGCGGCGCCATGCCGGAGTTGATCAGCAGCAGGCTCTTATCCCCCTGCGGCACCAGGGACGCGGAGGGCAGACGCAGATGCTCCTTGCTCTCAAAAAAAGTGAGATATTTTTCGCGCAGCTCGTTCAGCCCGATGGATTTCATGGATAACAACAACCTTTCTTATGAAAAAAAATAGAGCGCAAACACAGCAATTGGGACGGCTCGCGCCGCGGTACCACCCAAATTGTGCATTTGCACCACTCATGACGCTTCCAACTTTGGAAGCATCCTGCCCGTAACGCAGGCACTGCGCCGCCGCTCCTCGCGGCAGCAGCTCCGGGACGGCCATACACCAAGGTCACGCAAAAGCCTTTCAGCAAGCGGCTTTCTCTCTAACGCGCACCGTTTCGGCACATTCTTTCCCATCATCGCTTTTGTATTGTGTTTAGTATAGCCGCTTTGTTCGGGAATGTCAATTGTTTCTTTTGGAAATTGTAAATTTTCTCATGCGCGCGGCACGGGATGCACAAAAATCATTGAAACGGCAGACATTTTATGTTAAAATGAAACCCCATCATCAAAGAGGTGGATTTCCCCATGATTGATTTTCAAAACGCATCCTTTCTAAAGCTGAGGCTCGCGGACAACGCCGCCTTTGCGAATTTTCTGACCCCGATGCTGGCGAATGGCGAGGGCATTCTCGCAGCCTTTCAGGGCGTCCGCGACGGCGTGGTGTTCACAAACAAACGCATTTTCGCCATCAATGTGCAGGGCGTGACGGGCAAAAAGAAGGATTTCACCTCCCTGCCGTACAGCAAAATCCAGGCATTCTCGGTGGAAACCGCCGGCGTGCTGGATTTGGACAGCGAGCTGGAGCTGTGGTTCTCCGGCCTTGGCAAGGTGCGCTTTGAATTTTCCGGCCGCGCGAATATCACAGGCATCTGCCGGATGATTTCGGAGATGGTGCTGTAAGGGGGCTGCCTTTTTGACAAGAATCCAAACCTACCCCGACCCCACAAAAAACAAAAAATCCATCCTCTGGCTGCTGCTGAATGTTCTGCTCGCGGCGCTGTTGCCGGATTTCCTCTCTCCCGCCCTGCCGGTGCTTTGCCTGATTTTTTATCTGCGTGAAAACAGAAAATCGATTCCCCTGCCGCGCCCGGAGCCGCTCGTCCTAAGCGTTGCGGTCTTCCTGCTCTGGCGCATGGTGGGCTGCTTGTATTCCGGCGGCTTCTGGCTCAACGGGCTTTCCATCAACTTTTTGTGGTTCCTGGGCTTTTTGGGGATGTACCTGGCGGCTGTGCTGATACGCGACAAGCAGACGCTGGAAAAAGCGCTGTATTTCGGCGCGCTCTCCGGCGGCATCGCGGGCGGAATCGGCACGGCGCAAATCCTGATTTTCAAGATGAAGGGCACCTTCACCCCGGCGCAGCGCACCTTCTTCAATCCGTTTTGGGAGTGGCTGAACCGCCTGGCCGCCAAGCTCATGACGCTTTCCATTGTCCCGGAATTCATCAAAAACGAAATCCCGCGCGCGGTGCCCATTGACATCAACGACCGCGCGAATTCCACCTTCACCAACCCGGTGTTTTTCGCCTGCTTTATGGTCATCGCCTTCCCGCTCGCGGTCTGGGGGATTTTGCAACTGAAGGAAAGGAAAAAGCGCCTCCTGTGCGCAGGAAGCGCGCTATGTATGCTGGGCGGCCTCGCCTTCTCCTACTCGCGCGGCCCCTATCTCGCGCTGGGCGCTGCGGTTTTCGTCCTGCTGTTTCTGGATAAACGCAGCATTTTCGTCCTGCTCGGCGCGTCCCCCCTCGCGGGGCTTGCCATGTGGAAAACCGGGATGCTCGACCGCCTGCTGACGATTTTCAGCAGCACGGACGTTTCCATCAACACGCGCACGGACATCTGGAAGGCCGTGCTGGAGCTGCTGCGCGAAAAATGGCTCTTCGGCCTCGGAACGGGGGTGGAGCCGCTGCGCAAAATCCTCACGGAGCAATACGGCATAAAGCAGCCCCACGCGCACAATCTGCCGCTGGAGCTGCTGATTGAAAGCGGCATCCTCGGTCTGCTGCTCTTCGCGGGCATCGTCGGCCTCTTCGCGTGGCAAATGCTGCGCCTATGCCGCGTCTCGCAGGACGCGCGCCGCTTCGCCGTCTGCCTGCTCGCCGCCGTCTGCGGCTTCTTAGCCTGCGGCGTGACGGAGTATATTTTCTATGGGCCGAAGCTGGTGCAGTTCTTTTTGCTGATTTTGGGGGTTGCGCAGGCGGGGGGTTTGGTTTTGCGGGAGAGGGATGCTGCGTCTTGAGGCATTTCTTCTTGACAAGTGTTTTGCTTGTCAGCTCGCAACAGCCATAATGTCGATTCTTCTGATAAAATATAGTTTTCGTTCCCACCTGACAAGGCATACCCCTTCCCAGGTGGGAACACCTTTATCCCTAAAAATCCTTCCGCAAAAAAATCTGGTGCCCATTCTCCGCTGCGAAAAAATCCGCCAACACCAGGCATTGCGTATAGCCCTGCTTTTCGTAGAATTTTTCGTTGCTGTTGTAGGCGGTGGTGCAGGTATAAATATGCGCCGCGCCTCGGCTTTGCGCGTCTGCCTCCAGCATTTTCAGGATTTTTGTACCGAGTCCGCAGCGGCGGCGCGCTTCGTGTATCCACAAATCCGTCAGATAAAACCATTTATGGTGCAGCAAGCCGGACGCAAAGCCGACCACCGCGCCGTCCTCATCCACGGTGATGTTCAGCCGTTCGGCCGCTGTGTCGGGCAACCCGTACTCCGCGTCAATCCGCCGAAAATCCGCCAGAATGGTCTGATATTCCGCTTGATTGACTTCCCGCCTGCTGATTTCCATGTACATCCGCTCCTTCGCGCCTCCATTATACCACATAAATCCGCAAAATCCCTTGCCCCGCTCATAAAAAAGAGGTATAATAAAACAATCACATTGACTTTCGGAGGGTTCTTATGGCTGCTTGCCCAAAATGCGGATACCGCTTGAAGCTTTGGCACATTCGCGCGGAATGCCCCAAATGCGGGGTGAATATCCCGAATCATGACTGGGAGAACCGTCTGGAGGCGGACAGCCGCGAGGCGCAGGCCGCGTATTATCGGCTGCACCTGAAGCTTTCGCAGATGCAGTTTTCGCTTGTCGGTTCGCGTCTGCGGATTTTGCGCGTACCGATAGGCGCATTGGCACTGCTTTCGCTTTTGCTGCCCGCAGGCAAGATTCTGCTGGCTTTGCCGTTCGCGCAGAGCGAAAAATCCCTGGGGCTGCTTGGTACGTTTTCCGCGCTGTTCGGCTCGGAGCTTTCCACCGCAACGGCCTTGTTTTCCTCCCCGGCGTTCGGGACTGCCGCGCGGCAGTTTGCGGCGGCGCTGGGTTGCTATTTGCCCTGTGTGCTCATTCCGCCCGCAACGCTGGCGCTGTTCATCCTCCGCTATCGGCATCCGCAGAGCCGCATCGCCGCAGCCTTAAACTTTTTGGCGGGCGCGCTGATGCTCACGAGCGCCTTTCTGCTGAACGCCTGTGTGGCGCAACTTGCACCGTTCGGCATCTCCGGCGGGACGAGCTTCATGGTTTACATCACGGCGGCGCTGTATTTTGCCGCCGGAATCGTGGATTTATTGGCGGCGCGCGGCAAGGAGCGCCCGGACTTTGAAGCCATCGCGCAGGAGAAATCCAAGTTTCGTCACAAAAAATAACTTGCATTTCCCGCCGGGCTGTGTTACAATCGTTCTAATTTCATATCAAACGCAGGCGGCATCCGTGCCGCGCGGCGGGGAATATGGGCAAACTTGTTTTCTTTGCAGAGAGTCGATGCATGCTGAAAATCGGCGGAAACAACACCCTTTCCACCCTGTCTTGGGATTTTTCCCGCTGCGGCCGATGAGGAATCGGCGGGCTGGTGCTCCGTAACGCACCGTTCGAGACGGTCATCGGATTTTTTCAAAAATCCGTGGCAATTTGGGTGGCAACGCGGAATCTTTCGTCCCAAAACAACCCGTATGGGCTTGTTTGACGAAAGGTTTCTTTTTTTACAATTTTTTGAAAGGATGAAAATATCATGATTGACATCAAATTCCTGCGCGCGAACCCCAACGTTGTGAAGGAGAACATGCGCAAAAAGTTTCAGGAGGCAAAAATCCCATTGGTGGACGAGGTGATTGCGCTGGATGTGCAGCTGCGCGCCGCCATCGGCGAGGGAGAGGCGCTGCGCAATCAGCGCAATGTGGTCAGCAAGCAAATCGGCGCGCTGATGGGGCAGGGCAAGAAGGACGAGGCCGAGGCCGCCAAGCAGCAGGTCACTGAGATTGCGCCCAAAATGGCGGTACTGGAGGCACAGCAGGAAAATATTTCCGCCCAAATCCGCGAGAAAATGCTGGTCATCCCCAACATCATCGATGAGAGCGTGCCCATCGGCAAGGACGACAGCGAGAACGTAGAGGTCGAGCGCTTCGGCGAGGCCGCCGTCCCGGCGTTTGAGATTCCCTACCATGTGGAGATTATGGAAGCCTTAAGCGGTCTGGATTTGGACAGCGCGCGCAAAACGAGCGGCAACGGCTTCTACTATCTGCTGGGCAGCATCGCGCGGCTGCATTCCGCCATTCTCAGCTACGCGCGGGACTTCATGATTGACAAGGGCTTCACCTATTGCATTCCGCCCTATATGATTCGCAGCAGCGTGGTCACGGGCGTGATGAGCTTTGCCGAGATGGAGAACATGATGTACAAAATCGAGGGCGAGGATTTGTACCTCATCGGCACGAGCGAGCACTCGATGATTGGCCGTTATATCGACAGCATCCTCGCGCAGGACGCGCTGCCGCAGACGCTCACAAGCTATTCCCCCTGCTTCCGCAAGGAGGTGGGCGCGCACGGCATTGAGGAGCGCGGTGTCTACCGCATCCATCAATTTGAAAAGCAGGAGATGGTGGTGGTCTGCGAGCCGCAGGAGAGCATGGATTGGTTCCACAAGCTTTATCAGTATACGGTGGAGCTGTTCCGCACGCTGGACATCCCGGTGCGCACACTGGAATGCTGCTCGGGCGATTTGGCGGATTTGAAGGTCAAGAGCATTGACGTGGAGGCCTGGTCGCCGCGTCAGCAGAAATATTTCGAGGTGGGCAGCTGCTCCAATTTGGGCGACGCGCAGGCGCGCCGCCTGGGCATCCGCATCAAGGGCAAGGACGGCAACTACTTCGCCCACACCCTCAACAACACCGTGGCTGCGCCCCCGCGCATGCTGATTGCCTTTTTGGAGAACAATCTGCAAGAGGACGGCTCGGTGCGCATCCCCGAAGCGCTGCGCATGTATATGGGCGGGCTGGATTGTATTCGGTAGCGCAAAAATCACAAAAAAAGCAAATACGCCCCCGCTGTTTTCGCCGTTTCTGCGCTTGCCCCCTCCGCCAAAACGTGCTATAATTTTTTCATAACGCAATAAGGAGTTGACCCCATCCCATGAACAAACAAAAAAGAGTCGTCGCCATTCACGATATTTCCGGCTTCGGCAAATGCTCGCTGACCGTGGCGCTGCCCATCATCTCCGCAACGGGCATTGAAACCACCGTCATGCCCACCGCCGTGCTTTCCACGCATACGGGCGGCTTCACGGGCTTCACCTACCGCGATTTGACGGAGGATTTGCGCCCCATCGCAGCGCATTGGCAGAGCCTTGACCTGCAATTCGACGCCATTTACAGCGGCTTTCTCGGCTCCTTTGAGCAGATTGCCATTGTGAAGGATTTCGTGCGGGATTTCCGCAAAAACGGCGGTATTTTTATCGCCGACCCCGCCATGGCGGACAACGGCGTGATGTACAGCATCTTCGATATGCCCTTCGCCAAGGAGATGGCGGGGCTTTGCGCCATGGCAGATCTTGTGGTGCCGAACTTCACCGAGGCCGCCTTCATGCTGGGCGAGGATTTCGTCGCCGGTCCTTACACGAAGGAATATGTGGAGGGCTTGCTGCACCGCCTTTCGGACATGGGTCCCGCCAAGGTTGTGCTCACGGGCGTGTATTTCAACGAAAGCGAGCTGGGTGCCGCCTCCTATGACCGCGAAACGGGCGAAATCAGCTGCGCTTTTTCTGCCACTATTGACGGCTATTTCCACGGCACGGGCGATGTTTACGCCAGCGCGTTGACCGGGGCATATCTCAACGGCTGCACCCTGGCCGAGGCGGCGGAAATTGCCGTACGCTTCACCCACGGCAGCATTCTGCGCACGAAGGAAGCGGGCACGGACATCCGCTTTGGCGTGAACTTTGAGATGGGTCTGCCGGCGCTGATGCGCGACTTGAAGCTGTTATGAATCTGGTTGCCGCAGTCGATCAAAATTGGGGGCTGGGCAAGGACGGCAAGCTGCTGTTCCGTGTCCTGGATGACCGGCTGTTTCTCCGCCGCCTGACAAGCGGCGGAGTGCTTGTTATGGGCAGACGCACCTTTGAATCGCTCCCCGAGCAAAAGCCGCTGCCGGGGCGGGTGAATATCGTACTTTCCTCACAGGCAGACTTTCACCCGCCGGGGGTCACAGTCTGCCGCAACCTTGCCGCACTGGACGCGCTGCTGGCAGACTATCCCCCGCAGAAAATGTTCGTGTTCGGCGGCGCAAGCGTCTACCGCCAGCTCCTCCCCCGCTGCAAGACAGCCTATATCACGCAGTTTTACGCTGCGCGTCCGCACGACTGCCGTCTGCCACGCTTAGACAGGAATCCCGAATGGCGGCTCGTGCAGCGCAGCGCACAGCAGGCAAGCAACCGGGGGCTGCGCTGCAGCTTTGATGTTTACAGCCGAACCGCTTGAAAATCCATGCACAAAAAACAAACCGATGCAATGCCCAAGGGCAAAACATCGGTTTGTTATTTTGCGGAAAAATTATGCAATAAGAACTTTGAAGCCGATCGACACAAGAATGCTATAGATCAGGTCGGCAATCTTCGGGCCGAGAAATGCCTTCAGCCATGCTACGAAGTTGTCAATGGCGTCCATATCGTACGCACAAAGACACTCGGCATAGTCACCGCACTTCTCGTGAGAGTGCTTCGTCTCAAAGGACATGCAGATGCAGGCATCGCCGTCAGCATCGAGCTTCGGACCCTTCGTGGTCTCCGGTGCAGCCGTGACCGCCTCGGTGGTCGCATCGTCGATGACATCGTCCTCTGCGCTCGCGAACATTGCCATCGGAACGATGAGCATCGCCGCAATGAGGAGTGCTACAAGAACTTTCTTCATGAATTCTTCCTCCTTATTTTATTTGTGAAAATATTCGGATTCCAAGAATCCTGCTTCACATTCACAATGATAAACCATTTCCCCAAAAAATGCAATAGTTTTTTCGTAAAAAATTCATATGTTTTCACTTTTTTTTATTTTGAGAGACGAAAACGCAGAAAATATGGACAAAACAGAGATTTTTATGTATATGCAACATCATGTATTGATATTCATCAGTCCAAAAAACCCTTCAGGCGCTTGCTGCGGCTGGGGTGGCGCAGCTTGCGCAGAGCCTTTGCCTCAATTTGGCGGATGCGCTCGCGGGTGACGTTGAACTCCTGTCCCACCTCCTCCAGAGTATGCGGGGTGCCGTCCGTCAGCCCAAAGCGCAGCTCCAGCACCTTGGCCTCGCGCGGGGTCAGCGTGCGCAGCACATCGCCCAGCTGCTCCTTGAGCAAGAGCGTGGAGGCGGCATCCGCCGGGGCGGGTGCATCCTCGTCCTGAATGAAATCGCCCAGGTGGCTGTCCTCCTCCTCGCCGATAGGGGTTTCCAGCGAAACGGGCTCCTGCGCCACGCGCAGAATCTCGCGCACCTTATCCACGGGCATTTCCAGCTCGGCAGCGATTTCCTCGGCGGTGGGGTCGCGCCCGTTTTTGTGCAGCAAATGGCTGTTGGTCTTTTTGACCTTGTTGATGGTTTCCACCATATGCACCGGAATGCGGATGGTGCGCGCTTGATCCGCAATGGCGCGGGTAATGGCCTGGCGAATCCACCAGGTGGCGTAGGTGGAAAACTTAAAGCCCTTGGTGTAATCGAACTTATCCACCGCCTTAATCAGACCGAGGTTGCCCTCCTGAATCAGGTCTAGGAATTGCATTCCGCGCCCGACATAGCGCTTGGCGATGCTGACCACCAGACGCAGATTCGCCTCCGCCAGCCGCTTTTTGGCGCTGGCATCGTCGTCGCTGATGCGGATGGCCAGCTCGATTTCTTCCTCCGGGGTCAGCAGAGGAACGCGGCCGATTTCCTTGAGGTAGACCTTCACCGGGTCGTCCACCACCAGCGCCTTTTCATCACCGATGAGCACCTCGCCGCTTTTCGGCACGTCCATGTCGAACGCCGCGTCCGTTACAAGGCCGGAGAGATCGTCCACAATCTCAATGCTGTTGCTTTCGATGGTGTCATAGAGCTTGTCCAGCTCGTCGATGTCAAAATCCAACTCCAGTATGACCTCATCAATCTCCTGCGTGGTCAGCCGACCGGTCTGCTTCCCTTTTTCCAGCAATTGCCGGATTGCACCCTTTGGCTCTGCCATTTCCATAACGATCTCCATTCCGCCGCGAAAGCCCAAGCCCTGATTGGGCTTTCGCGGCATTTGTTATTTGGGGAATATTTTCAGGAATTCCTCGTCGCTCAGCTTGCCGACATCCAGCGGCACGCTCTCCTGCGCTTGCCTTGCCTTGCGCAGGGTTTCAATGCAATCGCGGCATTCCTTGACGGTGTTTTTGATTTCCGCCCCCTGCGCGAACAGGCGCATGATGCGGCTCATCTCCTCGGGGTTAAAGTCCTGCGCAAAAAAGGTAGGCTCCAGCTCCAGATTCTGCGCAATCCGCTGTGCCAGCACGGCATAAAAACGGCGATAGAAATCCGTGAAAAAGACGCTTTCTTCCAAGGCCGCCCCCAGCGCCTTATCATAATCCGGGTTGCGCAGGAGCGACGCGAGAATGGTCTCCTCTGCGCGGCGGGCAGCGAGGGGCAAAGCGGACTGCTCCTGCGGCAGGGCAGGGAACTGCAGCTCGCGCAGCTCGGCGCGTGCCCGATCCTTCTCCCGCTCCTTTTTCAGCTGACCGCGGCGGTACATGGCCTCGCGCAGGATGGCATCCTTATCCACCGAAAGCTCCTGCGAAAGACGCACGGCGTAAACCTCGCGCTCAATATCACCGGAAAGCTGCGCGAGAATCTGCGCCGCCGCCCGCAGGAATTTCATTTTGCCGTCGTCACTGTCCAAGTCATATTTCTCGCGCTCACGCAGCAGGCGATACTCAATATCGTTCGCCGCACCGTCGATAATATTCTGAAAGCGCTCTTTTCCATGTTTTTGGATGATTTCATCCGGATCCTTGCCGCCGGTCATGCGCAGTACGCGCACGGAAAGACTTGTCCCGCTGAAGATGTCAATGGCGCGGCGCGTTGCCTTTTGCCCCGCCTCGTCCGTGTCATACGCCAAAAGCACTTCCTTCGCGCAGCGGGAGAGCAGATTCGCCTGCTCGCGCGTGAGCGCCGTACCGAGACACGCAACCGCATTGGTGAAGCCCGCCTGATGCAGGGCGATAACATCCATGTAGCCCTCCGCCACAATCAGGCGGCCATCGTTGGCGTTTTTGGCAAAATTCAGCGCGAAAACGCCGTGACTCTTCTTATAGACCATGGTATCCGAGGTGTTGATGTATTTGGGCTTGGAATCGTCCAGCACACGCCCGCCGAAGCCGATGACATTGCCGCGTATGTCAATGATGGGGAACATCAGCCGGTTGCGGAAATTATCGTAAACATTCCCTTTCTCACTGCGGCGCACGAGGTTGGCCTCCAGCAAGAGCTGCTCCGAAAAACCCTTTTGCTTCAGCGCGTCCGTCAGACTCCCCCAATTGTTGGGCGCAAAGCCCAGCCCGAAATGACGCACGGTGTTGGGGTGCAAAGCGCGTCTTTCCAAATACTGCGCCGCCTCCCGCCCGGCGGGGGCATACAGCTGCTCGTGAAAGAAGCGCGCCGCCTCCCGGTTGGCGGAAAGGATTTCCATGCGGCGCTTCATGAGCGTATCGTCAAAGCCGTCCTCCGGCATGCGCATCCCAACCTGCTGCGCGAGCTGCTTGACCGCTTCCACATAATCCAGATTTTCCGCGCGGCGCACAAAAGTAACGGCATCTCCGCCCGCGCCGCAGCCGAAGCAGTAGAAGGACTGATTCTCGGTATACACGGTAAAGGAGGGCGTTTTCTCGTTGTGGAAGGGGCACAGACCCGTGAGCGTCCGCCCGCGCCGCCGCAGGCCGGAGACATAGGGCGACACCAGCTGCTCCATATCCACACGGGACCGAAGCTCCTGCAAAAACGCATCGCTGATGGCCACAGCCGCTCCCTCCCTCTCGTGCTAATACGACCAGGAATGCGGCACAAACAGCTCGTTAAAGCAGTATACCGCGTAACGGTCGGTCATGCCTGCGATGTAGTCGCAGGCGGCGCATTCGATGCCCTCGCGCTGCTCGATTTCCGCATAGCGCGGCGGCATCGCGTCGGGATTCACAATGAAATAGGCATACAGGCGCTGAACCATCTCCATCGCCTTGCTTTCCTCACTCTTGCATTTGGGGTTGGTGTAGACCTGCGCGAACATGAAGCGGTGCAGCGCCTCAAACGCCTCGCCGATTTCGGGCGAGAGGCAGATGTCGTCCCCGCTGTTTTCCACGGCGGAAAGCACCAGCGTATTGATGCGCTTGGACTTGCTGCCGCCCAGAATCGTCCGCAGCTGCGCGGGGATGTCCGTCTCCCGCAAAACGGCAGCATGGATGGCATCCTCGATGTCGTGATTGATGTAGGCGATTTTGTCTGCCAGGCGCACCACGCGTCCCTCCAGCGCTTTGGCCTGCTTGCCGCGGGTGTGGCAGACGATGCCGTCCCGCACCTCCTCGGTTAGGTTCAGCCCCTTGCCGTCCTTTTCCAATATATCCACCACGCGCAGGCTCTGGCGAAAATGCGCAAAGCCCTGCGGCACCACCGCGTCCAGCGCGCGCTCACCCGCATGGCCGAAGGGCGTATGCCCCAAATCGTGCCCCAAGGCAATGGCCTCGGTAAGATTCTCGTTCAGATTCATGGCGCAGGCAATCGTCCGCGCAATCTGCGCCACCTCCAGGGTATGCGTCAATCGGGTGCGGTAATGGTCGCCCATGGGCGAGAGAAAGACCTGGGTTTTGTGCTTGAGACGGCGGAAGGAATCGCTGTGGACAATGCGGTCGCGGTCGCGCTGAAAGACGGTGCGGATTTCACACTCCGGCTCCGGACGCTGCCGCCCCGCACTGCAATCCGCAAACGCGGCGCGCGGCGAAAGATAGCGGTGCTCCCGCGCACAGGCCTGCTCGCGCAAGGTTTCTGCCATGGCTGATCCCCTCCTTTTTTTGCTTTCTACTTATATTATACGAAGCAAACGCGCGTTTTCCTGCCTGAAACGACAAGAAAATGTTGTTTTTTTCAATTTTATATTTCAGCGTATATCTCCCCGCGCGGCTCGCTGTGGTATTTGCCCAGGCTCGCATCCACCAGCGCCGCCTCCAGCGTTTCCGCCAGCGGCTTTGGGATGCGGAAACGCAGGGTCACCGCGTCGCCGTAGTCCACATCCTCCACCACGCCGCCCTGCTCCGGGATGAGCGCGGCCAGCCTGCCGTAAAAATCGTAGGCGCAGCGTACTTCGCGCACGCTGCACAGCGCCATGGTGACAATGCCGCCCGCGTCCAGCGCGAGCTTTGCGCTGTGGGCGTAGGCGCGCACCAGCCCGCCCGCACCCAGCAGAATACCGCCGAAATAGCGCGTGACCACCACGATGCAATCCGTCACGCCCTCGCGGCGCAGCACGTCCAGCACCGGGATGCCCGCCGTGCCCTGGGGCTCGCCGT
>JGI994J12354_10000647_pt1 | contig 34765 bp, 29 predicted proteins | sample IntmicLarv3ML3BL_FD_12354 | JGI IMG/M metagenome (IMG submission 12354) | reverse complement strand
TGGGTCGGTAAAGGTCGGGAAGATGCTTTGTAGCGAACTTGCCTTTACGCGGACATCTCCTAGTGAAAATAGTGAGAAGCTAGCTGCACCTATATCGGCTGGTTCTTGGACTGCTGCTTCGTCGTCAGGTGCCGCTGGATTTCCGGTAGTGGCTTCTGAATCCGCAACCTCCTCTACTTCCTCGGTTACATCTAAAGGCGCTGGTGCTTCTAGTGCACCCATGCCTTCTGAATCTTTTGTTTCACTAGTTTCTTCTAGCTTTAGTGTTACTTCTGGTGTCGTTTTCACCTCCTCTGTCGCTTCGATGTTATCCGCATGAATAATTGCTGGACTAAAGGCTTGCATCATCATTAACAAGACAAGCATCAACGCTAAAAGACTATTCATTCGCTTTGCTCTTTTTAACACTTTCTTTCCCTCCCTAAAGTTGTAGCATCATAAGTTCTTGGTATGCTGAGAATCCAAGAAAACAGCGTCTTAGCACCGTTATCTTGACCGGAAATGAGTTGGGGAATAAAGTGTACTTTTGTCCCCATCCATGATAAAATAAAAAAAACGGCGCAAACCGTTGATTTTTCGTTGAGAAAAAGATTAAAAAAGAGTGGGGAAAAAAGTACACCTTTTTCCCCACTTTTATTAACTCACATTGAATTTTAAATTAAATCAAAACTTCACAAAACTATTATAACTTTCATCTATACAGCTTCAAAGAAAACTTCTCTAATTGGTATTAGCAAAACAAGTCAAGAAGATATTTATTTACTCTTAAAATATCTATCAATAAATAATTAAAGATGGGACACTCTCGCATCCCACCTCAAACTTACTTTTATTCTTTTATTTCTGCTATTTCTTCATCACCATCATTTTCAATCTTTTCTCTCACCTTAGCAATACTTGCAACACTAATATTATTGTCGACATTCATTAGCTTCACACCAGAAGTTATTCTTCCTAGAATTGAAATATCAGCACATGAAATTCTAATAATAATTCCTTCGGTGGTAATCATCAACATCTCATTATCGTTGTTAACGGCTTTAGAGCCAATAACACTACCTGTCTTCTCGGTAATCTTATAGCACTTAACACCTTTACCACCACGATTCTGACTAGTGAACTCACTTATTGCGGTTCGCTTTCCAAGACCTTTTTCAGAGACAATCAACAAGTAATCACCTTGTGTATTCATCTGCATACCAACTACTTCATCTTCAACTCCAAGATTCATACCACGAACACCCATTGAAGTTCTTCCGGTACTTCTAACATCCTTTTCGTTAAAACGGATACATTGACCTTGCTTGGTTACTAGAATGATGTCTTTTTTGTTGTCTGTAAATTTGACTTCAATTAACTCATCTTCTTCACGAAGGGTGATTGCTGCTAGTCCTGTCTTTCTAACATTAGCATAGTCAGTAACCGGGGTCTTCTTCACTAAACCATTCTTTGTCGCCATAAAGAGGTAATTATCTTCACGGTATTCTGATAATGGAATTACGGCAGTAATTTTCTCACCTGGCGTTAATTGTAATAAATTAATGATTGCTGTTCCTCTAGCTGTTCTGCTTGCTTCAGGAATCTCATACCCCTTCATCCGATATACTTTACCCATATTGGTAAAGAACATTAGATAGTGATGAGTCGTTGTCATTAATAGCTCCTCGATATAATCATCATCGATTGTCTGCATTCCCTTAACGCCTTTACCACCACGGTTCTGACTACGGAAGTTATCAACAGTCATTCTCTTGATATAACCTAATTTGGTCATCGCAATTACAATATTTTCACGAGGAATTAAGTCTTCCATCGAAATATCATATTCATCAAAGCCAATCACTGTGCGTCGTTCATCACCGTATTTGTCGCAGGTAATCAAAATTTCTTCACGGATAATTTGAAGCAATAATCTGCGGTCATTAAGGATTGCTTTAAGATCTCGAATCTTATCCATTAATTCTTTGTATTCTGCTTCTAACTTCTCACGTTCTAAGCCAGTTAATGCCCGAAGTCTCATATCGACAATCGCTTGTGCTTGTATCTCGGTTAATGCAAATTCTTCAATTAATCTTGATTTAGCTTCTGGAGTATTCTTAGAACCACGAATAATCTTAATTACTTTATCAATATTATCAAGGGCTTTTAAAAGACCTTCTAAAATATGAGCTCTTTCTTCAGCTTTATTTAATTCATATTTAGTCCTTCTGGTAATAACTTCCTCTTGATGAGCAAGATAATATTTTAGCATCTCTAAGATATTCATTACTCTTGGTTGCTTGTTATGAAGTGCTAACATGATGATACCAAAGGTGTCTTGTAATTGTGTATGTTTGTAAAGCTGGTTTAAAAGGACATTGGCATTGACATCACGACGAAGCTCAATACAAATTCTCATCCCTTCACGGTTAGAATGGTCATTAAGGTCTGTAATACCCTCAACCTTCTTATCTCTAACTAATTCAGCAATCTTCTCAATCAAACGAGCTTTATTTACCATATATGGTAATTCCGTAACGATAATCTGACTCTTACCATTAGCCAAGGTCTCGATATTAGTCACGGCACGAACTCTAACTTTACCACGACCAGTCCGATATGCTTCTTCAAAACCACGATTGCCTAAAATTGTTGCCCCAGTTGGAAAATCCGGACCTTTAACTATCTGTAGAATCTCTTCAATATCTGTTTCGCGGTCGCCTTCGATAATATTATCAATAATTTTCACTACTGCTGTAATAATTTCACGTAGGTTATGTGGCGGAATATTAGATGCCATTCCAACGGCAATACCAGAGGTTCCATTAACTAAAAGATTGGGATATCTCGCTGGTAATACTGCTGGTTCTTTCTCTGTTTCATCAAAGTTAGGCTCGAAATCAACTGTATTCTTATTAATATCAGCTATTAGCTCCATTGAAATCTTGCTTAAACGTGCCTCTGTATAACGCATTGCGGCAGCACCATCACCATCAATTGAACCAAAGTTACCATGACCATCAACTAACGGATATCTAGTTGACCACTCTTGCGCCATATTAACCATCGCACCATAGATAGAACTATCACCATGAGGATGGTATTTACCCATTGTATCACCAACTATACGGGCACATTTTCGATGTGGTTTATCAGGTCCATTATTAAGCTCAACCATTGAATATAGAATTCTTCGTTGAACTGGCTTTAAACCATCTCTTACATCTGGCAATGCTCGCGAGGCAATAACGCTCATAGAATATTCGATATAAGCTTTCTCCATAGTCTTGCGAAGGTCGACGTCATGGATTTTGTCAAAAATATTGTCTTCCATTTATATTCTCCTCTTAATTATATATCTAAATTCTTAGCGTACTTTGCATTAGTCTCAATAAATTCACGACGTGGTTCAACTCTATCTCCCATTAAGGTAGTAAAAGTTAAATCTACTTCTGAAGATGCTTGCTCATCCATAGTTACACGAAGTAATACGCGACGCTCTGGGTCCATTGTTGTTTCCCAAAGTTGTTCTGCATCCATCTCACCTAGCCCTTTATAACGTTGAATTTTATTATTGCCATCACGACCAACTTCTTCAAGTATTTTGTTTAATTCTTGGTCGGAGTATGCATACCAAACCTTTTTATTCTTCTCTAACTTATAAAGCGGTGGTTGTGCCATATATACATATCCTTGCTTGATAAGTTCTGGCATAAAACGATACAAGAATGTTAACAATAAAGTCGAAATATGAGCACCATCAACATCAGCATCAGTCATAATGATAATCTTATGATATCGAAGCTTTGTAATATCGAAATCTTCGTGAATTCCAGTTCCAAAAGCTGTAATCATCGCCTTAATCTCGGCATTGGCATAGATTTTATCAAGACGAGCTTTCTCAACATTTAGTATCTTACCTCGTAGTGGCAAGATTGCTTGGGTAGCACGACTTCTCGCTGTCTTTGCTGAACCACCAGCTGAATCTCCCTCGACTAAATAAACTTCGCAATTTTGTGGGTCCTTGTCTGAACAATCAGCAAGCTTACCTGGTAATGACATCCCCTCTAAAGCCGACTTTCTCCTTGTCAAATCACGAGCTTTACGAGCAGCATCACGAGCACGTTGAGCCATCAATGATTTCTCGACAATTAATTTAGCTACTGATGGATTCTGTTCAAGAAATAACATCAACTGATTACTAATGATATTATCAACTGCACCACGGGCTTCACTAGTACCAAGCTTTTGTTTAGTCTGTCCTTCAAACTGCGGGTCTTCGATTTTGACACTGATAATAGCGGTTATTCCTTCACGAATATCTTCACCAGTTAAATTAATATCATTTTCTTTTAGTAATCTATTTTTACGGGCATAATCATTAAAGGTCTTTGTTAAAGCATTACGGAAACCAACAATATGGGTTCCTCCTTCTGGTGTAGTAATATTATTAACAAAACCATATGAATTCTCAGTATAAGAATCATTATGCTGCATTGCTACTTCAACCATAACACCATCTTTGTCGCCTTCGCAATAGATAACATCAGGATAAAGTGCGGTCTTGCTGCGGTTTAGGTAGGTAACAAATTCTTTGATTCCACCTTCATACATAAAGTTCTTCTCGATAGGCTCTTCTTCGCGGTCATCTCTAACAATAATACGAAGACCTTTAGTTAAAAACGCCATCTCACGGAAACGCTGTACTAATGTATCAAAATCAAAAACCGTTTCTTCAAAAATTTCATCATCTGGGAAAAATGTTACCATTGTTCCTGTCTTATCTTTGTCACATTCACCAATCACTTTTAATTTGTAATTTACATGACCACGTTCATAACGTTGTTTATGAATCTTACCTTCACTATAAATAGTAACTTCTAGCCATTTTGATAGAGCATTAACAACTGAGGCACCAACACCATGTAGACCACCAGATACCTTATATCCGCCACCACCAAATTTACCACCAGCATGTAATACAGTAAAGACAACTTCCACCGCTGGAATCCCAGCCTTTTGATTAATACCAACGGGAATTCCACGACCGTTATCAATAACCGTAAGGGAATTGTCCTTATTGATAACTATTTGGATGGTATCGCAATATCCGGCTAATGCCTCATCTACAGCATTATCAACAATTTCATAGACAAGGTGATGAAGACCTCTGATTGATGTACTACCAATATACATACCAGGTCTTTTTCTTACTGCTTCTAGACCTTCTAGTATTTGGATTTGGTCAGCACCATACTCTTGTTCAAATTCTGTTCCCATGTTATTATGCTCCTTCTTTTACTTTCTAATGTGAATTACTATTAATTTTTAATCAAAGCTTCGTCCTTCAATAGGAAATTCGATTCACTAGGCTTAAAAACATTTCCATTAATTACTTCATAAATTTTATTTATTTTGAAACGATTATTTATAAATTCATCTAATCCCGTACAGGTAATAAGGGTTTGAATATCGTGAATATTTTGTAGTAAATAATTCTGTCTACTACTGTCAAGTTCTGATAAAACATCATCTAACAGTAGAATAGGAGTATCTCCAGTAATTTTCTTAACTAAATATATCTCTGACAACTTTAGTGATAATGCCGCTGTTCTTTGTTGCCCTTGTGAGCCATATTTCCTAATATCAATACCATTTATTAAAATACTAAAGTCATCGCGATGAGGTCCTATCAAGGACTGCCTTCTGTGGATATCCTTCGAACGATTTTTGTTTAATTGCTCGGCAAAGTTAGAAACTATTACACTAGGTTCGTAAATAATCTCGATTACTTCTTGCTGCCCAGTTAAATTACTATGGATGTCGGTAATTATTTGATTGAGTTCAGCAATGAATTTAGTTCTTTCAGCAATGATTATCGAACCATAATTTATTAATTGCTCATCCCAAACACTAATTGTATCAATTAATTCGGGCGAAAAATTACTTTTTAGTAGCTTATTTCTTTGGTTGAGAATTCGATTATAGTCGGATAATTGAATTAGATATAATTTATTTAATTGGCAAAGTTCTAAATCAAGAAATCTTCTTCTCTCGCTTGGACCATTCTTAATAATATTTAAATCCTCAGGCGAAAAAAATACAAAATTTACAATGCCAAATAACTCACTTGCTTTTTTAATTGGGACACTATTAATGGCAATTCCCTTTGACTTATTTTTCTTAAGGTGCATGTCTATCTGATAATTATTATCATTCTTATTAACAAACATCCTTATATGGGATTCGTCTCTATTAAAATTAATAATTTCGCGGTCTTTACTGCCTTTATGGGACTTTGTTGTTCCACAGACATAAACCGATTCAAGAATATTTGTCTTACCTTGAGCATTATTGCCGTAAAAGATATTAGTACCTTTATCAAATTCTAATAATAATGACTCATAATTTCTAAAATTATTTAATTCTATTTTTTCAATAAACATTTTTATTTTTACCTTGATATTTTAACGTCGGTACCCTCAAAAGAGAAAATATCACCATCATATAACTTACGCCCTCTTCTTATGTCAACTTCACCATTAACTTTAACTAAGCCATCTTGAATGACATACTTAGCTTCAACTCCGTCTTGAACAAGGTTTGCTAACTTAATTGCTTGACCAAGCTTAATGAATTCATCTTTTATTTTAATATTTTCCATAATTACCTCGCTGCATTAAAATTAACTGGTAGAATTAAGTAGATATAACTTTCGGTTGGATTCTTTATGAAACAAGGAGCCTTGGCATTAACCAAATAAATATCAATAGTTTCTTCATCAATAACCTTTAGCGCATCAATTAGGAACTTAGGATTAAATCCAATCTGAATATCCTTGCCTTCTTTTTGAATATCAATATCTTCATCCATTGAACCAATTTGAGAATTAATTTTTAATTCCATATGTTCATCTGAGATAGTTATAATAATTGGCTTCTTGTCGCCTTCCTTGACTAGAAGCGTCGCTCTATCAATACAATTAAGTAATTCTCTTTTGTTAATCGTTACCTTTGTCTCGTAATCACTTGATAACATCTGATTAATCTTGAAATATTCGCCTTCAATTAGACGAGAAACTACTATTGTATCATCAAATTCAAATAGAATGTAGTTATCACTAAAATAGATATTGACCATATCTTCAGTTTCACCAGATAGAATCTTGCTGATTTCATTTAATGTCTTACCTGGTACAATTACTTTCTTATCTTCACAAGGTTCTTTTAGTTCTACTTTACGAATAGCAATACGGTGCCCATCAAGCGATACGACTTTGAGAATATTGTTATTAATCTCGAATAGTTCACCAGTCATTAATTTGTTATTTTCATTAAGAGCAAGTGAAAATATCGTCTGTCTAATTAATTCTTTTAGAGAAAATTGTGAAATTGTCACACAATCGCTTTTATCAATGAAAGGGATATGTGAGAAATCTTCACCTTCTTTACCAGCAATGGTGAATTTGGCCTTTTCACAGGTTATAGTAGTATTTAAATTATCATCGGTTAAAATAGTAACATCATTATCGGGAAGTTTCTTAACTATGTCAGAAAATATTCTAGCATCTAGAGCAACAGTTCCTTTTTCGACAATATTTCCTTTTACCTTGGTTTCAATACCTAATTCCATGTCGTTAGTTGTAAATTTAATTTCGTTATCATCTGCTTCAATTAAGATACATTCTAGTATTGGCATTGTTGTTCTTGATGGAACGGCTTTTGAAACTATGTTTACACATTTAAGTAAATCAGATTTAGAACATATTAACTTCATAATGTGAATAACTCCCTTCTTTTTGGTGTTGCTTTTTGTATATATAATAAATAATAAATCCGAAGTAGTCTTAATAGGGGCTGTGTATTTGTGAAAAAGTGTCTTAAAGCCCTAAAAACAAAGACTATTGTATATGGATAGTATTGTTTATAAGTATCTTAAAAGTTGTAAATTGATGTGTATGAGATGTTGATAAAAAATATATGAAAATTATACACATTAAATACACTAGTAATCCACAAAGTTAATGTTGATAAAATTAAGTGGGTGGATTAATCTTTTTCTTTAGAATAGAGATGGAATTTTGAGTCTCTTTTGAGATATCGAGTTCCTTTTCTATTTGTTTGCAAGCATGCATAACAGTGGTGTGGTCATTCTTGCCAAGTGCTTGAGCAATTCCATTTAGTGGAATATCAATCATCTCACGACAGAGGAACATCGCAATTTGGCGAGGATAAACAATCTTTTTGTTTCTTTTATTGCCTTTTAAGTCTTCTGGCGAAATATCAAAGTGTTCGGCAACTATCTGAATAATCATATCTGGTGTAATAATTTTCTTTTCATCGGGAGATATTATATCCCTTAGAACATCTTCGGCTAATTCTAAGTTAGGTTCTTTTTTCTCTAGATTAGCGTAGGCAATTATCTTATTAAGAGAGCCTTCAAGTTCACGGATATTTGATTTTATGTTTGTGGCGATATATTCGATAACACTATCATCAACATTGAAACCATCAAGTTCTTCCTTTTTGCGGAGAATAGCCATTCTTGTCTCGTAGTCGGGCATTGATATATCGGCTGCTAGTCCCCATTCAAAACGTGAACGAATTCGTTCTTCTAAAATTTTCATTTCTTTAGGTGGCTTATCACTGGATATAATAATCTGCTTTTTAGCCGTATGAAGAGCATTAAAGGTGTGGAAGAATTCTTCTTGTGTTGATTCCTTGCCGATAATAAATTGAACATCATCGACTAAGAGAACATCAATGTTGCGGTATTTCTCACGAAACTTGGACATTGCTGTATTATTACCATTACGAATAGCATCGATTAGTTCATTGGTAAAGGTCTCACTTGTTACATATAGAACCCTTGTTGAAGGATTATTTTGTAAAATAAAATGAGCAATCGAATGCATTAAATGGGTCTTACCAAGACCAACCCCACCGTATAAAAAAAGCGGATTATAAATTTCACCAGGTGATTCTGACACTGCTAAAGAAGCAGCATGGGCAAATTTGTTATTACTACCAACGACAAAGGTGTCATAGGTATATTTGGGATTAAGGTTGGAATTAATGAAATTATCGTTAATTTTTGAAGATTCATTTTTATTTTCTTTGGTATCTTCGGTTAAGATAAATTCAATTTCACAGGTTTTGCCAGTTACCTCAGTAATAGCGACTTTTATAGGAAGCGTATATTTCTTACTTATATAATTAAGCCCTACTTGCTCGGAGGGGACAAAAATAGTGACAATTTTATCATTTATGTTATGTACTTTTAAGGGTTTAAGCCAAGTTGTAAAAGAAACTTCGGATAATTCGTGTTCTCTTTTGACTTTGTCTAAAATATCGTCCCATTTTTCAATTATAATGTTCATTCCAATATGCTCCTACTATTTAAAAGATTATAAAAATACTCTAATATATCTTATAATAAATAAAGACTTTTATCAATGATTAATTGATAAGATAGCGGTGTTAAAAGGTTATGTTATTGATGTTTGTATGAAATGATATGACTTTTGGTAGAAAAATGATACTGAAGTTTATTTTTTCTTAGGTAAGGTTTATGTTATACTATCGAAAAAAATATTAGAATAGATAATTAGTTACCATAATATTAAATTATTTTAGAGTTGTGTATAAAAGATTTTTGGCTATGCACAAAATTAAAATCAGTGAATATCGTAAATTTAGTGAGGATATAATAAATTATACACTATAAAATAAAGTTATCCACAAGTTATCCACATATTGTGGATAATATTACGTCAACTGAGACATATGGTTTAATAATAATTATTATACCACATATTGTGGTTTATTTTTTAAATTTAAAAAATGTCTAAATTACCTTGACTTGTGCGGGCTTTATTACTATAATTGTAATGATGTTTTGGGAATCGTAAGAAGATATTTTGATTATCATGACATTATCAATTTGAATATTTCATTTATAAATAATTCATTTATATGGGAAGTAATTAGTTACGTAAGGAGGTGCTTTACAAATGAAGATGACATTCCAACCAAAGAAGAGATCTAGAGCTAAGGTTCATGGATTTAGAGCGAGAATGGCCACTAAAGGTGGAAGAAAAGTTTTAGCTGCAAGAAGATTAAAAGGAAGAAAGAGTTTATCAGCATAAGACCGCAGTTATGTGGTCTTTTCTTCTCTAATTAAAAGCATATGAAAAATTCCGAAAGTTTAAAAAAAAATAAAGATTTTCAGTTGGTTTATAGAAAAAGAAATTCTAAGGCTAATAATCTGCTTATTATGTATAAGGCAGAGAATCAACTAAATAAGAATCGAATAGGTATTTCTGTTAGCAAAAAAGTAGGAAATAGTGTTGTTCGTCATAGATTGGCGCGTTTAATAAGAGAAAGCTATCGTCTAAATGAACAATCATTTCTAATTGGTTTTGATGTAATAGTGGTTGCTAGAGAAAAAGCAAAGACAAGTAACTATGCCGAAATAAGAAGTGCATTGTTGCATCTTTTTAAGATTCAAAAGTTGATGGTAAACTCAAAGAATTAAAAGGGCATTATTCAATGAAAAAATTATTAATGGGACTAATCAGGCTATATATGAAATATATATCGCCTTTAAAGAGAACAAGTTGTCCATATACGCCAACTTGCTCTAGATATGGATTAGAAGCTATTAACAAGTATGGAGCGCTAAAGGGAAGTTTATTAGCAGTATGGCGAATACTTAGATGTAATCCTTTTTCAAAAGGTGGTATAGATCCAGTTCCATGATATCAAGGAGGCAAAATGTTAAACGCAGTATTAACAAAATCAACGATGCCAGTTATTGGCTGGATTTCAAGTATTCTTGGATATGTAATTAATGGGATATATTGGGGCTTAGAACAAGTAGGTATTCCTAATATTGGTCTAGCAATTATTCTTTTTACAGTTGTTATGAATTTGATAATGACACCATTACAGATAAAACAACAGAAATTTTCTAGATTAAATAATATCATGATGCCAGAAATTAAGGCAGTTCAAGAAAAGTTTAAAGGTAAGAAGGACCAGAATTCACAACTGGCAATGCAGCAAGAGACAACAGCAATATATAATAAGTATGGTGTTTCACCAACAGGAAGTTGTCTTCAATTAGCGATTCAGATGCCAGTTATCTTAGCTTTATACCAAGTAATTAATCATATTCCAGGATATATTTCTAGTATTGGTAATATATTTAGCGATTTAGTTGAGAAAATTGCCGGTGTAATAGGATATACAGGAATTATTGAAGGATTTCTTGAAGATAATAAGCTTAGAACAGTAAGATTAATTCTTGAAGGTGATATAGTAATTGAGAATTCAGTAATTGATTTTCTATATCGACTAAACCCAGACCAATGGGCTGAATTGACAAAGATACCACAGTTTAGCGGATTCTCTGATATTATTAGTAATACTGCAGCTAAGATGGCAGATATTAATAATTTCTTAGGAATGAATATTTCTGATAATCCAATGGCAGTAGTTCAAAAGGGTTGGGCGGATAAAGCTTTTTTGCTTGTTCTTGCAGCAGCATTGATACCAATTTTAGCATGGCTAACACAATGGCTTAATACGAAGTTGATGCCACAACCAGCAGCAAATGGTAATGGCGAATCAAATACAATGGAAAATTCCATGAAAAGTGTTAATGTCATAATGCCAGTTTTCTCAGCAATAATGTGTGTTACTTTACCAATTGGTATTGGTATCTACTGGATTGCTGGAGCAGCGGTTAGAATTGTTCAACAACTTATCATTAATAAGCATCTAGAAAAGACAGATATTAATGAGATGATTAAAGCTAACCAAGAAAAGGCAAAAAAGAAACGTGAGAAAAAGGGCTTACCAGTTCAAAAGATTGCACAACAAGCTCAGACAAGTGCACGTAATATAAATAATAATGATACTGCTGAAACAAAAAGTGAAAAAGAGGCAGCAATTAAGAAGGCAACAGAATATTATAATAGCGGTAATGTAAAGCAAGGTAGCATTGCGGCAAAAGCCAATATGGTGAAAAAGCTGGATGATAAGAACAAGAAATAATTATCAATAAGGAGGGTCTACAATGGATTTTATCGAAATTTCAGCCAAAACAGTTGATGAAGCGATAACAAAAGCTTGTATTGAGATGGAGACATCGAGTGATAATTTGGATATTCAAATTGTAAGCGAAGGTAGCTCTGGATTTCTAGGAATAGGAAGTAAACCAGCAGTTATAAAAGCAACAAGAAAGACTCCAAATATAGTAGAATTACAAGAAGAGCCAGTTAAGAAGACTTCTGATAGAAAAGAAAAGCCAAATAAAAGAGAATTTGTTGAAGTAGCTAATCTTAAGAAAGATAGTGAAGAGCCTAAGAAGGCACGAGAAGAAAGACATCGTGAACCGCCAGTGATTCGCACAGATGAAGAAATTGCTGAGGTTAGGGCACAAGCACAGGACTTCTTAGAAGAGATATTTAAAGTGATGGAAATACCCGTTGAGATTGTAATGGACTATGATAACAAAGGTGGTAACCTAAGTATTGACCTTACTGGTGAAGAGATGGGAATTCTAATCGGCAAAAGAGGTCAGACCTTAGATTCAATACAATACCTTATAAGCCTTATTGTTAATAAGAATCGTGAAGGATATATTCGTGTTAAGTTAGATACTGAGAATTATCGTAATCGAAGAAAAGATACACTAGAAAGTTTAGCACGAAACATTGCTCATAAAGTAAGAAAGAGCCGCCGAGCTGTTTCCTTAGAGCCAATGAATCCATATGAGCGAAGAATCATTCATTCTTCACTTCAAGGTAATAAATTTGTATCAACATATAGTGAAGGCAATGAGCCTAATAGATATGTAGTAGTTACATTAAGGAAATAATTGATTGGGATGGGATATGAAAATATCTCGTCCCTGTTTTAAATATATAAGGTATCGATTTTATATATTTTTAAATTAAGCCAGATATTGAGAATAGTATTTGTTTAATAGGAGCTTAGAAATGGTAAATAATACAATTGCAGCAATTGCTACAGCGATGACCACTTCAGGAATAGGGATTATTCGAATAAGTGGCAAAGATGCTCGTAAAATATTAAAGAAGATTTATCATTCACCAGGTAATAAAAAGGACATTAGTCTAGTTCAATCTCACACTATCCACTATGGGTTTATCTATGATGATGAGCAGATGGTTGATGAAGTGTTGGTGATGATTATGGATGGACCAAGAAGTTATACAGGTGAAGATACCGTTGAGATTGATTGTCACGGCGGTATTTTAGCGATGCGTAAGGTTCTTGATACAGTTATTAAGAATGGAGCAAGGATAGCGGAGCCGGGCGAATTTACCAAACGCGCATTCTTAAATGGTAGAATTGATTTATCACAAGCAGAAGCTGTTGGTGATATTATAAATGCCAAGAGTGAATATGCCTTACAAAGTTCGATGAGTCAGTTAAATGGTAATGTACAAAGAGTAATTAAAGCGATGCGCGAGCGAATCATTTATCATATTGCGTATATTGAGTCGGCTTTAGATGACCCTGAGCATATCAGCATTGATGGCTATGGTGAAGAATTAAAAGTTGATGTTGAGAATGAAAAAGCGAAAATAGAACAGTTGATTGTCTCAGCAAATGAAGGTAAGATGATTCATGAAGGAATTAAGACAGTTATTGTTGGTAAGCCAAATGCTGGTAAATCATCACTTTTAAATATTTTAGTGGGAGAAGATAAGGCGATTGTTACAGATATTGCCGGAACAACTCGTGATGTCTTAGAAGAGACGATTGTTTTGCAGGGAATTTCATTACGAATGATGGATACGGCGGGGATTAGGAAGACTGAAGATGTTGTTGAGCGAATTGGGGTTGAGCGAACATGTAAGCAAGTAAAGGATGCGGATTTGGTTCTATATGTGGTTGATGCTTCAAGGGCACTTGATGAAAATGACGAAGAAATTTTAGCAATGTTAAAAACAGAAAATAAAAAGGCGATTGTCTTATTAAATAAAACAGACTTAGAAACAATAGTAACGAAGGATGAATTAGCTAAGAGATGTTCTTTTGTAATTAGTTCTATTTCAGCCAAAGAAGAAAAAGGTATCAAAGAATTAGAGCAGCAAATGAAAGAAATGTTCTTTAAAGGCGAGATATCTTTTAATGATGAAGTCTATATAACTAATTTAAGGCATAAAGAAGCGCTTGTCGAGGCTCATAATAGTCTTTTGATGGTTGAGAAAAGTATTGATAATCAGATGCCAGAAGATTTCTATTCAATTGATTTGATGAATGCATATCAATCACTAGGGAAAATTATTGGTGAAGCGGTAGAAGAAGATTTAGTAAATGAAATATTTAGCAAGTTTTGTACAGGGAAGTAAATCTAGACTATCTTAAAAATCAGTAAAGGAAAGAATTATGAATACACTAATAGAAAATTATGACGTAATTGTAATCGGAGCGGGACATGCGGGTTGTGAAGCGGCTTTGGCAACGGCACGCTTGGGACTAAAAACTATTATTTTCACAGTCAGTGTGGATAGTATAGCTTTAATGCCATGTAATCCCAATATTGGTGGTAGTTCCAAGGGGCATCTTGTTAAAGAGATTGATGCTCTTGGTGGCGAAATGGGTAAGAATATTGATAAGACATTTATTCAATCAAAGATGTTAAACAAATCCAAGGGGCCAGCGGTTCATTCGCTACGGGCTCAAGCTGATAAAGATAATTATAGTCGTAAGATGCGAGGTGTATTAGAAAACACCGATAATCTAACAATTAGACAGGCAGAAGTTACCGATATTATTGTTGAAGCTGGTAAAATAAAGGGAGTGAAAACATATTCACAGGCAACTTATTTTGCTAAGGCAGTGATTCTATGTAGTGGAACATATCTAAAGGCCCGTTGCGTTTATGGCGATGTGAGTAATGAAACGGGACCAAATGGTCTACAAGCGGCGGCTTATTTGTCAAAGTCATTAAAGGATAATGGAATTTCAATGTATCGCTTTAAGACTGGAACGCCAGCAAGAATTGACAAGCGAACAGTTGATTTTAGTAAAATGGAAGAACAATTCGGTGATAAAGTGGTGGTGCCATTTTCATTTTCAACTAATGTTGAAGATATCCAAGGGGAACAAATATCTTGTTGGCTGACGCATACAAATGAGCGGACACATGAAATTATTCGTGATAATCTAGATCGTTCACCACTTTATTCAGGAATGATTGAAGGAACGGGACCGCGCTATTGTCCTTCGATTGAGGATAAGGTAGTTCGCTTTGCGGATAAAGACCGCCATCAAGTATTTCTTGAACCAGAAGGTCGAGATACTAATGAGATGTATATTGGTGGGATGTCAAGTTCCTTGCCAGAAGATGTGCAGCATGAGATGTATCATTCGGTAGCGGGACTTGAAAAGGCACAAATTATTCGTAATGCTTATGCGATTGAATATGATTGTATTGATGCAAGGCAATTAAATGCAACTTTAGAATTTAAGCATATTAAGGGGCTATTTAGTGCTGGTCAGTTCAATGGTAGTTCGGGATATGAAGAGGCGGCAGCGCAAGGATTAGTGGCGGGAATTAATGCGGCCATGTTGATTGAAAATAAAGAAATGATAATAATTAATCGCTCTGAAGGGTATATCGGAGTATTGATTGATGACTTAGTTACGAAAGAAAATAAAGAGCCGTATCGGATGATGACTAGTCGAGCAGAATATCGCTTGTTATTACGTCAAGACAATGCAGACTTACGATTACGGAAAAAGGGCTATGATGTTGGCTTGATTAGCGAAGGTGAATACCAAAGGCTTTTAGATAAAAAGGTGCAAATAGACACCGAAATAAAAAGGGTTGAAGCTACCAATATTGGTGCCAATAAAGAGGTTCAAGAACTATTGGCAAAATATCAAAGTACCTCTCTTAATAGTGGAACGACATTGGCAGAGTTAATTAGGCGACCGGAATTAAGTTATGACAGATTGACAGATATTGATGCTAAACGACCACTATTAGCAGCCGATGTTAAAGAGCAAGTAAACATTAACATCAAATACGATGGTTATATTCGTCGACAATTAAAGCAGGTAGAACAATTCAAGAAATTAGAAGATAAGAAGATACCAGAAGAGCTAGATTATGATAAAATAAAAAGTTTGCGTATTGAGGCAACTCAAAAGCTTAAAGAGCTTAGACCAATGAGTATCGGACAAGCATCAAGGATATCAGGCGTTTCACCAGCCGATATATCAGTTCTGTTGGTATACTTAGAACAATTTAGAAGGTAATTGGAGGCAATATGGAGCATTACGATACAACTATTTTTAATAAAGGATTAGAAAAGCTTGGCATCTCATTAGAGCAAAAACAGATAGAACAGTTTCTAAAATATTATGAGCTTTTAATTGAGCGAAATAAGGTGATGAACCTAACTGGTATTACTGAATTTGAAGAAGTGATAGTCAAACATTTTCTTGATAGTTTAGCAATTGTAAAGGTAATTGATATTAACAAAGTTAAAAAGATAATTGATATTGGAACGGGGGCAGGATTCCCTGGTATTCCGCTTAAAATTGTCTTTCCACATCTTGAGGTAGTACTATTAGATTCATTGAAAAAGCGAATAACCTTTTTAGATGAAGTAACCAAAGAGCTAGAAATGACAGCTGTTATAACCATTCATGGACGGGCCGAGGATTTCGCAAATAATCAGAATTACCGCGAACAATTTGATTTAAGTGTTTCACGGGCGGTTGCAAATTTAAGTACACTTAGTGAATACTGTCTGCCGTTTGTCAAAATAAATGGAGAATTTATTTCTTACAAATCAGGCAAAATCGCTACAGAAGTGCAAGTGGCTAAAAAAGCGGCCAATATTCTTGGCGGAGAGATTATCGCTAATGATGTTTTTAATTTTTTGGATACAGATATGGAAAGGTCATTTGTGGTGATTAAGAAAAAAAATAAGACCCCTAAGAAATATCCACGAAAAGCTGGATTACCAAGTAAAGAGCCAATTCAATAACAAATAGAAAGTCTGTACCAGAGTGGTGGAGACTTTCTATTTGTTTATTAGGAAATTTATTCTTATGAAATCTCAGATTCCCATTGTTGTTTTTGAGATGGTAGCGTATCACATAAATTTTTTAATTGATAATCAAGACCCAGAGAGTCCCATTTATGTTTCCCTAAAGCATGATAAGGCATGATTTCCACTTGAATAATATTATTATAACGACGCTTAAGTGAACGAATTGCTGCAAAATGTTTAGAGGAGTCATTTAAGCCTTGGATTATCGGGCACCGCAAAATAATTTTTCGCTGGTGTCTGTTTAGATATTCAATTGTCTGTAAGACATCTTGACCATTGTTTCCTGTCAATTCCTTATGCTTATCGGAGCCGGTAGCTTTATAATCGAGCAGGTACAAGTCAACATATGGTTCGATTTTCTTTAAGTAAGACAGGGGAATAATCCCATTTGTTTCTAGACAAGTGTGAATTTCACGCTTTTTACATTCTTTAAGTAATTGATATAAAAAGTCAGGCTGTAAAGTTGGTTCGCCACCAGAAAAAGTGACACCACCACCAGAGGAGTAATAATATTTAAGGTCTTTTTCGACTTCTTTTATGATATCGAAGGTACTCATTTCTTGTCCGAAGACTTTAAGACTATGGGTTGGGCACCCAGATACACATTGATTGCACCCAGTACACGCGTCGGGATGTAATTGATGATTCCCAGATATAATTTGATGAACCTCGTTGGGGCATATCGTGATACATCGACCACAGCCTGTGCAGGTTTTGCAATCAAATGATATCTGAGGACTAATCTTAAATGATTCGGGGTTGTGACACCATAAGCAGCGAATATTGCAACCTTTTAAAAAGACCGTAGTTCGAATTCCAGGGCCATCATGGACGGAACATTTTTGGATATCAAATACAATTCCCATTATTGTCAGCTCCTTTAGCTAGCATAGGTTGTCCTTTGGATTAATTCTTCTTGCACAAGTGGGTCTAACTCCACGAATCTAGCACTAAATCCACCAATACGAATAATTAAATTTTGATAATCCTGGGGATTATTTTTAGCAGCAATTAGGTCATCAGGACTAATTACCATTAAATTTATTTGATTGCCATTATTTTCGAGGAAGGTACGAATCAGTATTTTGATTTTGTCATAGCTATCATCAAATAGGCTTTTAGTAAAGCGGACATTGTTGATAACGCCAACATGCAAATTATGATTGAACTTACTCATTGAATTTAGTAGAGAAGTTACTCCGTTTTTATCAGCACCAATTGAGGCACCATTAGCATTAGCCATCGCACTATGAGCTTTTCGACCACAGGCAGACGCCATAGTATAATTACCCCAGATGGCACTTTCACTGTTATTTACACTAACGATATTATATGTCCGCATATCAATAATATCGGCAAAGGACATCGATTTGCGAGCGGTATATTCATAAACCTCCATGGCAATAGCATCAGCGTATTGATTATCGTTGCCATATTTAGGGCTGTCTTTCATCATTTGCCATTCTTTATCATAACCTTTGAAATTAGCATCTAAAATGGTTACAAGTTGGCGTAGAGACATGACTTTTTGATCATAAACTAAATGTTTGATAGCAGAAATGCTATCAGCAGCTGAAATCATTCCCATAATTTCAGTACATCCGTCAAGGTAGCGAACACCACCATCAAAAAGCGCTTTTTCGCGGTCTACGCAGTCGTTCATTAGGAGACTAAGATGGAGGAAGGAACCATTTTCTTCGATTAAATTGTAACATTCCTTTTGTCCCCATGCGACAATCGCTAATTCATGGTCGATTTGTTTGGTAAAAGCATGCCATAGCTTGTCAAAGGTGTCGAAATCTTCGACATTGCCAGTGTCAGGACCAGCTATTTTATCATAGTAGCAGTCTTTACCATTGTGAAGGGCTAACTCTAGGGCTTTTAGCAAGTTAACACCACTATTAGGAGTATTAACACTTAAGGCTTCAAGGACATATTCGCCACAACCAGCTGGAATATAAGTGTTAGCATCTTCCTCGGGAATATCAAAGACGGACATTACGGCGGGAATATTAGTGTCGTCACTATAAAGCAATGGAAAAGAACAACCTTGAGCATTGACTTCTAAGGCTTTATCAAATAATGCTTCGTTCATGCCGGCATAATAGCGTAGCGTTAATTGTGGAACAACATCTTTTACGCGACGGGAGGTTTCCATTATTACTAATGCTAACTTATCAGCGTGGCTCTCATTACGGCGACCTCTGCCACCAATCACGACACGGGTATCATGGACTTTGCCGATATATTTGTAGTGACCATATAAAGCGGTAAGATATTTGATGGCGGTCTCTTCATTGATACGTCCAGCAGCAAGGTCAGCGGCATATAAATCACCTAAATAGACATCCATTCGACCGTGATTCATCAAATCAGAAAAAACGGCATAAATCCAATAAAGTTGTAATCCTTCAATGAAGGTAGAAGGAGCTTGATGACGGATGTTTGAAAGCACCTGTTTAAGTATTTGTAAGTTCTCTTGATTAGGTTGTTGCTTAAGTAGTTGTGTAACTTGGGTTAAGTAAAGCTCAATTGCATCAACAATGGTATCAATGGCAATATCTAAGGCGGTGATAAAGTTGCTGTTACTATTTTTGGTAGCTAATTCTTGTTTTAAGCCAGGAATCCCAAGGCGAATTAATTTATCCAAATCAGGGATTGTTAAAGCTAATCTTCCTGTTGGAGTACTTCCTGAACCGAGACGATATTCTTCACCCATGTGGCCACCCGTTTCTTTGTAGGCTTCCAAATCAGAATGTTTTTCGCTAAAACGCCGATTTAGTTTAGTTAGGGTGTTTTCTTCACTCCAGAAATCAATAGCAGCTTTGATTTCTGGAGCATCGTCAAATTGCGTACTATATTTATTGTATAAATCACAAGCGATATCTTGATGAAAATAATAAGTATATGAACCACCATATTGCGGGCTAAAGCCGATAATCCCGTGCTTTACGCGACCAACAATTAATTCATCAGAAGAGCTTTCAACGATGATATGAGCAGTTTGCATTTTTAATGAATAAGCTTCACGCAAATGTTTATCAGCAGTTTCTTGATATGATTTTGTGAATTTTAATAAATAGTCAAATTCTCGTCTAGCTTTGGTTATTGTCATCTTCATTTCTCCTCTCAAATCCATGTTGCGTGGAAAGGGTCTTGTACCAACGTCCAGATTTCTTAATATGTAAGGCACAATCATTGTAAATATCCACGCCAATTAGTCCATAACGATTCTTATAAGCATTACGCCATGACCAACTATCAAATGGGCACCATAGATGATAGCCAAAGCAATTACTACCAGCGGCGATACCTTGATGTAAATAAGCTAAGTGGTCTTGAATAAATTCGATGCGATAGTCGTCTTGAATGATACCTTGCTCATCACGAAAACGACCTTCATCTTCAACGCCCATGCCGTTTTCAGCAACGTACCACTTGATATTGTTATAATTATCACGGATGTTTATGGCAATATCATATAAAGCGGGCTCATAGATTTCCCAGCCACGATAGGGGTTCATCTTTTGTCCTTCAAAAGTATATGATTCAAAAAAGCTCTCAGGCATTTTAATACTACTATCATCGGTGGTAGTTCTAGCTTTGACCCGACGAGGAGTGTAGTAATTAACACCTAGATAATCGACAGTATTATTCTTAAGCAAGTCGGCATCATTATCACAAATAGTCGGCAATAAATCTTCGCCGGTAAGAAACTCAATCAACTCAATGGGGTATTCACCTTTAATTGCAGGGTCAAGATAACTACGATTAAATAATAAATCAGCCAAGTTACAAGCAGCTAGGTCTTTATCAGTTGGATTCTCTGGGGCATAAGAAGGGGTTAAATTTAAAATAATGCCAATTTCGCCAGAAGCATTGGTTTTTCGGAATCGTTCAATTGCCTTGCAACTAGCGATTTGAATGTTATAGGCGACTTGAACGGCCCTTTTCATATCTTGTACTTCGGGGTAGTGCGCAACATATAGATAGCCCTGTTCAGGAATTACAACTGGTTCGTTAAAGGTTGACCAATAATGAACCTTGTTGCCATATTCATTAAAACAAAGTTCGGCATAATCGGCGAAAGCATCTAGGACGTCACGATTCTCGAAACCGCCTTCTTCCATCCAATACATCGGCATATCAAAATGAAATAGGCATATCATTGGTTCGATGTCATTCTTGATTAGTTCATCAATTACATCGTGGTAGAATTGAATACCAGCTTTATTGATGGTACCTTCACGGTCATTAATTAAACGACTCCATTGAATTGAGGTTCGATAGGAATTCATGCCGATTTCCTTCATTAATTTAATATAGGTTTTGTAATTTTTGTAAAAATCCGAAGCGGTTAGGTTGTTAATTTGATTATAGTATTTATCGGGATATTTAACGGAATCATATTCCCAGATTGAATCAGCTTGCTTACCTTCATTTCCTTCTGATTGAGGTCCTGAACAAGCGGCACCCCATAAAAATTTTTCATCAAAGTTATACTGCATGTTTTGTCCTTTCCAGTGTTATTATTGCTTACACGTTCCGATGTGAATAAAGTTATATAATGCACCATATAAATTACCATCATTGCCTAGCTTGGAAACTTGTATTAAGGAGTTGCTGTATTTTGTTAAAGCCTCATCTTTTTCTAGATTTGCTAAGGCTTGGTTTAAATTATCAGAGAAACTATCACGAGTGCTAATTGCACCGCCAATTAAGATAATATCGGGGTCAAGAGCAAGGGAAATAATCAAACAACCCATTGCCAAGTAGTGATAAAATTTATCGGTATAGCTTTTTTCAAGGGCTTGGCTCTCGGCTAAATCGAATAATTCAATAGCCTCTAAAGCGGCATTTTGCTCATAGTTATAATGAACGGCGGTGCCGACAACGGAATAGGTTGACCAGGATAGAACTTTATCTCCTTCTTGTACCAGTGGCATAAAGCCAAATTCTGAAGATGCCATATGTGCGGTTGGATGGATAATCCCATTTTGCACATAACCACCACCAATACCGCTACCACAGACTATTTTTACAACATTTTTGTAAGCTTGTTTAAGCCCGATATAATATTCTCCGTAAGCACTACAGTTACCGTCATTTGCTATAGCTACAGGTAAGCCGTCTAAGGCTTTTGAGATAGCTTGGGCAATTGGGAATTCATGAATACAGGGAATGGCACTGAAGCCATGAACAATGCCTTTTTCTGAATCAACGAAACCAGGGGAACTAATCGCAATCCCAGCGAAGTCATATTTTTCTTTAAGCGATGAGTATTGCGTTAATAAGGCTTGTAGAAAAAGTTCAAAATTAGTTTGGCTAAGCTGATTAAGAGGATAACTTCCCTTTTCTAAGATGGTTGAATGTTCATCCATTACAGCATATTTAACTGCTGTTCCACCAAAATCAAAGACCATGTAATTCATTTTTATACTCCATTTCTATTTCGCTATTTATTTTACGGCACCATCGACGAAGCCTTTATAAATGTGTTTCTGGCAGAATAAGAAGATAATAAATATTGGTATGGTTATAATAAGGATACCAGCAGCAATGACAGCCCAGTTAGATGAGTAAGGACCAATAAAGCGATAAAGAATGGTCGACATTACGCCATTTCTTTCAGCTGGTAAATAAAGGAAGGCGACATAAAAGTCATTGTAGATATAAGTGGTTTTTAGAATCCCAGCGGTGATGATTGCTGGCTTTATTAGTGGCAAAATAATATTCCAATAAATACGAAAATATGAACAGCCCTCAGCCATTGCCGCCTCATCTAAGGAAATAGGGATACGTTTCATGTATTGCCGGTATAGGTACAAGGCAACAACATCAATACCTGAATAAATAATAATAACGCTAAACAAATTATCGATTAGATTTGCTTGGGCAAAGACTTTAAAGACAATCAAGTGAACGATTACTCCAGGCACAAAAGATGCTAATAAATAGACCTTGTCAATAAACGTTTTCCCAGTAAATTCAAAGCGTTCCATACAGTAGGCGACCATCGTCGCAAAAAGGGTGGATAAGACTAAGGTGACGATAATGATAACAAAGGTGTTTCTAAAGCCTAAGAGAACATTCCCATGCTTGAATAAAGTTTCATAATTTTCAAAGAAGAACCAGTTTTCTGGTGGGGTTAAACGATCAGTTGAAAGATATTCAATCTTTGTCTTAAAGGATGATAGCACAACACTAATAATGGGGATAAAAGTAGCAATAGTGACACAGACTAAGACAAAATATTTGAAAATATTAAATAAAATCTTTTTTATTTGCTCCATCTTAGTCATCCTCCTTGAAAATTAAATTCTTAAGCATTAAGGTGAAAGCGACAATCAATAACAGCGCAATTGCCATGGCACAGGCCTCACCATATAGATTATGCTTAAAAGCAATATCAATCAGGGTGGTGGTGAAGGTGTTGGTTCCATTTTGACCTTTAGTTAAGATGTATGGAATATCAAATACTGCTACCGAGTTAACAATGGCAAAGGTAACAAGTAGGCCAACCATCATTTTAATGTTAGGCATGGTGATAGCTTTAAATTGTTGCCAAGCATTGGCACCGTCTATTTCAGCCGCCTCATACAATTCCTTGGGGACTGATTGCATTGAACCAAGATAGATGATAAAGCTGTAGCCCAAATTTTTCCAAAGATAAATAAAAGCTAGGGAGATATTTACGATATTTCGGTCGGCAATCCATTTGCGAATCCAATCTTGTTGTGAAATCAAAGTTAAAATGCCGTCAAGACCACCATTTACTTCAAAAAACATTTGGAAAATCAAGGTTACAGCAACGCCATTCATAATAAAAGGGAAAAAGATACTACCTTTAAAGAAGGCTGCCCCACGCAATTTTTTACTGAGGATTGTTGCTAGGAATAAGGCCAAAATTTGTTGAATCGCGCCAGCTATCAAGTAGTAAAGTGCTGTTCGAAAAACGGAGCTATATTGGTCAGAGGTAAAAACTTTAATATAATTAGAAAAACCAACAAAATTGTCAGGGCTTGATAGGCCATTCCAATCGGTGAAGCTGTAGACGAGCATACTACCGAGCGGATAGGCTGTGAATAGTAACAAAAGGGCTATGGGAATAGCTAAAAAAGAAATAATTAAAATTCGTTTTTCGCGCTGGTAGCGTTTTAGTGATTGACTTGCACTTTTTGCCATCTTTAAATTCTCCTTATTAGTAGAGGCATAGACTTAAGGGTCTATACCTCTATTAACTTATCGTGTTACTAATTAATTTCGGCGGCCCATCGTTCGTTTAAGGCATCGAATTTTGGTGCTTCGCCATTAATAGCGGGTTGAATTACATTGTCTTGGAGATAGCTACCAACGCTGAAGACATCAATCTTAGAGGTACTAGAAATAGCTTCGAATTCTTCCGTGCGAGCGGGTGAGCTGTAGAATTCAATGTAATCAAGGTCTTGTAGAAATTGTAAATCTTCAACATTTCGACCGCCTTCGCGCATAATTTCGTTCATTCCGCGAGATAAGGAAATATTTTCACAGAAGAAGACTAATAGTTCCTTTGCTAGTTCTAAATTCTCGGAATTTTTGTTTACACCCATGAAGATATCTTCGGAAACACGAAGATTTAATTTGTTGTCAGCACTTACACCATTTTTATAGGGGAACGGCATGAAGCTAATGTTATCAGGGTCTTCGCCCATTTCTTCAGCAACATCTTTGACCTGTGGTAAGGCCCATGTTCCAAGGAGCATGAAGGCTGATTCGCCAGTTGCAACAGAAATTCTGGAATTATCCCATTGTTCTGTAACAGTGTCTGGTTCAACCATATCGTTTGCTGCTAGATTCGCTAAAAAGCTTGAAGAAAAATGTAAGGCTTCATCATCAGCCCAAGGAGCAGTTGATGAAACAAGGGTGTTTGCATAGTCAGGCGTTTCAGAGGCGGTGATAGCTAAATTGTCCCAGAATCTAAGTGGCCATTCAGCACCGGCATTGGTATAGAACGGGGTCTTACCAGTGGCTTTGATTGCTTCACAAGCTTCGAGTAGCTCGTCAAGAGTTGTTGGCACTTTACCACCGTAACATTCGTCGAGGACCTTTTTGTTATAAACGAGACCTTCATAAACAACGCCAATTGGTAGGGCGTATGTCTCACCATCACTTTGGATAAAGTCACCATAGAAATATTTCTCACCTAATTCGGTAGCATCACCAAGACTAGCAAAGAAATTAGGGCGCTCTTTATTGGGCATACCCATCGGAATAAGTAAGACATCATCATACTGTCCACCGGTTAATCGAGTTACTTGTTGGTCTTCGGTCATCTTACCCATACCAGTAAATTTGATTTCAGCAACTTCGGGATGGAGTTTCATAAATTCCTCAAAAATAGGAACGATGTCATTTTCATATGCTGGATCTGATGTCTCAGCATTGAAAGCTAAGGAAAGGACGATATCACCTTTGGTACCATCTTCGCCCTTGGAAGTGCTTTCACTACTAGTGTCACTGTTACCTTCATTGCTACTGCTACTGTTGCTGCCACAACCAACTAGGCTTAGTCCTATGACTCCCGCCATCATAATTGCAAACAATCGCTTCATACTTTTCGTTTTCATAAACCCGTTCCTCCTAAAATTATATATTTTGTATGGTTTCTGTTGCTTTTAGTGACTTAACAGTATCATAATGCACTATACACGTCAATACTTTTGATGTTAAAAGTATATACTTATAAAAAGTTTGTTATATAAGTATAGAATAATTGGTTTTTATTATGCAAAGTTTATATATATAAAAACGTTGTCTTTCAATCATAGCTATGATAAGATTAATGTGAGAAATGATTGTAAAGGAAAAGTGATGGATTTATTATGACTAAATCAGAGAAAATCGCAAATGAAATTAGAGATAAGATTTTATATACTAAAGAATTAAAAGCAAATCAGATGATAGTAACAGAGCAAGAGCTTTGTAAAGAATATAATGTTAGTAAGATGACCATTAAAAAGGCGCTGGATGTCCTTGTTCTAGAAGGGCTGATATATAAGAAAAGGGGCGTTGGAACATTTGTCAAAAATCTGTCAGAGAACCCATTAAACAATATTATATCGGCGAATAATGAACAGAATTTGACTGGTTTTAGTAAGACTCATAAGGGCAAGAATGTAAATACCAAGATAGTTGAATATACAATTATTACAGCGACGGAATTTCTGGCGGAGAAGTTAAATATTTCACCAGGTGATTTCGTTTATCGTATTATTCGTATTAGATACATTGATAATTTGCCGATGGCTCATGAAGAGACATACATGCCGATTGATATAATTCCAGGACTTAAGAAGTGCCATGTTGAGAATTCCATTTACAGTTATATTGAAGATACGCTTGGAAAGAAGATTCAGAGCTCTCACGTATGTATTCGGGCTAATCGATGCCCAGAAGAGTTAGCGAAATATTTGAAATTGCAAAAGGATGAACCGATTATGCAGGTTAATCAAATTGCTTTCCTTAATGATGGGCAAATCTTTGAATATTCGATAACGAGCCATCGCTATGATGGTTTTGAATTTCATAATGTGGTTGTTCGAAAGACACCATAGAGGAAATAAAAAAGCACCGCTTCTGTTTGTGATGACAGAGAAGGTGCTTTTTTACTTAAAAGAAAATACGAATTAACTCCAATAGCTGTTCTGGTGTCTCTAGTTGAGGAAAGTGCTTAGCCGCAGGGATAATCTCCTGTTCGACTGAAGGATTTAGCGAAGTATACAAAGCTAAAGTCTCATGAATATTTTCCTTAGCTTGACCACCGACAACGAAAATACTGTTATCAATGGACTTTAGACCATGAGCGATATTGCAGTAGATATATTTGCCATTGATACTTGATAGTAAGTATTTGCCGTTGCTATTACCTGTGTGTGCTGCCTCATAGTAAGTATCGATTAGAGATTGTTCAGCACGGAACGGATTGTATAGGTATTTCTCAGTAAATAGTAATTCAACATTTGGCTTAGCTGTAATGATATTATAGATAAGGGTACCTAATAGTGGAACTTCCAATAAATATTTAGCAATCTTCGAACGTTTTGAAGGTGACTGATTCAGTATTGCGAGGTCCTCTGGATTGATTAACATAATCTTATCGAAAGTATCTTTGCCGTTGGCACAAGTCATTACAACAAAAGAGCCAGATAAGCCAGAAGCGATAACGTCAGTCTTTTGGCCAATGATGTCTTTGACGAAATCCGTCATCAGTTGAACATATAAGAAATTAGTGTAAGTTATCTTAGCCTTATCAGAACGACCACAGCCAAGGAGGTCTAAGGTGTAGACAGTGTACTTCTGCGATAAAGCTGAAACAACACTCTTCCACTCTTCGGAATTGCCAGATGGTGATAAATCGTGAATTAAGAGAAGTGGTGGACCACTGCCCTGCTTGGTATAAAAAATATTACCGAAACGCCATTCGTAGAAATTACCAACCTTTACTTTTAGGGAATTCTTCAATGTGGCAGATGCCAAAATAAGTTTATTAATAATATGAATAGCTATTACTGAAAGTGAAATTAAGATACTGATTGTTAATAGCTTATGTTTGTGTTTACGCATTGTTAAAGCCTCCTAATCATATTCTATATAACTACTTTATAGTATAAAGCATTCAGAGGAAAGTTACAAATGTTTTATCAATGAAGAGATAATTTAGTGAGGTGACGTGGCGGTGTATTGAAGAGAGAGGCAAAAGTGATGCGGTATACTATTCGGTTCGGTTATGATAATAGATAAATGTTTCACGTGAAACATTTATCTGTGTATTGGGAGTGTATCATAAAAGGAAAAGAGATTAATATGTTTCACGTGAAACATTATGGTGGAAATATTGAGCAAAAAATGCTATAATGTATCCTATCGGAAGAAAACCAAGCACGATAATTTACAGCTGGTTAGGATGAAATTACTGATGAGAAACAAGTAACAAACAAGGAGGAAGACCAAGTTGAGCAAAATTATTGCTATTGCAAGTCAAAAAGGTGGTGTAGGTAAATCTACAACGGCTATTAATCTTTCTGCCTGCTTAGCTGAAAAAAGAAAAAAAGTTTTGATAATAGATATAGATCCACAAGGTAATACTACTAGTGGATTTGGAATTGATAAAGATGAATTAGAAAATACGGTATACGAGTTGTTGCTGGGTGAAAGCTCTCTAGAGGAATGCATTATGCCTTTAGAGATTAAAAATATGGCAATAATACCATCAAATGTTAATCTTGCAGGAGCTGAAATAGAATTACTAAACAGTGAAGGCAAAGAATATATTCTTAAGAAAAAAATAGAGGAAATAGACGAAAATTATGATTATATCATCATAGATTGTCCGCCGTCTATTAATGTATTAACACTTAATGCGCTAACGACAGCGAATACGGTATTAATACCTATTCAATGTGAGTATTATGCCTTAGAGGGATTGACGCAACTAATGCGTACTATTAAGCTTATTCAAGAACGCTTAAACTCTGACTTGTCAATAGAGGGAGTGGTGTTCACAATGTATGATTCAAGAACGAATTTGGCAACGGATGTGGTTGATAATGTTAAGAACAACCTTCCCCATAAGGTTTTTAAGACAATTATTCCAAGGAATGTACGCTTAGCAGAAGCACCTAGCCATGGATTACCGATTATATATTATGATGGAAAGTCCGTAGGAGCAAAGAGCTATCGTTCATTAGCAAAAGAAATAATCCGTGAGAGGAGAAAGAAATGGCTATAAAAAAAGGGGGATTAGGGAAAGGATTAGATTCACTAATTCCAATGTCATCATCAAAAGGGACTAAGACGGCAACAAAGGTTCCTAAAAGTCGAAAAATACAAGAAAAAGAGGTGGAAGAAAAGCCAACCGAAATAAAATTGAAAATTAGTAAAGTTGAACCTAATAGAGAACAACCAAGAAAAGTCTTTGATGAAGATGCTTTGCTTGAATTAGCTGATTCTATTAAGCAATTTGGCGTTATCCAGCCGATTTTGGTGCAATTAAAGGATGACTATTATGAGATTATTGCTGGTGAAAGACGGTGGCGAGCTGCTAAACTAGCTGGATTAAAGGAAATACCAGTAATTATTAAAGAGTTTACTGAGCAAGAAGTGGTTGAGGTAGCGTTAATTGAAAATATTCAAAGGGAAAATCTCAATCCTATTGAAGAAGCGGTTGCTTATAAGAGGCTTCTTAATGAATTTAGTCTAAAGCAAGATGAGGTGGCTGAAAGAGTTTCTAAAAGCCGTACGGCAGTAACTAATGCAATGCGGTTGCTGAAATTGGATGAGAAAGTTCAAGAAATGGTTGTTAATGAAATGATTACTACTGGACATGCTCGGGCACTACTCTCTTTTGAAGATAATGATATCCAATACAATATAGCAATGCGAGTATTTGATGAGAAGTTAAGTGTTAGGGAAACAGAGAAATTAGTAAAAAGTCTACAAAATCAGAAAAAGTCACGGGTGGTAAATAATGACCCATCTATGGATGCTATCTATGAAGGGTTAAGTGATAGGATTAAGACCATTATGGGGACCAAGGTTGAGATATTGCGAAAAGGTAAAAAGGGGAAAATTCAGATAGAATATTATTCGCAAGATGAATTAGAAAGATTAATAGAGCTTTTGGAATCAATTAAATAAGGGAGTATATATTATGAATAGTGTATTAGATACAATAGGAATAGACCCGGGGATATTAATTGTGGTATTGATTATCTTAACATTGATACTAATAATTGTGACACTAAACATTTCATTGACTATGCATCGTCTGAAAAGAAAGTATAATATTTTCATGCGGGGACAAGATGCACAATCCTTGGAGCGAGTGTTTACAAACAAGCTAAAAGAAATTGATAAGTTAACGTCTTCCAATGAAATGCAGGTAAATGAAATTAGAAGGTTAAACCAAGTAATGGATAAGACATTAACTAAACACGGTATTGTAAAATATGATGCCTTTGATGACGTTGGTGGCAAGCTTAGTTTTGTATTATCGATGTTAGATAAAGACAACTCAGGAATTATTTTGAATGTAATTCATAGTAGAGAAAATTGTTTTCTCTATGTAAAGGAAATAGTCAAAGGTGAGTCATATATTATGTTGAGTGCAGAGGAACAGGAATCACTAGAAAGAGCTGCATCATATGGGAATGGTGATTTTATTATGTAAACCGACCATGGATAAGTGTTATGTAAACTAAACGAAATTTAACAGTATGATAAAGATAAAAGACATTTAGGAGGAGTTATGTTAGACATTAAATTTTTAAGAGAAAATCCTGATATTGTAAAGCAGAACATGAAAAATAAATTCCAGAATAACAAATTGGAATTAGTAGATGAAGTAATTAAGCTCGATAGAGAAAATCGTGATATCAAACAAGAAGTTGAAACCTTGCGAGCAGAAAGAAATAAGGCTTCAAAGCAAATTGGGGCGTTAATGGGACAAGGGAAGAAGGATGAAGCAGATGAAGTGAAGAAAAGTGTTGCGACATCAGGTTCAAAGATTGATGAATTATCAGTTAAGGAAAAGGCAGTCGAAGAACGAATCAAAGAAATTATGCTGATGATTCCTAATATTATTGATCCGTCAGTGCCAATTGGTAGAGATGATAGTGAAAATGTCGAAGTTGAACGATTTGGCGAGCCGGTTGTTCCAGCATTTGAAGTGCCTTACCATTCTGAAATAATGGAATCATTTGAGGGCATTGACTTGGATAGCGCAAGAAAAGTTGCGGGCAATGGTTTTTATTATCTAATGGGCGATATTGCAAGACTTCATTCGGCAGTTATCTCATATGCTCGTGATTTTATGATTGATAGAGGTTTCACGTATTGTATTCCTCCGTATATGATTCGAAGTGATGTCGTGACGGGTGTTATGAGCTTTGCTGAGATGGAATCGATGATGTATAAGATTGAGGGCGAAGATTTATATTTAATTGGAACAAGTGAACATTCAATGATTGGGAAGTTTATTGATACCATTGTGCCAGAAGAAAAGTTACCACAGACATTGACAAGCTATTCACCATGTTTTAGAAAAGAAAAGGGTGCACATGGTCTTGAAGAACGTGGTGTTTACCGAATTCATCAATTTGAAAAACAAGAAATGGTGGTAGTGTGTAAGCCAGAAGAAAGTCCGATGTGGTTTGAGAAATTGTGGAAAAACACTGTCGCTTTATTCTGCTCGTTGGATATTCCAGTGAGAACATTAGAGTGTTGTTCTGGTGATTTGGCAGACTTGAAAGTGAAATCGGTTGATGTTGAGGCGTGGTCACCACGTCAACAGAAATATTTTGAAGTAGGTAGCTGCTCTAATCTTTCAGATGCACAAGCACGAAGATTGAAGATTCGTGTAAATGGTGAGAATGAAAAGTATTTTGCACATACACTAAATAACACTGTGGTAGCACCACCAAGAATGTTGATTGCATTTCTTGAAAATAATTTGCAAGCAGATGGAACAGTTAGTATTCCAGAAGCATTAAGACCATATATGGGTGGCAAAGAGAAATTGGTGCCAACGAAATAGTGCAATGAAAAGTTGAAAACAGACTAAAAGAAGATTAACAAAGCAGCGGAAGGAGAGACTTTGATGCACAGTTATTTGAAGTCGATAGGATTTTCGAATATTGAGACGAAAAAAGAAATCAACAAAATTTTAGCTGAAGTGATGAATGACCATGATGAAAAAATTGTTGTTGAAGATGCCAAGGGACATTTGTATGCGGAAATATCAAAGGCATATGGTGAAAATAGTGGTATCACGATTTGGGGTGAATATGATGATAGTAATATTTTTCAGATGGAATATTGGTATCCTTATTTTCGCGGCTCACAAGTTTCTTCCCGAGAAGATGTTTTGATTGAGAAGCATGCGGATAAAGAATCATATGCTGGGGCATGTGATGATATTCGCATGGGTGTTACTTTGATTTTCTATCTGCAAAATGCTGGTGAGTATCTTTTGGAAAAAGGCCGAGAAATAAGTAATAGAAATGAAAAGACACTTACATTATCAGGACTAGCAAGAGATGGCAAGATTCTACTGGGGATTGAGAAGGTTGAGAAGTCAAAGGTGGCAGATGGAACAGTAGTGAATAATCGTAACAATTTGATTGCGGCAGCTAGAAATGGTGATGAAGAAGCAATCGAAAGTCTAACGATGGAGGATATTGATACCTATACGATGATTTCGCGTCGGATTTTGCATGAAGATGTATTTACAATTGTTGAGTCGTATTTCATGCCCTATGGGATGGAGTGCGATCAGTATAATGTGATGGGTGAAATTATAGATTGCACTAAAATCAAGAATACTAAGACGTTAGAAGAAGTTTATCAGTTGAATTTGGAATGTAATGATATCTGTTTGGATGTTTGTATTAATGCAAAAGATTTGTTGGGTGAGCCTAAGATTGGACGTCGCTTCAAGGGGGTTATTTGGTTGCAAGGTAAAGTGGATTTCTAGCGATAGGCATGTAAATTGATAGATAGTATTGCGAAAAAGCTAACAATTAGGTATAATAAGTCCTTGGATGAATGTCTTGGGTATGATAAGATTAACTTATTAAAAGGAGCGATAGCCAAGATTGAATATTGTCCCAATATATCAGTGGTATATAGGGTTCGCCTCCTAAGTGGTCGAACTTCGTGGAGTCAAGTACCTTGGTAGTGTAAGCGCTTTACGATTGAAATTTTTCTGGTGTTAAAAAAGGGAATCGAACCATGGTTGGTTTTCTTTAAGTGAATGAATTAATATGCATAAAAATGAATAAGTTCCCTTAGTTAAATGGATATAACAAGTGCCTCCTAAGCACTAGTTGTGAGTTCGATTCTCGCAGGGAACGCTGAAACTGCGGCACTTCCGTTAAAAACGGGGAGTGCCGCAGTTGTTTATTTAGTTATGTATAAAAATTAATTTTTATGCATAACTAGTATGGGAATTGAACTAAATAAAGACATTTTAGTATTTTCTACATCTTTTGCATTGCATATCCTTCTTTGTTATAATAAAAAATGAAATAGCAAGCATAGGAAGTGTAGCCACACTTTTGCAAATGACTTGTTGGAAAATTCCCAACCACTTATGTCTTTTCAATAATATAATTAAGAGGAAAAGGCCGCCAAGGAAAAGAGATGAATATATGGATATAAAGAAAATATGGTATGACTGGGACGATGCCGAGATGTTTTCAGGCGTGTTTTCTGTCCGCACCGAGGATAGTGTTGTATTTGAATCCGCGCAAGGCTTTCGCAATCGAAACGAGGGGCTTCATAACAACATAGATACGGCCTTTGGCATTGCATCAGGAACAAAGATGTTTACCGGGCTTGCAGTTTGTAAGCTCATAGATAATGGCAAACTATCTCTTGAAAATAAGCTGTGGGATATATTGCCGTATGATTTGGGCAAGATTGATAAACGTGTAACGGTGCTCCATTTACTCACGCATACATCTGGCATCGGCGATTATATCGATGAGGAAGCTGATGATAGCATGGAGCAGCTTACTCTACTCTACCATCGCTACCCTTCGTATTTGTGGGAACGACTTGAATATTACCTGCAGATGATTACGCCATTACCGCCCAAGTTTGAACCTGGATTTCGTTTTGGATATTCTAATGCGGGTTTTGTTATGCTGGGATTGGTGATAGAAGCCGTTAGCGGAATGTCGTACCAGCAATTTGTAACAGATGAGATTATTGTTCCGTTAAAACTCCATCACACGGGGTTCTATCGCATGGATGAGCTCCCCGCAAATACCGCACTTGGTTATGTGGGAGATAAAATACGGACAAATATATTTAATATACCCGTTATTGGTGGTTCCGATGGTGGTCTGTTTACGTGTGCAAAAGATTTGGATACTCTTTGGCGGGCAATGTTCTCCGAGCAAGTGCTGTCAGATAAGATGCTCGACCTTTTTCTAGCGTCCCATATAGAAAGCGGTGATGGAGAAAGTTATGGGCTGGGTGTTTATCGGTACGAAACTGATAAAGATATTGCTTACTATGCCGTAGGCTGTGACTTTGGAGTGTGTTTTTTTACTGCATATTTTCCAACCCTGGAAATTTCAGTATCAGCCCTGGGAAATACGGAGGTTAATACATTTTTGCTATTGAAATTGTTATTGTCTAATACGGCTAGGTAGAGTTATTCTACTTTATTATACTCATATTTGCTATTTCCTTTCTCTAAGTTCATTTATAGAATATGAAACAATATTAAAGATTTTATAAAGATTTAGAAATTAACCGAATTTTCTTAATGAAGAATGTCAATAGAACCATGCTGATGATTGGATTTTTGATGATAACCATATTTTTTTGGAATCAACATGAACGGTTGTATTATAGGCAGAAGTTACGTAGGTCTTTGCTTTGCTTCTGTGATTTCTTGCATTACAGAAAAAATCACGTCAAAGTCTGTGTAATTTACCTGCTCTATATCCACCCCTGCACATCATAAGCATTAGAGTTTGTCGGTATATCAGTTCTAATGACATCAAGAAAATATCGCTTTAATTGCAATGGAGTGCTAGTTATATGATATATTAGTTTTAATCAATTGTGCAAATGCAAATAATCATATATAATAAATGGAAATGAACAATGGATAATACCTAATTATCC
>JGI994J12354_10000646_pt1 | contig 34780 bp, 27 predicted proteins | sample IntmicLarv3ML3BL_FD_12354 | JGI IMG/M metagenome (IMG submission 12354) | reverse complement strand
ACTATTGTAAAAACTCGTTTCATAATTTTTGTAAAAATCGAACTCGCTGAATGCGATTGTTGGTTCTAAGTCGGAAATTTTTTGTATCTTGCGCATATCTTAATGGTGTTTTTCCCCGATTTTGGCCGTCAAACCGTTTTTTTGGGGCGTTTCACAAAGATACGAAAAATCCAACTAATTCACAATGAATTAGTTGGATTTATTTTCTTATTTAATGAATATCCCTAGAGTGGTAAGCACAATAAAATAGCGCCTTTTCACAAAGGCGCTATCCCCCAATTTAATAATTTATTCACTCAAAGTTTAATTATTTGATTCTTTTGTAACCGTATACTGCCAAATCGCCTAATTCTTCTTCGATACGCAGTAATTGGTTGTATTTTGCCATACGGTCGCTACGGCTCAATGAACCGGTTTTGATCTGACCGCTGTTTGTTGCAACTGCGATATCAGCGATTGTAGCATCTTCGGTTTCACCCGAACGGTGGCTTGTAACTGATGTATATCCATGACGGTGAGCCATTTCGATAGCATCAAGAGTTTCGCTCAACGAACCGATCTGGTTAACCTTGATAAGTATAGAGTTAGCGCAACCAAGCTCGATACCTTTCTTCAGGAACTCTACGTTTGTAACGAACAAGTCATCACCAACCAACTGGCATTTGTCGCCGATCTTATCTGTCAACATTTTCCAGCCTTCCCAGTCGTTTTCGCTCATACCGTCTTCGATTGAATCGATAGGATAGTTTGCCGCTAACTCAGCAAGATAGTCAGCCTGTTGAGCAGAAGTACGTTTTGCTCCGTTCGGACCTTCGAATTTTGAATAGTCGTAGATACCGTCTTTATAAAATTCAGAAGCAGCGCAGTCAAGACCGATCATCACATCTACGCCTGCTTTGTAGCCTGCTATTTCAATAGCTTTGATGATTGATTCCAAAGCATCTTCCGTTCCGTTCAATGTAGGAGCAAAACCGCCTTCGTCACCAACAGCCGTACTTAAACCTCTGTCGTGAAGAACTTTCTTCAATGCATGGAATACTTCAGCTCCGCAACGCAAACCTTCTCTGAACGAAGGAGCGCCTACAGGGCGAATCATAAATTCCTGGAAAGCAATCGGAGCATCCGAGTGAGAACCGCCATTGATGATATTCATCATAGGAACAGGCAATGTGAAAGTATTTGTGCCTCCGATATATCTGTACAAAGGTATATCAAGATAATTAGCAGCAGCCTTAGCTACAGCCAAAGAAACTCCAAGAATAGCGTTAGCGCCAAGCTTAGATTTCGTAGGCGTTCCGTCCATTTCGAGCATCTTCTTGTCGATAGCGCGTTGCTGTAGAGTTGAGCAGCCTATAAGAGCCGGAGCAATAATCTTGTTAATATTATCAACTGCCTTCAGCGTACCTTTACCAAGATAGCGAGATTTGTCGCCATCACGAAGTTCCAACGCTTCGTTCTCTCCTGTAGAAGCACCTGATGGAACGGAAGCGCGACCAATTATTCCTGACTCTAATATTACATCCACTTCAACCGTAGGATTACCACGGGAATCGAGTATCTCACGAGATACAATCTTTTCAATTTTCATAATCTTAATACTTTTGTTAGTTATATAAATTTTTCCGACTGCAAATTTCGTTTAAAATTTTGTACTATGCAATACTAAGTTATAGGGATTTTTATAATAAAGACTAATAATTAATGGTGAATGTTTTTTTATGCTTCAAAATGAGGTAAATCATCCGGATAAATTGCAAAACAATTATTATTTACATACATTTGCAAAATTAGTGTCTTCCCATAATGGAACTGACAAGTATTGTCATGGAAAGCTCATTACCAAAAGTCCTAATTAAAGAGTTACATCGCGAAGTCACACGTTGGTGACAAGCTAACTATAGTATAAATTAAAACATGCCAAATGACAGAATTTTGGGAATCCAATTTTATAGAAAAACAAACCATGTGGGGATTTGAACCGGCTGATTCCGCAGTCATGGCAAAAGACATATTCGTTAAAAACGAAATTAAAGATATATTGATTCCGGGGATTGGATATGGCAGAAATGCTAAAATTTTTCTTGAGAGTGGAATGAGTGTAACAGGCATTGAAATTTCAAAAACTGCGATTGAATTGGCACGAAAACAAAATCATCTTGACATTTCAATACATCACGGTTCGGTAGCGGATATGCCTTTTGACAATAAATTGTATGATGGAATATTTTGCTATGCTTTGATTCATTTGCTAAATAAGCACGAGCGAATAAAATTTTTAAGCGATTGTTACCATCAATTAAAACCTGATGGATATATGATTTTCTCTACCATTTCAAAAAAAGATTCTCTTTACGCAAAAGGTAAATTTGTGAGCAAAAATAGATTTGAAGTAATGAAAGGTGCCAAATTATTTTTTTATGACTCTGATTCGATAGATAGAGAATTCAAAAAATATGGATTAATGGATTTTTCTGAGATTGACGAACCCATGAAGTTCAATAATAATTATCCATCGATGAAATTTACCATTATAAAATGCAAAAAGAGAACGTAAACAGATTGTTACATTTATATTTTAAAGACAAAATGAGTAGCAATTATAAAGTCGGGAATTTAATTTATGATGCAAATATTTATGATGGAATGAATGCCCACATAGATGATTTGCAGTTCTACAAGCGGTGGCTGCCCCAAAATAATGATGCTTGTATCCTTGAACTTTGTTGTGGCACAGGCAGACTTACAATTCCGATAGCACAGGCCGGATATGATATTAGTGGAGTAGATTACACTTCTTCTATGCTTGAACAGGCGAAGGCAAAAGCTTCCAACGAAGGATTAGAAGTCGAGTTTATTGAAGCTGATATTAGAACTTTGGATTTGTTGAAAAAATATGACCTCATTTTTATTCCTTTTAATTCAATCCATCATTTATATCAAAATGAAGATTTGTTTAAGACATTTAATGTTGTTAAAAATCATCTCAAAGCAGGAGGTTTATTTCTGTTAGATTGCTTTAATCCAAATATTCAATATATCGCAGAACATGAAAAAAAACAAATAAAGGTTGCTGAATATACAACCAAAGATGGAAGAGAAGTATTGATAAAGCAGATAATGCGATATGAAAGAAAAACTCAGATTAATCGCATAGAATGGCATTATTTCATTAATGGTGAGTTTGATTCGATTCAAAATTTGGATATGAGAATGTTTTTTTCCCAAGAATTAGATTCATATCTGGAATGGAGTGGTTTTAATATCATTCATAAGTTTGGAGGTTTTGAAGAAGAAGCATTTTATGATAATTCGGAAAAACAGATATTTGTTTGTCAATACAACAATCCCCCTTGCATTCATGGCGGCTGACTTGAAAACTCAAGCATCTGTGCTTTGAAGAAACGTTAGTGTTTATCCATAGTGTAATGCAGTTGAAACCACTCACGGCAGCAATCTCCTTGCCAATTCCAATCCTTTTGGTTTGCCGGCGTCAATTAATTGCATATCGTTTTCGGTATAAAGACCTATGGGGTATTTTGCGCAAACAGACAGGTAAAAGTTGATGATAGAAAAATTGCCTGTCCAAGCATCCATTAAACGAAAAATTTCAGGGGAAATCACATGAATACCTCCAAAAGCATATTCAAAATGAATTGAGGGGTCGAATTGCGGAGTATTTGACTTTACTTCTCCCGTTTCGCGATTCCGCCAACCGCATAGCCTTTCTTCCTTATTAAAAAGTAATTGCCGCGAAGTCTGGCGCCGGCTTACTAACAAGGTAGCTAACGATTTCGAATTGATATGCGAATCGTACATTGTTGTTAAATCTACATCCGTGAATATATCTACGTTATGAACTAAAAAAGGTTCTTCACCGTCCAGATAACAATTTGCATGTTTAATTCCTCCTCCCGTATCAAGCAAATAATTCCGTTCGTCGGAAATTTTAATATCCATGCCGAAATTATCTTTTAATGCAAGAAAATCAATGATTTGTTCGCCGAAATGATGAATATTGATGATAATACTCGTGAATCCGGCAGCCTTTATTTTCGTGATAACATGCTCGAGCATTGGGATTCCCTTTATCGGAACCAACGCTTTCGGCATCCCGTCGGTTAACGGTTTAAGACGAGTACCCGTACCTGCAGCTAAAATCATTGCTTTCATTTATAATAACAGGGCTTATCTGATTCCACCTTCTTCCTCTATATTTAACTCCCTGTGTATCAATTTTGTTTTGACACTGAATTTCTTCAACAAATGATCTGCCAGATGTTGAGCGCAATAGACGGAACGATGTTGCCCGCCGGTGCAGCCGAAGCATACCATCAAATTCGTGAATCCTCTGTCCAAATAACGTTTCACTGAGGCGTCAACCATCATATAAACATGATTTAAGAAGTCGGTAACCTCGCTCTCTTCTTCCAAAAAGCGTATCACCTGATCATCTAATCCGGAAAACGCACTGTATCGTTCATACTTGCCCGGATTATTTATGGCACGACAATCAAAAACATATCCGCCCCCATTCCCGCTCGAATCGTTCGGTATTCCTTTTTTATAGGCAAAGCTGATGACTTTCACTTCCAGTATTCGCTTCTCACGTTCTTCCGAAAATTGCTTCAACGAGGTTAGATTGCGTAAAACAGAACATAGGTAGGGGTATTCGGCGTATTCTTCCTGCAACAGTTCGCGCAGATTCTCTATAGCAAAAGGAACACTTTGGATAAAATGAGGTTTCTTCTCGAAATATCCCCTGAATCCATAAGCGCCAAGCACCTGCAATATGCGGAACAGCACAAAATGCCGCAACTGATTGCGAAAGTCGGCCTCATCGACAGGATAATACTCACGCAAAGCCTTGATGTAGGTTTTCAGTAATTCTTCCTTCAGTTCTTTCGGGTACCTTGCTTTTGCCTGCCATATAAAAGAGGCTACATCGTAATAAACCGGACCTTTACGCCCTCCCTGAAAGTCAATAAAATAAGGCTCTCCATCCCGTATCATTACATTTCTCGACTGAAAATCACGGTAAAGAAACGTATCAGTTCTATCCTGAAGCAATATCTTGCACATCTGATGGAAATCGTCCTCCAGACGGCTTTCCCGGAAATCAATGCCGGTAGCCTTCAAAAAACAGTATTTAAAATAGTTTAAATCCCACATGATCGACCGGCTGTCGAATTCGGGCAGCGGGAAACATCTGGAAAAATCAAACCCTTCAGCGCCAAGAACCTGTATGGAAGGTAAAATCGAAATTGTCTTATGCAGCAACATACGTTCTCCTTCATTGAATATACTGCTTTGACATCCTTTTTCTATTGCATTGAATAGTAATATGTCTCCTAAATCTTCCTGAAGATAATATAATTTATCGTCCGAATGACAATAAATCTCCGGCACAGGCAAACCTTTCGCATGAAAAAAGCCCGCCATATAGATAAACGCATTATTCTCCTCCGCCGACGTTCCGATTACACCAATCATACTCTGTTCACCAACAAGACGATAATATCTACGGTTCGATCCCGACAATGCGTGTAATTCCCGAATTTCCTTAGCTTGAAAACCGGTATAATTAGTAAAGAGTTTTTGTAGTTCGTCCATGACAATTATTTTGATGGACAAATTTATGCTTTTTTCTTAAATGAACAACAAAAAAACACCTCTTATATTTCAGACGGAACCATAAAATTAAAACTTAGGCATAACTATGCATACCTCCGAGTATTAACGTGATTTTTTTAGAACCCATAATCTCGCATACGGCTTACTATAACAAGCATTTTATATTGCATCTATAAATTCTACGATTGCCTCTCGTTCTTCTTTTGTTAGATTACGGAACTTTTCGGTTGTCTTGCGCGCATCACTTTCCGCACTTCCATGCCACATAATAGCCTCAATTACAGTTCGTGCGCGGCAGTCGTGAAGGCGGTCCTCGGCACCTGTGACAAGCTTGCTTAGACCGCGTCCCCATAGCGGAGTTGTGCGGCACCAACCTGTGCGGATATCGTTCTTCATCTCCAAACGGTGCTGTACCATATCCGAATATGGCCAAATCTTTTGGTTCGGATAGCGTGGCAGACGAGGATCATTATCCTTGAAGAAACCGCTTGGGTCGGTCACATTATCCGGTCCTGTTGTCCATGACGGTTTGTGGCATGTAGCGCAACCAATCTCATTGAACAGTTTTTTACCTTTCTGCACAACGGGATCATCAAGATTGCGGGCGGCAGGAACGGCCAGTCCACGATGCCATATCATAAAATTGGCATAATTCTCATCAGACATTTCCACATCCAGATCCGTTGACATCAGATAGTTATATATATCTTTTTCGACATCTCCTGTTTTATTTTCATCCGGGAAATAACGATAAAAATCGCTTTTTACATCTTCATCCTTTGACGCTACCTGTGCATACGCAGCTGTTATATAATGTGATTTGCGATTCGAACGAGTTACGTTAGTTATGTTCCAAATTGCATTTGCACCTGCTCCGTCCTGAAGAGGACCACGACTCAAAGCATACGTAAATCGTAACGGGCGGCCTGTGGTTGCATACGTCTTAGTCCAGTTGCCTCCTGCAAATATTGCCGGATTCAACCTTACGCCCAAACCTTCCTGTTTAGCATATTCGGCTTTCAAGTCTTCGTCCGAAATGGCGTCCAACAACCCTGTACCATAAATACCGATAGTCGATTCCAGCTTAACTCTGACATTTCCATGCGGCACATCTACCGTTTCACCGTTGCTGACAACCTGCAGCGGTACATAATACGCATCTTTCGGTATGGACACTTCCGGATAGATAAGGCTGTAAGATTCGCCGTCAGCAAATTTATTACCCCACTCATCAGTATACCGCAACCAGTCTATTTTGATCTTTTTCTCATCAATAGGCGCTTTGAAAGGAGCAACAGCCAATGTCTGCGGCATGCCTGTGAGTGAACTCAAATATGTGTCAGTCTCATCGGTAACAACAAGCAGATAACCATTACCATTCTGATTGGCACGGTATTCCGTTTGTCGTTTGCCGTGACCGTAATTAGGGTGACAATACAAGCATCCATTGCGCACCATCAAAGGACCTAAACCACAAAAAGCGCCATCTTTATTCTGGTTAAAATCGTTTTCGAATTGATATTCTCCCAATTTAAAAGCTTGTACCATACCCAATTTTTCAGTTGCAGGCGAAGGCTGTTCGTATGCGAATGTACTCGCATTAAAAACAGTTCCCAGTTCACCTCCGGATAACCACTCTTCGTCAGGCACTTCAATCGGCTCAAAATATGGTTCATCATCATCGTTACAAGCCGCAAAGAAGAACAGCGACATAAACAGTACACTTAATTTCTTAATCATTAGTTATATATGTTTTAAGTTTTTATTTTGTAAGAACTGCCTGTGCTTTTCCGAGCGCTTCATCCAAAGCATTGCATGCTTCAACGGCTTCACCGACCTTAGGATTTGAATAATTCAAAACGAAAGGCTTAGGCATAGCCTGTATTTTTGCTATGCAAGTATTAAGTGCATCAATGACGGCCTTATCTGCTGCTGCATCAACACTTTTGATATATGAGCTTACAGACTGTGTATGTGGAGATGTTGCTCCTTGCTGACCAAAATAAGCAAAGCGAACACCTACAATATTATCTTCGAAGTCCTGTATTGAATTATAAGCATGCGGTGATTCGATATATTCGGTATCTTCCCCTGTATAAGGCGCTCCGATCTTCATGTTACCAACTTCATCAACAATAGTTCTGCATCCCTGAATAATCTGTTCGCTGCCTAAAGTTACGGTTTTCCATACACTTCCCGGGAAACCTGCCAGTTCCATCTGTTCCCCGAAATTATCTTCCGGGTCTATTTCCACTTCTTCCAACAGAGCTTTTTTGGCTGATGTAATATCATCAATTCCTGCCCATGCAGCTTCCAGATGACAACAACTGACTGCAAGGTCTTTAGCTACCGCCAAGGCATAACGTAATTCTTTTTCGGGTATACTTGCAGTCGGACGGTTCTTTCCTTCACGGAAAATTATATACTCCAATCCGTGATATCCGACTAAACCGTTATTCAAATTCGAAATAGTATTTTCAATATCGTCCATCATCTTATCATTATCGAGAAGATTTTGCAACGCAACCTTATCCAACGGCCACGAGTCGATGTGCGGGTCGATATTATACTTTGAGGCTGCACCAAACAGAAAAGCCTCACTCCACTCCCAATATTGGCGGGAAACCTTCCATAAATCGCATGCTTTCGCCATATTTGCATCCGTAGGGTCTCCGACCAATGTTTCAACTGCTTTCAACAAAAGCAATGTCTGATCAGCCAGATTTTTGTAAATAGGAATTACATTACCTTTTACGTATTGACTGTTTACGAGCTGCAGTTGTTTTTCCTTATCGGACAATTCAGCCACATTAGGGTCATCATCGCCACTACATGCGACAAAACTTAAAGATGTTACGATAGCAAAAGCCATCAACAACGAATTTTTTAATAATTTTTTCATAGCTATATTTTTTATTTGTATATGATTAATNGTTTAACTGTGTAATNGTTTAACTGTNTAATCGNGTATTAATATTTTTCACTTTTCACTTATTTAAAGAATCCCGCATAAGCCACCCCCAGAGAAATTGACGGCTCATCATTATATTGTTTTTTATAAAATCGTTTTGAATACTCGGCTTTGATTACTATATCCCGCATCGGATAGTAGTTTATTCCTGCAGCCATACGATGCTTGCCGCACCATTCATAATCGAGAATGCCTGACTCTACTTTCGCCATTGAATCATAGTATTCGTAACGGCCGAACAAATAAAATTTTTGTCCACTTTGTTTAAACTTCGCTACATGGGCAAATATATCATATCCTGCTTCAATCCCCGTGGCAACAGCATCGGATGCGACAGCTGTTTTAGGTGAAGGAGATGCGGCAGGCAGACTTTTATTGAACTGCGTTATTTCTTTCGAGTCGTTGAGATGTCCCAGGTCAAAATGTCCGCGTGCAACTATGTTATAGTTATTATAATGAAAATCAACGGAACCTATGAATACTTCTCCGTTATGATCTTTGTACCTTGTATTCTTTGTCAGCGAGTTATTAAAACTGTGTCCGAAATATCCGCTTATCCCTACACGTAAACCTTTTACCGAATAGTTGTCAATCCGCAGCGCACCTGCATACGAATTGGCAATTTTAAATTCGTACGGACTGCCCGCACCGCCACTGATAAATCCTTCCGAACCGAACCTGTCGGCATCAAGTCCTGCAAGAAACTGAACCTCATATCGCCATGACTTCGTACGTCCCCACAAGCTGATGCCTGTTTCATGCCACGTACAAGGGAATAACGTACTCTCGCCTTCGGGACGATAAACAGTAAAAAACTCTGTTGGCAGGTGATATTGATTTGTCAAACCGACAGGAACGACTATATGTCCCATACGCAAGTTAAAAGCAGAGCTGAAACTTTTCTGAATCCAGAATTGCTCCAAAGCGACCTCGCCTCCACGCTCAATTTCGCCCTCATACTCACCCGTCTCCTCAGCTTCCATTTCGACCGCGCTTTCGATGCCTCCGTGCTCGAACTCAATCTCACTGCTGAAACTCCAGCCGTTGCCAAAGTCATATCCGACAAAGAAAACAACATGCGGCAAATCAAATCGTCCATGACTGCCTGCATTTTTATATTTTTCGGCATTAGTATAACGCTGCCATTGGTCACTATAAAAATTACGGGTATAGGCTGCTTCGCCATACCCGCCTAATGTAAGCTTTGACTTATTTTTTTCTTCCTCCTTCTCTTTCACTTCTTCGTTTACTGCCGCATTATTATCTTCAGCTCTCAAACCGAACATACACACAGATATAAAACACAGAAACACACATAATAAGAACTTTTTCATTATTTTTTAACAGTATTAAATTACATATTTCACTCTTCATTCTCTATAAAAAACACCATTTAGAATCAATGATATTTCCGCGTGCAAATGTATATCGGGTCAAAAAAACGGACAATCCCGAATAATTGGGATATTAAACTATGCGCATCCCTATTAATAGCTATTCATCATTCTTTCCATGTTAAAATATACACAAATAATGATTACAAAAATGAAACAACGTTATAAACACGTTATTCTCCGGTAAATAATACTTATTAAAAAAATGCATGATTTTATACTGATTATATTGGAAATAGCAGACAAGAACAAAGATTCATGCTTAGTAGAGCTTGATAAACAAGGAAATACAATATGGTCATTGACTAATAAAGATATTCCCGGCGAGCCTTTAAAATTTTTAGGAGGATTCCACTACTTTCCTGACGGTACACTCGCCGTAACAAACTGGTTGGGACACCTCCGAAACGGTACCGGAGTTCATTTATTCATAATAAACAAAGAAACAAAAGAGATTCTTTATAAAATCGAATCAAAGGAAGGAATAAAAACAACCTCCTCTATTTACCTTATCAAACCGAGGAATAACATCTCTTATCATTAATTTTATACATGGCAGAAAATTTATAATCCCGCAAACTGTCTACTTCACTGTAAACTTCTCCCCGTTTTCATTGCCTTTAGAACATTTTTACGCACTGCTTGTATAGATACTACAAGCAAATCCGGCTCCATCAGTTCAAGCATTGCACGCAACTCCTGCTTTAGTTCAGGAATATCGCGACACATCTCATAAGCCAATTTCATGCAAAGGGTCTGAACGGCCGGCAGCTCATGTTTCGACATCATCCTTTCGAGGCAGAAGTCAAGAAAGTCCATACGCGGAGGGTCAAGCATCGGCTGCCTGAGAATCAGAACGAGCAACAGACGCCTCTTTCCGGGATGCGAACAAACTAAAGCTTCATCAATAAGTTCATTCCGCTTATCTATTAACCATTCGTTTTCATACGGAGAAAAATGAGTAAAAACCCATGACGTCTGATACGCCAACTTGTCATCCTTATCAAAAAGCAGATTATATAGTTCCAGCTTAATACTATCATTACCCTGAGCCAAAAAAATAATTTCATGAATATCATTCATGTGCACCCTTCCCGATAATTTCGCTTTAATATCCATATTCACCCCCTTTTCCTGTAACTGATAACTGCCCATAGGCCGAAGAAGATAAGAAAGCCGATAAGGGCGAATAATTCTGTCGATAAATCGGAAAAACTTCCGCCTTTAAGGTACATGAGGCGCATCATTTGGATGAAGTAACGTGGGGGGGTGAAAACCGTTATCCATTGCGCCCACTCGGGCATTGAGCGAATAGGAGTCAGGAGGCCGCTCATTAATTGGAATATTATCACAAAGAAAAACATCACGAACATAGCTTGTTGCATCGTATTCGAGTTGTTCGACACAACAAGCCCGAAGCCTGAAATGCCGAAAATAAAAAGGAATGAAAAGAGATAAACTATCAGAATATTGCCTTTCGGATAAAGGCCGTAAACAAAATATGCAACGACCATACATATTGACAGGATCAAGATTCCCATCACCCAATACGGAATAAGTTTGGCTATAATAAATGTAAACTTAGATACGGGTGTTACGTTCATCTGCTCTATTGTTCCGCGTTCTTTTTCGCCTACAATATTGAGGGCGGGAAGAAAACCGCACATTACTATAAGTATTATAACCATCAATGCGGGAATCATATAGAGTTTGTAGTCGAGTAGCGGGTTATAGCGGTTTTGTGTGATAAGCTGAATATTTGGCACTGCTGTCATTTGCAGAGGGGCAGAGGGAGTTGCTAATGTTGCGGTTGAGGAAGAAGCGGTGGTGTATTCCACTGAAGATTCAGCGCCAATAGATTGCGGCAATACGGCAGATTTTGCTGCAATCTTTTGCGAAAAACCTGCCAAGATTGAACCGAGATAGCTGCCTCCAAGAACACCTCTCGTACCGTTAACGGTATTTATCGATAGCTGAACGGGGGTGCTTCCTTTCGTCACAAGATTTTTCTCGAACCCTGACGGTATCTCCATTATTGCATCGGCATAGCCGTATTCGATTTTCTTCAATGCGTCATCATAATTGCCTATTACATCCTGAAGAAGAAAGTACGATGAAGCGTCGATATCATGTATCAGTTGTTCCGAATATGAGCTGCGGTCAAGGTCTACAATAACGATTTTTATATCCTTGATGTCCATCGATGTAATCCATGGCACAACGAGCATTATCATTATCGGAAAGACAATGACTAAACGCGGTAAAAAAGCGTTGCGGAAGAACTGTTTAAATTCTTTTTCCAATAAATATTTCAGCATCATTCCAATCTGTATTTAAATTTCTTCAGGCTGACGGTGACCAAAAACAAAGCCATCACCGACAAAACTATAAACTCTTTTATCACATAAGAAAACGAAAGTCCTTCAATCATAAGCTTCTTAACTGCCGAGATATACCATTGGGCAGGTACAATAGAAGATATCCACTGTAATATCTGATGCATACTTTCGATAGGGAATATCATTCCGGAAAGGAAAATAACAGGCATCATCAGTACCATTCCCGACGCAAGCATTGCAGTAATCTGCGTTTTTACAACTGTCGATATGAGCAAACCGAGTGATAACGAGACAAATATGTACAGTAAGGACAGCGCACACAATACGGTAAAACTTCCCGCAATAGGTATACCAAGCAAAAAGACTGACAAGATAAGTATCAGGGAGAAGCTTACGCACGACAGTACAAAGTACGGAACCATCTTCGACAAAATAATGTAAAAAGGTCGTACAGGAGAAACGAGCAGTACTTCCATCGTACCCATCTCTGTTTCGCGGACTATGGATATCGACGTCATCATCGCACATATAAGCATCATTATCAAACCCATAACTCCGGGCACAAACGTATATGCACTTTTCATCTGCGGATTATAAAGCATGCGCAAATTGGGCTGAACACCTCTTGCGGGTGCGTTCGGATATTTTTCATTAAAATAGCTTTGTATAATATTGGACGAGTACATCGCTACAGCTGTCGCAGTATTAGTATCGGTAGCGTCAGTGATTAGCTGTATCTGCGAGCCTTCGGCGGTATATATCTTATCCTCGAACCGGGGACTGAACGAAATAACAAAATCAGCTGAACCGTTCCTCAAAACTTTGTCTATTTCTTCAGGTAACGAAAGTATCTTTTTAACCGTAAAATACTCGCTCTCATCAATACGTTCCACTATTTGTCGTGTCATCTCATCCTGAACGGGAACCATAACAGCTACATTTATATTTTTTAGCTCAGTAGATAATGCAAAACCAAACAATATAATCTGAACAACCGGTATACCGAGAAGTATCAGAATAGTCCTTTTGTCTCGCAGAATATGAAAAAACTCCTTCCTGACAAATGCCCCGAAAGTCATAAAACGACCTTTCATACCTGTAGAGGCCGGTTCATTTCTCACTTCATGGCTCTCTGTATTTTTATGTCTTTTCGAAATATTCATTTTTTATTTTTCACTTTTCATTTTTTATTTTTCATTTGACGAAGTCACTCTCCTCTCTTCGCTCGCCTTGCGAGCAAGTAAAACACTTCATCCATAGTTGATACGCCAAAATCCGACTTTAGATTTTTCGGTGTATCCAATGCTTCAATACGTCCGTCGACCATTATTGACACGCGATTACAATATTCTGCTTCGTCCATATAATGAGTTGTCACAAAAATAGTAATCCCTCTATCAGCAGCTTCATAAATCAATTCCCAGAACTGGCGTCTTACGGCAGGGTCAACGCCACCGGTCGGTTCATCCAAAAACACTATCTCAGGTTCATGAAATATAGCAACAGAGAATGAAAGCTTCTGTTTCCATCCAAGGGGAAGCGATTTAACGGGTGTATCGCACTCATCGATAAAACCAAGTTTTTCGAGTAAAGCATCAGTTTTTTTTGATATATCTTTTTCCGACACACCATAAATACCTGCAAAAAGGCGGATATTTTCCCAAACCTTCAGGTCTTCATACAGCGAAAAACGCTGACTCATATAGCCGATATTGCGTTTTACATCTTCTGCACGACGCGAAACGTCGAACCCTGCAACAGAAGCAAAACCTGATGTAGGCTTGCTTAACCCGCAAAGCATACGCATTGCCGTCGTTTTACCGGCGCCGTTAGCTCCGAGAAAACCGAAAATCTCGCCCTTAGATACAGAAAACGATATCGCATCTACCGCCGTAAATCTGCCGAAACGTTTCGTCAAACCCTCGGCAACTATTACTTTATCATTATTTTTATCGTTCAAAAGCATTGTCTTTTTTTTATCCGTGAAAATCACTCAAAATCAGCATTATTCGCGTGCAACTAATATAGACGGATTATGTAAAAGGTACTATATGAAAACTTCTGCTTCTAACAGAATCTGTTTCATTTCTATACGCATCGGCATCGCTATTTAGTGCCATAAAGCAGTCCTCAACAGTCGCCGTTATAGGGTTAATATCTATTTCCGAATGACCTGTTTCGCATAGAAGGTTTTCCAAAGCAGAAACATCTAAATCAGGCTTTAAGACCACATGATGAACCCCGCCGAATGCATAGCAACTCTCTACCCCGGGCAATCGGCGAAGATCGTATAGCAGCCGTGACATATTATCCGAACTTGCTGCATACAACTGTTTATCAAATTTAGCCACAATACTCTGCGGCGTATCAACGGTCATAAACTCGCCTTCTCTTATCAAACCTATACGGTTGCATAGTGTAGCCTCATCCATATACGGAGTACTTACAAGGATCGTTATGTTCTGCTCCTGCAAGCGGTGAAGCATCTGCCAAAACTCCTTTCGGCTTACAGGGTCAACGCCGGTCGTCGGCTCATCAAGAAATAAAACCGACGGCTTATGTATCAATGCGCAACATAAAGCAAGTTTTTGCTTCATCCCGCCCGACAACTTACCTGCTCGGCGATCCTTGAACGGCTCTATCTGTTTGTAAATATCCTCAATAAGATGATAATTCTCACGTATTGTCGTTCCAAAAACGGAAGCAAAAAATGTCAGATTCTCTTCGACCGTCAAATCTTGATATAAAGAAAATCTGCCCGGCATATACCCTACCCTGCGGCGTATTTCCTTATAATATTTCACCACATCAAACCCATCCACGAATGCATTCCCTTCGTCGGCAACAAGCAATGTTGTAAGAATACGGAAAAGCGTAGATTTTCCTGCACCGTCAGGTCCGATAATACCGAACAACTCACCTCTCTCTACATCGAAAGATAACTCGTTAAGTGCAACAGTCTTGCCGTAACTCTTTTTTATATTATGTACAGAAACTGAAATCATTTTTCACTCTTAACTTTATTATGTATTTCCATTGTGCATTGTGCATTGATTTTTCACTTTTCATTTTTCATTTTTCATTTATTACCATTTCCCCATACATTCCGATTTTCACGTATCCGTCGTTCTCAATAGCAACTTTTACTGCATAAACGAGATTTTCGCGGTCGTCTTTCGTCTGAATGCTCTTGGGGGTAAACTCACTTTTTTCGGATATCCATGTTACAGTACCTTTATATTCGCGGCGATTATCGCCTCCAAAGTCGGCAAAAACCGTAACATTCTGTCCGAGTTTCACATCCTTTAGTTGTGTTAAAGTAAGGTAAGCGCGCAAGTAAAGACGTTTTGTATCAGCGACTTTAAATAGTGGCTTTCCGGGAACGGCAAGCTCGCCCGCTTCCGTATATTTTGCAAGTACAATTCCTGTTACGGGCGAGGTTATGATGCATTTTGACAGCTTATCTTCTATTTGTGCTATCTGAATCTCAATAGCCGAACTTTGTGCATCAATGCTCGATGCATTGTTTTGCAATGACGACTGCATAGCGGCCAATTGGCGCTCCAGCACAACGATAGCCGAGTTTATGTCATCAAGTTGTTTTTGCGTAGCCGCCTCCGCCTTAAGTAGGTTTTCGACACGTGTTCGTTCCGTTTGCTGCTTTGTAATCTGCTCTTTGAGAGCAGCTATCTGTTTGTTTATATCGGGACGGTTACTTTTCACGGACGACATACTTTGCAGTAGCTGCATCTTCGTCAGATATAACTGAACGGTATCAATAACACCGATATTGCTTCCACCTGCAACGCCCTGTCCTTCAACTATATCAAACGAGAGTATTTTCCCCGAAGCCTCACTCGAAACAGTCACCTCCGTAGCTTCGAAAGTGCCGGTTGCGTCAAAATTGTTTTGCTTGTTACCGCATGATGACAGCATAAATAGAGCAAAAAATATTGCCATAGCTAAAGCAACACGATTGACTTTTGCAATAGCCCTTCCAACCGAAGACAACCGGTTTTCGTCTCGCAAATTCTCTATTTTCAAAACGTTCCATATTTCCAATTTCGTTTGTTCCATAAAACTTTTAATTATTAATTCTTAATTTTTAATTTTAATCGTTTACCGTATTTTTCAACTCATATATATTCTTCAGCCATTCAAGTTCGTGTAACGATTTGTTGAGCTGTGCCTGACTTTCGGTCGTTATGTCGCGAAGCAGATCATTGACCGTGATCGTTCCGTTGGCATATTTTACTTCCGAAGAACTGCGCACTGATGTTCGCAAACCTATTATCTCATCATCATCGACCATCATCCTGCGCATTTTATCTATAGCCTCCTGTTGCTGCATCTGTTGCAGGTTGTTATTAAAAAGGAAAGTCTCACGACGGTTATCTACCTGCTGCTGAGCAATAGACAAGCGTTTCAAAGACCCTTTTTTAGTATAAAAACTTCCGAAATTCCATTGCAAACGCAATCCCGCAATATAATTCCATGTCCATTTATTTTCCGTCATATCTTTGAACAGGTTAAGTCCCGGATTACCGTAAAATCCTTGGGCAAAAACACCCAAGCGGGGCATGGTCGACGCATTAACGGCTTGTTTTTGTGCCTCAAACTGCTCTGCCTGAGCATCAAAAAGACGCAGTTCCGGACGATTATTCAACGTATATTCCCCTTGATAATCAAGCGCTATTGCCGGTTTATCAAATTTAGCCGATGAATCAAAAACCTTGCCTGTCATTGCCGAAAGCACCCTGCAGTATGCTTTTTCCGCGCTTTCAACCTGTATGCGTTGCTGCGCGACAGACAACTGCTCCGCCTTTATTGCATCGAGGTCACTACGCATGGCAACACCGTTTTTAAGATACGCATCCACCGTATTGTAATTACTCTGCAACAGTTCCTGCAGCAATTGATTCTGCCGCAACTGTTCGTTAAGTATAAGTATGCCGAAATAAACTTGGTTTACGCGCTCGCGTATAGCGTACATCTCAGCCTCCACGGATTGCTCCGACACTCGTCCTTCTGCAGAGGATATGTTTTTTTGCGCTTGTGTCAACCCGCCATCCCATATCATCTGATTAACTTCAAGTGCAACCCTGTACTGGTCTTTGTTAAGCCCTTTCATATCAACTCCCATCTGTTTATATGCATTTAGCATTTCATCAGGAAACGAAGCCACATCACTTTGATATGTAGCCTGTGCATTGAACGACAACTGAGGCAGATAAGCTTTCGACGCATTTGATACAGAGTATTCCGTACTTAATTCAATCAATCCGTATTGCTTTATAAGCGGATAGTTTTCGCGTGCAAGTTCCTGACATTCGTCGAGCGTTAAATTTTGCGCATGTATACAAGCGCAACTTATCACGAAAACTATAATAAAAACCGGCTTTTTCATTTTTTTATCCTCCTCATTATTATTTCTACATTCTCTTTTTTACGTGCTTCAAAAAAAGCCTCTTCACTTTCATATTTATCTGCCGCCAAAATTCTCACAATCGGTAATGCGGCAAACACAAAAATATTTAATGACGCTATATCTAACAGCAGAGTGACAGGATCTATAGGGATAATCGTTCCCTTCTTCACTTCTTTGTCTATCTCTAAAGACATTTTTTCAAGAGCATTCGCTGCTACCTTTTTTATTATACCCTCAAATATCTTCATACGTTTAGGCTTGTATATCAATTCGTTAATAACAAACCGCGGCAATTGAGGGTTATTCTTAATAAAGTCAAAATGAGCCTCTATCCCCACTCTTACTTTATCAAAAAAAGGCATGTCAGGATTATCGAACAAACTAAAAATAGAATCTTTCAGCAAACTCACCTTCTTATCAAAAACCATATTGAAAAGGTTCTCTTTCGTTCGATAATAATAATGAAGCATCGCATGCGTAACCCCCGCAAGCGACGCTATCTTCGTCGTTTTTGCCGCTTCGAACCCCTTTTCCATAAATTCTTGTTCCGCAGCTTCAAGGATTGCAATCTCCTTGCTCTTTTCTTTTTCTTCAGTACCACTTTTCTTTACCATAATACCTATACTTAAAAGATTTTATTTAACAACGTTATCTAACAATATTATCTAACATTTCTGTTAACGATGCAAAGAAAAATATTATTTTTTACATTGCAAAATAAAAATCAAATTATTTTTGAAAAAAAATAGAGATTATTTTTCTTTTGTTTTCTCTAAACGCCTACGGACGGTCGAATCAATAATAAGTAAAAATAATGCAATTATTCCGATATACAAGCTAAAACCGAAAGAGTCGAGGTCAAAACTAATTTCCGGTTTTGTAAAAGTAGGCATTGACAAGTTTATTTTTGGCAATTCAAAAGATACTCCCATATAATATTGTATAATGATACAAATAGCTATCATTGCTGCACCGCCTGATACATATCCTAATACTTCAAGGCGTTTATTTCTTTTTTCACGCAACGAAACTTCGCGATGAATACGTTCCATCACTTTATTATCAAACCCGACCGGTAAAGATTCGTCGGTCATGCCGGCGAATAAATCACGCATCATATCTTTATTTTCAGTTTCCATAATTTTCTTCTCCCATCGCTTTTATCAATACAAACAATTTTTTGCGAATGCGAAAAATTTTCGTTTTTACGTTAGTTTCCGTCAGACCCGTAATAAATGCAATATCATCCATTGACCGGTCATCTTTATAAAACAGCATTATCATAGCCCTTTCATCAGGCGGAAGCTGTTCCAAAGCCCTTTTCAAATAAGAAATACGCTTTTCATTAACCGCTTCAGTCAAAAGCATCTCATCCAACTCATCATCAGGCATATCGGCAATCATTCCCTCATCGACCGAAATGAAATTGCCCGTTTTTTTGCGTGTAGCCGAAACAGCAATATTATAAGCAATACGGTATATCCATGTTGAAAAGCTACTGTCACCTCGAAAGGACGAAAGCGATTTGTATGCTTTAACAAACACATCCTGTGCCAATTCTTCAGCATCTTCACGATTATCGACAATCTTTACAATCAGAGAAAAAACTTGTTTACTATACCTGTTAAGCAAATGAGCGAAACAATCAGTTTCTCCCAACCTGACTTTCTCCACATAGTAATTATCCGATAGTCGTTCCATACCATCTGTATAGACGCAAACTTATTAAAAGGTTACAGTCACACGACTGCAAACTTACATGAAATTTCCGAATTTTCAAGCCTGCCCAATTTATTTTTCACTTTTCACTTTTCATTTTTCATTATTTATTGTAACCTTTCAAAAAATATGCGTCAAAAGAGCACGAGATTAAAAATAAAAAATACTAACATTTAAAATTTAAGATTATGCATTTTTTAGAAGGACCACTAACAATCGGCATTGTTTTCTACTTTACTTACTTGACTTTTGAATTGTTTGCCCGCAAAGGTGAAAGAATGAACCTTATTGAAAAAATGGGACAAAGTGCAGGACCTATCGATTCTTCAATACTAAAAAGCCAGTTCAGCACACTGTTGCCTTCTTTCAGTAAAAAATCATTTACGGCATTACGAATGGGATGTTTACTTTCAGGGCTTGGTTTTGGACTTTTAACCGGCTTAATCATCTGTCTTAATATCAGAAACGCTTATGTATTTGAACATCACTGGGAAAGAGACACGCTCTATTCAGTTGCATACGGTGCACCAGTACTGATTTTCGGAGGATTTGGGCTTATAATTTCTTATATCATTGAAAGAAAGGACGCAAAAAAAGATGAAAAATAAAACAGCAGTGCGTTAAATAAGAAAAGTTAGGAACTTAACATTTAAATAAATCCCGGCAATTGAATTGCCGGGATTTATTTTTGTACCCTTTATATAAAGGGAGATTTTTCAGTATATAATGTTTAAAAAATATGCTATTCTTAACATTTTGTCATTCCAAAATGTTAATGCAGTATGTTTTTTTTGTTTTTTAAATTTTAGTTATATCTTTGCAGTTTATTTAACAATAAACCAAATATATGAATAAACTGTAAAATGAAATTTTCATTTTAACAAGGACACTACCCCATTAATATTGGAGGACGCTAAGGAAATTACACAAATTTAATTATTATGATTTAAAAAACTTTTCTATGAAAAAATTATTCATCTTTCTTTTATGCCTATTTTCAGGCATTGAACTAACTATGGCACAGACGCGTACAATAACAGGTACGGTCACTTCCGACGAAGATAATGAGCCTGTAATCGGAGCATCCGTTGTTGTTAAAGGGAATGCTTCGATAGGAACCGTTACGGATATCGACGGCAAATTCAGCTTACGAGTTCCCGATAACGCAACAACTTTGATATTCTCATACATAGGTTTGGAACCGCAGGAAGCTGCAATTCAGTCGGTAATGGCGATATTATTAAAATCCGACACACAGAATCTTGACGAGGTGGTAGTCGTCGGATACGGTACACAACGAAAAAGGGACGTTACGAGTTCTATTTCCCAAATCAAAGGAGACGATATCGCATCAAAAGCTTCTCCAAGTTTTATGCAACAAATGGCAGGTAGAGCTACCGGAGTGCAGGTGATATCTCCTTCAGGTGATGTTTCTCAGCCTCCAAGGGTTGTGATTCGTGGAGTCGGTACAATCTCCTCTTCAACATCTCCTCTTTATGTAATAAACGGAGTGCCTGTAACTTCGGGAAATACTGCTGTATCTTATTCTAATAACAATGCGATGGCAGATATTAATCCGTCCGATATTGAATCGTTTGAAATCCTTAAAGACGGTGCTGCCACAGCGATATATGGTTCACGTGCAGCAAACGGCGTCGTTTTGATTACTACAAAGAAAGGACAACAGGGAAGTGCGAAAATTTCTTATGATACATGGATGGGCTGGTCTTCAGCTTCTAAACTTTACGACTTATTAGACGCACAACAGTTTGTAACTATAGCAAATGAAAAATATACAAACATTGAAGCTAACCCTCAGGCATTTATGGATTCGCAGGGAACAAACACCAAATGGTATGACCATACTTTCAGAACAGGACTTCAACACAGTCATGCTGTTTCTATTTCCGGAGCATCTCCACAGACACAGTATTTCATGTCAACAGGATACACCGACCAGAAAGGAATAGTGATAAATAACGCGTATAACCGCTTCACTTTCTATGCAAAAGCCGAACACAAATTTTTGAAAAACTATGCTACGGCAGGTTTTTCTATGAATGCATCGAATCAAAACAATGAAGGGCCGGTAAAAGGTACCAGTTCAATTAGTGATAATATGTACGCGAGTTCAAGAATGTTGCCAAACGTGGCAGTTTACAATTCCGACGATCCCACAGGTTTTAATATAGAACCGACAGATCGTAAGTCGCTTGCAAAAGGAGCAAACCTTAGAACAATTGAAAATACAATACCGAATATTGTATGGGTGCTGAAAAATAACAAGCAAAAGAATACTTCATGGAGGCTTTTACCTACTGCAAATATAGACATAAAGCCTACCAGTTGGCTTTTGTTCAGATCTTTAGTAGGAGCCGATGTTTCGTTAATTGAAGAGAGTACTGTCTGGAGACCGGAGTCGGGAGATGGACTGGGATATAAAGGACTGATTTCCAATTATACTACCAAAAGGCAGCGTTGGAATTTTCAGAATTTATTATCTATGAACAAATCGTTTGGTTTGAATAATGTTGATGCAACAGCTGTTGCCGAATGGACAAATTATACATATTCACGCGTTTATGCAGGCGGACGTGATTTTTCCGACCCATTTTTTGTTGACCAGATGATCGACGGTACGTATGTTACTCAATACTCAGGAGGTGCATGGACTTCAAACGGTCTTGCATCTTACATTTTCCGTGCTAACTATAATTACAACCAAATATACTACATAGGCGGCTCCGTTCGTTGGGATGGTATTTCTAACTTACATAAGGATAACCGTTGGGGTACATTTTATGGAGCTTCTGCTGCAGTACGTTTGTCAGGCCTGGATTTTTGGAAAAACAGTAGTATAAATAATATTATTAACGACTTTCGTATAAGAGGCAGTATGGCTGAAGTTGGTAATGACAGATTGTCCGGCGATTTCATGTACAATGATATCTTTGAGGGTGAGAAATATGGAGATCAGGCCGGTATCGCATATTCACAGTCAGGAAATGCCGCATTAAAGTGGGAAACACAGAAAATTCTCGACTTTGGCTTCGATATGGCTTTTCTTAACAGCAGATTCAACCTTGTATTTGCTTATTGGCAGAAAGACAATAGTGACATTGTACTGAATGTTCCGACCCCTCCGTCTCTCGGTATCCCGGGTAATACTATTGCTCAGAACTATGGTAGAATTAAAAACAACGGTATTGAATTGGAACTCGGAGGATATGTTCTTCAAGGTAAAGATTTTGCATGGAGAAGTTCTATCAACTTTTCTACTCAGAAAAGCGAGGTTGTAACTCTTGTAAATGAAATACCATACGAACATTATATATTAAAAGAAGGAGAATCGATCAACGCTCTCAGAGGATTTCGTTATGCCGGTGTTAATAGCGCTAATGGTAATCCTATGTATTATAAGGCAGATAACTCTATTATACAAGGGGACCCGGTCAATAGCAGATATTATGTTTATAATCCTTCCAATCCGTCGGAAATGACGACAACTGCTACTCTGACTGAAGATGATAAAGCTATTCTTGGCCATTCCATCCCGACATGGTTCGGAGGGTTTGATAATACATTCACCTGGAAGAACTTTGATTTTAATATTTTCTTCCGTTTTTCAGGAGGAAATAAGGTGGCTAACGTTACTCGCAGGGATATGTTAGATCAGGGATTTGTTAATAGCAACGCTGAAATATTAGGCCGTTGGCAAAGCCCTCAGAATCCCGGTGACGGAAGTGTTCCTAAATTGTATTACGGAAAAGCCAGCTTTATTAACCTGACAGCTGATGGTTCGTCACGATGGGTTGAAGATGGTGACTTTCTAAAACTTCAGAATTTATCTATAGGATATACGTTACCTAAAGATATTTGCAAAAAGATGATGATTGAAAAATTAAGAGTATATGCGCAGGCCCAGAATATATTAACTATTACCGGTTACAGTGGGTTAGACCCTGAAGGTTATACTGTAGTCCCGGGAGTAGATTGGAATGGTAACCCGCAGCAACGCACTTTCCTTATAGGATTAAACATTGGCTTTTGATTAATAACGTAATAAAAAGATTAATAATGAAAAAATATATATTAAATATACTATTAGTCATCGGATTATTATCCGGTTGTACTGAACAGGCAATAGATCTTAAGCAGAAAGACGCGATTACGTACGATGTGGCTTTTGCTACAGATACGCGTTGTGAATTAGCTATAGTAGGTTGCTATGACGCTGCTCAAAGCGGATCTTATCCGGGCAACGGACAGAGACGTGGTTATCCTTTTGGAGCTGCATCTGTTGAGCAGGGAGATATGAAGGGTGAGGATATGCTGAATGTGCAACAGTTTTTTGCCGTAACTTACAATGGAGACTATGCTACCTCTTCTCCAAATGGACAGGCTCACTGGGAGTGTACTTATCAAATGATGAATAAAATCAATATTGTAATTGATGGTTTAAGAACAGCCGCAGAAACCGGAGTTCTCACCGCAGCAAAAGCTGCAGATGGAGAGGCAGAAGTTCGTTTCCTCAGAGCTTTGGGCTTACATGAATTATTGATTTTCTTTGCCATGCCATATGCCGCAACATCCGATGCGTCACACATGGGTGTTCCTGTAAGTATAGTTCCAATAAACACTATTGACAAAGTAGCAGAAGCACAGGATGCCGGTAGAGCGACCGTAAAGGCGACTTATGATCAGATATTGGAAGACCTAAACTACGCTGAACAGAACCTTACTATTGAAAAACCTGGCGGAATAAAGATTTCCCGCGCATCAAAAGCGGCTATTATAGCCTTGAAAGCACGTGTTTACCAACACATGGGCTTATGGGACAATGTTATTTCTGAATCCGCAAAAATAGTTAGCGAGTCAGCACCATATACAAGTCCTATAGGAGGATATAAACTGACAGACAAACCGGAAGGACCGTTTGATAATAATAGCGGTAATACGGAATCAATGTTCTCAATTGAAAACAGCGCTTTAGATAATTGTACTAACAATGGCTCGCTTTCACAGTTTTATTCTACAGTTCGTAGCTTGGTAGCTGTCAGCCCTATTATCGTTAATGCGGATTTCTGGTTAAAAGATGATTTAAGAAGGGAACAACTGTTGATGAATAACACTTATGGTGGTATAAACGCTTTTTGGTCTTGGAAATATCGTGCAGGCTCAACGATGGATGACTGGACTCCGGTAATACGTTATGCAGAAGTGTTATTAAACTATGCGGAAGCAGAAGCGCGTAAAAACGGTGTAACACAGAAGGCTGTTGATTTGCTGAATGCTGTACGTAACAGAGCTGTAAAAGATGCTGCAAAGCAATTCTCTACTTCGTCTTTTGCCAATGTTGACGTTCTTATGACAGCAATTTTTAATGAGCGCAGAATTGAATTCCTTGGCGAAGGTCGCCGTTGGCCGGATATTCACCGTCTGACGTATGATAGTAAGTATTCCGTAAAAAGCGCTGACGGAAAAGCCGGCGTACCAAGCAAAGCTTCTTGGGGAAGTATGGTAACCGCATCGTACGATCCTGCATCAGGGGTTGTTGACCCGAATATCATTAAAACTCCGGGATTCAACTTCGAAGACAGAAGATATGTATTCCCTATTCCACTTTCGGAAATAACTTCAAACCCGAAGATTGCAACTCAGCAAAATCCGGGATGGTAAATAAAAAAAACAGGATTGCTCGAAACGGCAATCCTGTTTTTTTTATTCATATTTTTATTATGGGTTCTGTTCAAGATATTGATTAAGAAGTCCGACAGTCAACACATCTTTTAATATTACCTTCTTATCTCTGTCAAGCAGATATAATAAAGGTATACCTTTCAGATCGTAAATCTCATTGTTTCTTACCGACAAATTTTTATCGTATCCGTTTATCCATGTAGCAGGAATATCTTTCATGTGTTCATGCCATATCTGAAGGTTTTCGTCGGGATATACAGCCAACACTTTAACAGTACCTGAAGAAATTGCGGCAGTAAGAACAGGCGAGTTCTTCAGTTCTTCTGTTTTATTCCTACATTCTATACAATCAGGATTATAAAACATCAACACTGTATATTTAGCCGAAACACCGTAAAGACTTCCTGTCTGTCCGGAATTGAGCGTGTACGTAAAATTCAAGGCTTTTGTTCCGGGACGGTTTTTGTAAGCCAGATTTAAAAAGTAACTCGGGCGAACCTTATCATCTTGTAAGACCTTAGGCGAAGATACAACATGTTCAAGAAACGGAATAAAATACTCGTCGTTTCGCATCGGCGAATTAGGGTCATAAAAATAATGTTCTCCTAATTTGTAAAAGTAATTATACATGACAACATCTACCAATGCAGAATCAAGCATTTTATTTATACCTTCGTAAACCTTCTCCGGACTTGCATACTGTAATAACGTTACAAAATTCGAAAAAGCCTGATCAGTAATATTAGGAGCATGGCAGTACATGGTATCTCTGAAATCAAACTTATCCCAATAATGCGCAATTAAATACTCGGCCTGATCTTTTGTATTAGTCATAAAGGCAGGTACAACAGGACGCTGAAAATCTTTTGGTGAATTTGTTATTGCGGGAGTACTTGCATTATTCTGTTTTTTATCTCCCTGTGATGTGCAACTTATAATACTTAATAAAAGTAATAAAGAACCGAAAAATTTAAAATTTAACTTCATAGAAACAATTTTTATTCTTTTTTTTACGGGTTTTGTTCAAGATATTGATTAATAAGTCCGACAGAAATGTCTTTTAATATTACCTTCTTATCTCTATCAAGTAGATATAATAAAGGTATCGCTTTCAGGTCGTAAATTTCATTAGTCCTTACCGACAAATTTTTATCATACCCGTTTATCCATGTAGCAGGAATATCTTTCATATGTTCATTCCATATCTGAAGGTTTTCATCCGGATAAACAGCCAGTACTTTCGTAGTGCCTGAAGAAATAGCGGCAGTAAGAACAGGCGAATTTTTCATTTCCTGTGTTGTATTCCGACATTCTAAACAATCAGGATTATAAAACATTAGCACAGTATATTTAGCAGAAACACCGTAAAGGCTTCCTGTCTGTCCGGAATTTAGAGTGTAAGTCAAATTCAAGGCTTTTGTTCCCGGACGGTTTTTGTAAGCCAGACTTAAAAAGTAACTCGGGCGAACCTTATCATCTTCTACAACCTTAGGTGACGATACTACATGTTCAAGAAACGGAATAAAATACTCGTCGTTTCGCATCGGCGAATTAGGGTCATAAAAATAATGTTCGCCTAATTTGTAGAAGTAATTATACATGACAACATCTACCAATGCAGAATCAAGCATTTTATTTATACCTTCGTAAACTTTCTCCGGACTTGCATACTGAAATAACGTTATAAAATTCGCAAAAGCCTGATCTGTAATATTCGGAGCATGGCAGTACATTGTATCTCTGAAATCAAACTTATTCCAATAATGCACAATTAAATACTCGGCCTGATCTTTTGTATTATTCATAAAGGCAGGTACAACAGGACGCTGAAAATCATTTGGTGAATTTGTTATTGCGGGAGCACTTGCATTATCCTGTTTTTTATCTCCCTGTGATGTACAACTTAAAATACTTAATAAAAGTAATAATGAACCGAAAAATTTAAAATTTAACTTCATAACAATAATTTTTAAACATTAAAAAACCATATTGAAGATACTAACCCGAAAGCCGCCAGGCTGATAATCACAAGCCCTACTATCCTGTTCAGAATTTTAAGACTTCGTATATTTAGCCAACGACGCATCAAAGATACTAAAAAAGTTATAAAAAACCACCATAATATTGCACCCAAAAAAACACCTGCCAAACCGGACACGGTCATTTGTAACGAATGTTCAGGCAATACAAAGCCGAAACGGGCATACAATCCTATGAAAAGAAATACTATTAAAACATTGCTGAAAGTAAGAAAAAAAGAAGTAATGAAATCCTGAACTATTGTCTGTTTTGCTTCAGGATTTCTTTTAAGATTTTTTACCGGATTACTCCGGTAAATATAAAAACCGAATACCGCTATAACGATACTTCCGAAAATCTGTAACGGATGCCTGTGAGCCTCTACAAAATTAACGACAAGCCCCATAAATAAACCTGTAACTGCTGCATAAATCAAATCAGATAAAGCTGCACCTAAGCCGGAAATAAAACCTGACAGTTGCCCTTTCGATAATGTGCGCTGAATGCATAACATGCCGATTGGCCCCATCGGTGATGAAACTAAAACACCTACTATCATTCCTGTATAAAACAATTCAATCATAATCCCGGATTGTAATTAACTTTTATTACGGGTACAAATTTAAGATTTTATCTTATATTCTGCAAAAGTTAATGTAGCGTTATTTTGTATTTCACTCGGCTTGCATTATCTTTGCATTATCTTTGTACAAAAAATAAACATACAAGTATGATTCAGTTTTTTCAATCTCCTTCCCAAACAGTACTGGCTGTAGAAACAGCTAATGAGTTCAATTCTAAAGACATGGAAAAGTTAATTTGGCTGTTTAGCGGAGCTAAACCGGCTAAATCAAAGTCTTTAAAAGGTTGGTTTGTCGGACCACGCCGCGAGATGATCACTCCATGGAGTACTAATGCTGTTGAGATCACACAAAACATGGGTGTTAACGGAATATCACGCATAGAAGAGTATTTCTGCGTAGATTCCTGCAAGGCGCAGCATGACCCGATGCTTCAACGTATTTATGAAGGTCTGGATCAAAAGATATTCACAATAGACAAGAAGCCTGATCCTGTTATTTATATCGAAAATATAGCTAAATATAATAAGGATGAAGGTCTTGCGCTAAGTGATGATGAGATTGACTACCTGAATGATGTGAGTAAAAAACTGAATCGCAAGCTGACTGACAGCGAGGTTTTCGGTTTTTCGCAGGTTAATTCCGAGCATTGCCGTCATAAAATTTTCGGCGGAACATTTATTATTGACGGAAAAGAAATGGAAAGCTCGCTTTTCGCAATGATAAAAAAGACGTCGGCCGTCAACCCAAACAGACTTGTATCTGCATACAAAGATAATGTGGCATTTAATGACGGTCCCGATATAGAACAGTTTGCACCGCAATCAGGAGACAAACCGGATTTTTACACAACAAAAAAAATAAGTACCGTACTATCTCTAAAAGCTGAAACACATAACTTCCCGACTACGGTTGAGCCGTTCAACGGAGCCGCAACAGGAACGGGCGGTGAGATACGCGACCGCCTCGGCGGAGGAAAAGCTTCGCTGCCGATTGCGGGAACAGCCGTTTATATGACGTCTTATCCGCGTACCGAAGAAGGACGTTCGTGGGAAAATATCTTAGACCCGCGCAAGTGGCTTTACCAGACGCCGGAACAAATACTGATAAAAGCATCGAACGGAGCGTCTACATTCGGAAACCATTTCGGGCAGCCTCTTATATGCGGCTCACTTCTCACATTCGAACATAACGAAAACGATAAAAAATTAGCTTACGACAAGGTCATAATGCTTGCCGGAGGCGTGGGGTTCGCAAATAAACGCGACGCACTGAAAGGTAATCCTAAAGCTCACGAAAAAATTGTAATACTCGGTGGCGACAACTATCGCATAGGAATGGGCGGCGGCGCCGTTTCGTCAGTCGACACAGGTCAGTATGCAAGCGGAATAGAGCTTAACGCAATTCAACGCGCAAACCCCGAAATGCAGAAACGAGCGGCAAACGTAATACGAAGTATAGCCGAATCAAGCAATAATCCAATCATATCAATACACGACCACGGTGCGGGCGGACACCTCAACTGCCTGTCGGAGCTTGTGGAAGCAACAGGCGGACATATCGACATGTCCAAATTGCCGATCGGCGACCCTACTCTGTCGGCTAAAGAAATAATTGGTAACGAAAGTCAGGAACGTATGGGCCTGCTGATAAAAGAAAAAGACGTTGAACGTGTTCGACGCATTGCCGAACGCGAGCGTTCTCCAATGTATGTCGTGGGTGAAACGACGGGCGATATGAAATTCGTCTTCGAACAAAAAGACGGAAAAAAACCTATCGACATAAAACTCGAATATATGTTCGGGAAACCGCCGCGTACAATAATGGACGACAAAACGATTAAAGAAAAATATACTCCCGTCAAATATAAGGAATCCGAACTGCACAAATATCTCGAAAACGTATTGCAACTCGAAGCCGTAGCGTGTAAGGACTGGCTCACGAACAAAGTCGACCGTTCGGTAACGGGACGTATCGCACGCCAGCAATGTCAGGGCGAGATTCAACTGCCGCTGAGCGACCTCGGCGCCGTGGCACTCGACTTCCGCGGCAGAGCAGGTATGGCTACTTCGATTGGACATGCTCCGCAAGTTGCACTGATAGACCCTGCCGCAGGCTCCGTTATGTCTATTGCCGAAGCGCTGACAAACATTGTTTTCGCCCCTTTGACCGAACACCTCAAAAGTGTCTCACTGAGTGCTAACTGGATGTGGCCATGCCGTAACGAAGGCGAAGATGCGCGCTTATATAAAGCTGTGAAAGCCGCGTCAGACTTTTCATGCGAACTGGGGATAAACATCCCGACGGGAAAAGATTCCCTTTCGATGACACAAAAATACGGAAAGGACAAAGTACTGTCACCCGGAACGGTAATAATATCGGCAGGTGGAGAAGTAAGCGACATAAAAAAAATCGTTTCGCCGGTACTTTCAAAAAGCAGGCATACGTACATATATTATATAGACTTCTCATTCGACACGATGAAACTCGGCGGCTCTGCTTTCGCACAAGCTCTTCGCAAGGTCGGAAACGAAGCCCCGACTGTTAAGGACGCCGCATACTTCGCCGATGCGTTCAATGCGATTCAGGATGCAATCGACAACGGGCTTATTCTCGCGGGACATGATATCTCCGCAGGAGGTATGATTACAACGATGATGGAGATGTGTTTTGCCAATATGGAAGGCGGACTTGAAGTAAACCTCGATATTCTGGCGGAAAAAGATATCGTAAAAATACTGTTTGCCGAAAACCCGGGTGTTATACTACAAGTAAAAGAAAAGAAAGTTTTTGAAAAACTTATGCTTGCTGCAGGTGTAGGATTTGCATGTATAGCCAAACCAACAGCCGAGCGTCACATTATAATATCAAAAGATGGCGCAAGCTACCACTTCGGCATCGATTACATGCGCGATGTATGGTATAAGTCGTCATACCTGCTTGATATGCGACAAAGCGGTAATGTATGCGCAGGCAACCGCTTCGAAAACTACAAAACGCAACCTTTGGAATTCAAATTCTCCAAAGACTTTAAAGGCACGCTTAAATCGTATAAACTCACTACCGTTCGCCGCAAAAAAAGCGGCATAAAAGCAGCCGTCATACGCGATAAAGGAAGCCAATGCGAACGTGAAACTGCATACGCACTCTATCTTGCCGGCTTTGACGTGAAGGATGTTCACATGACAGACCTCGCATCAGGACGCGAAACACTCGAAGACGTAAATTTCATCGCATTTTGCGGAGGGTTCTCCAATTCTGATGTTTTAGGTTCAGCCAAGGGATGGGCAGCAGGTATATTATACAACGAAAAAGCAAAAACGGCAATCGACAGTTTTTATAAGCGTAACGATACAATGAGCATCGGAATATGCAACGGGTGCCAGTTGATGGCAGAATTAGAACTGCTTTATCCGGAGCATGAGAAAAAACATAAAATGGTTCACAACGATTCGCATAAATTTGAATCGAATTTTTTAACAATTGAAGTGCCTCGAAATAAGTCTATTATGTTCGGTTCCTTAAGCGGTACTAAACTTGGTGCATGGGTTGCACACGGTGAGGGCAAATTCGACTTCCCATACAACGAAAAACAATATAATATAGTAGCCGTATATAATTATGACGGATATCCGGCTAACCCTAACGGTTCCCCTTGGGCTACAGCAGGCGTATGCTCCGATAACGGCAGACATCTTGCAATAATGCCTCACCCTGAAAGAGCTATTTTCCCTTGGCAATGCGGCTATTATCCCGAGGAACGAAAAGACGACGAGGTTACACCTTGGATAGAAGCATTTGTAAATGCTCGTAAATGGATTGAAAAAACTATGAACTATAAATAATTATACCGTATTTTATAATTAAACATCACATTTTAACAACTCGCGAAACAGAGAAAATTAGACGCAAACAATCTGTGTTTCAGGTTGTAAAATAGCAATTCAAAATACATACAGGATATTGACCATACAGAAACTAAATATTATTTAACTATTAAGACATAAAATATTTACCTTTTTTGCGTAAATATTAAGCCAATTTTTACGTTCTTTGTAACTTGAAACTTTTTAAGAAAGTCTGAAATGAAAAAGTCAATGATTTGGATGCTGACCGGCGTTATGACATTTGCCTTTGTTGGCCTGCTTTTTTTGCAGGTTCAATACATTGTGACTATCTTTAAAACGAGCAATCAACAATTTGAATTAACGGTAAGGCGTTGTCTGGAAAATGTTTCCCGCGAAATGGTATTGAACGAAGCGCGTACACTATTTGAACAGTCGGGGTCTACTGATTTTATATACATGTTACCTCCAAGCCGGCAGCCGATAAATCAAATAATAAAAGGCGGCTTCAGTTCGCAGATGATAGAGCGGGATTCTACCGGGGCAATTACGGGTATCGAACAGATAGAAACGTACATGATAAGCGGTAATATTCAGTCACCTGTATATCAGCCTCAAAGAACTGATTCCAAGTCGGATATTATCACATCATCGGAAAAAAATATGAAATTAAATATTGACAGGTATAGATATTACCGTACAATAACCGATGAAGTAGTATATTCTCTAATGCACGAAACTGAGATTAAGCCTGTAAACAAAAGGATTGATTTCAAGGCTCTTAACAACCTAATTAAGGATGAGTTTATCAACAACGGACTGAATCTGCCTTTCGTCCTTATGGTAATTAACAATAATGAAGAAAAGGTATACCAGAGCGAATCATTGCAGAAAACTCCCAAAACTTCAGATATTATAACACAGGTACTATTTCCCGGAGACCTTCCTTCCAAAAGGAATTATATGAAAATATATTTCCCTACTAAAGGTGATTATATTTCCGAGTCAATATCATTCCTTATACCTTCAGCAATCTTTTCACTAATATTACTTTTTACGTTTACTATAACGATCTATACGATTTACCATCAGAAGAGATTGTCGGAGATGAAAAACGACTTCATCAACAATATGACGCATGAGCTGAAAACTCCTGTATCGACTATTTCTATAGCGGCTCAAATGATGAAAGATTCGGATATATCAAAAAGCCCTGAAGTTTTCAGGCATATCTCTACTGTTATCAACGACGAGACAAAACGTCTCGGGTTCCTTGTAGAAAAAGTATTACAAATGTCTCTCTTTGAGAATCAAAAAGCCACGCTTAAACTTAAAGAATTAGACATCAACGATCTATTAGCAAATATTGCTAACACATTCAAAATTAAAGTAGAAAAATCGGGCGGTATGATAGACATCGATCTTGGTGCCGAAGAATCAACAATATTTGCGGATGAGATGCATCTTACAAACATGCTCTTTAACCTGATGGATAATGCCGTAAAATATCGCCGGGAAACAGTTCCGCTACGTCTTATGGCGCGCACGCGCAATGAAGGCGATAAAGTAATTATCTCAATTGAAGACAATGGAATCGGAATTAAAAAAGAAAACCTGAAAAAGGTTTTCGACCGTTTCTATCGCGTACCTACAGGTAACGTACACAACGTCAAAGGTTTTGGCCTCGGGCTTGCTTATGTGCGCAAAGTAGCGGAAGACCATAAAGGGTCGATACGTGCTGAAAACGGTATTGGAAACATTGGAACAACATTTATTATTACATTACCAACTATTAAAAATTAAAGATTATGGACGAACAAATGAAAATTTTCTTCTGTGAAGACGATGAAAATTTAGGTATGCTTTTAAGAGAATACCTTCAGGTAAAAGGTTATGCAACTGACCTGTTTTCCGACGGAGAAGCCGGATACAAAGGTTTTATCAAGGAAAAGTACGATTTATGTGTGCTCGACGTTATGATGCCGAAAAAAGACGGTTTCACTTTGGCACAGGAAATACGCTCTTTAAACCCTGATATTCCAATCATTTTCCTTACAGCTAAAACAATGAAGGAAGATATCCTTGAAGGATTCAAGATCGGAGCTGATGACTATATCACAAAGCCATTCAGTATGGAAGAGTTACTGCTTCGCATCGAAGCTATTCTCCGCCGTGTAAAAGGAAAGAAACTGAAAGATGTTCCTTTCTACAGACTCGGAAACTTCACTTTCGACACACAGAAACAAACATTATCTATTGCAGATAAAGTGACAAAACTGACTACTAAAGAATGTGAACTGCTGAGCCTTCTTTGCGCTCATGTCAACGAAGTGCTCGAACGCAACTACGCTCTGAAGACTATCTGGGTAGACGACAACTATTTCAACGCACGAAGTATGGATGTTTATATCACCAAGCTGCGCAAACTGTTGAAAGATGATCCTAATATTGAAATTATCAATATTCACGGTAAAGGATACAAACTTATCGCTCCGCCGGAAGATTAAAGTATCTATAAAAAAACCTCCCCGAACGAACGGGGAGGTTTTTTTTTGGCATCTAAACGATTAAACAGTTAAACACTTACTCGATTAAACGCTTTATTGAATGACAATCTTATGCGCTTGTCCATCTTTCAGTTTAACCATATAAACACCCTTCTCAAGAGGATATTTATTAAGGCCTCCGGATACTTCATACTTGCGGTACAACATACCTAATGCAGTGTAAATACTTACGACATCTTCACTCGCTGTATTTACATACAGTGTATTTCCGTATGACCATACTTTATTACCGTTTATTCCGTCGTTTGCAACAATGCCCGGACCTATATTTACAGTGAAAGGTTCAAATATACCACTTAATGTGTAACGGAAAGTATTACCGCCAAGTTCCTCGGCCGTATCATCAAGATACATTACATCTCCCGAATAGAATCCTGTTGCTGTTACAACAAGTCTTTCGCCGCTGAATGTTGATGTAAAAGAGAATGCCCTATTAGCCGCTGAATAATAACGACCGGATACAGGGTCAGTCACTACGCCTGTTACTTCAGGTATATCTATATAACGTTTGATCTCCGGATAAGCTTTATCGCTAACGCATATATATACTTTACCTATTTCCGAGAAGTCAAATGCGAAGAAATAA
>JGI994J12354_10000645_pt1 | contig 34798 bp, 33 predicted proteins | sample IntmicLarv3ML3BL_FD_12354 | JGI IMG/M metagenome (IMG submission 12354) | reverse complement strand
TTCCATCTTTCCTGCTTCTATTTTTGATATATCTAGTATTCCATTTACTATCTCTAATAGTGTTTGGGATGCATTTACTATATCTGCTGCATTTTCTTTTGCTTCCCCTAAGTCATCTGCTGTTAATATACATTCACTAAATCCTACTACTGCATTTAATGGTGTTCTTATTTCATGACTCATACTTGATAGAAAGTCTGTTTTTGCTGCGTTTGCTTTTTCTGCATAGTCTTTGGCTAGATTTACTTCTTCTAACATTCTTAAGTCTGGGTTTTCTATTGTAAAGAACATTATCAAGTCAATATAAGCTAGCACTGCTGGTATCAAAAGTATTTCAGGATTATTACGTCTTATAGTCAAAGCAATTGCACCCAATATAATCAATGTGTATATTGGTATGTATTTCTTGCTTGTAAGATTTTTAAAGTTACTAACAACTGATAATAATATCAATACCAAATAAAAACCACATACATAATAAACTATTTCAGTAGCTAATCCATAGGAATACATGATATTGTCTTCACTGATGAGAGATAATGGTAAAAACATAATAGCAATTAAAAACACGATATTTAATACTGCTGTTATTTTTATCACCTTTGGATAATGTATATATAAATTATTTCTATTTTTAAATGAGATGTGGAATATGTATATAAATAATGACCATGACCATATCAAATACATTACAAAGTCCAAGCGATTTAGGACATAATGGATTGGCACCGCTCCTTTTATGTATGCAATGTAGACTATTAACAACATTAATATTGTATCAATAAAATTTGTTACTAGAAGCACAGAAAACATTTTTGTTTCTGTATTGTCAATTCTTTTCTTTGAAAAAAAAACTATTAGCATTAATAATGCACAAAAAAAAGCACAAATAGTAAAGTATAAATTAGTCATATTACAACACCACCGTATATTAAGTATGATATCATAATTCTCTTATTTTTACTACTATTTATGCAATGTATCTAATATTAGGATTTTCTAAAGTTTTTCTTTTTACTTTGGGTCTAAAATTTATTATATTTAAAACACTTTTGCTTCTTTTATTATGAATATTTTCGGGTAAATGAATAGTACTCCATTCTTCGTGAAACTTATCAGGTTTATAGCGATAGCTTTGTTCTGCTACATAATCAAGTTTAGGATATTCATCCAATCTTTTTTGAAACTCATTTTGAAACATATTTCTATCAGTAAGATTCCTTTTAGAAACAGAAAACTTTTCCCATATATAAAACTTTAATGTTGCCATTGCATCACGAACTCTATTCACAGCATTTTCTTTTGTTTCTCCTTCTTTAATACTGATTGGAGCTCCAAACATTATATAACATTTTTTTCCTATGTATTCCATTGCTACTGGAATTATAGGTGCATCAGTTATTCTAGAAATATCTACACAACCCCAATGTAATGGATATATAATTTCATTTTCTGATGAATTCCAAGTTGCTTCTGGAAACAATATGCCATGTACACCATGAAGAATATCTGCTATAAACTCATCTTTCGCTTCATTTTTACTTGCTTTTTTTCCTCTATTTGCCCAAGCTACACCATTTGCCCAGAAAGCTAATCCATCAACTGAGTATTTTGGTTCGTCCCCCGCAAGAATGTATGCATGTTCCTTTATAGCACTACACAATACTGGAACGTCATGCTTATTAGAATGATTAGCACAAAATAAAACTTTTTTCCCAAGTGGCAATTCCAAATCATTCAACAGTATAATCTCATGTTTAACTTTACTATCCATAGCATCTAGAAGTGTTGGATGAAGTTTTCTTCTCCACTCAACTGACGATATCTTATAAGGATGTTTCATATACTCTTCTCTAAGTTGCACTGCTTCAGCATCTGATAATACTAAAGGTTTCTTTTTTTCTTTCCCACATTGCTTTATGTATTCTTCTGTCAAATAATATTTTTTTAGTTCTTCATAATATATAAGTCTTTCATTTAATGATAATGCTTCTTCTTCTGCATCAGATAATATTATAAAATCATAACTTACTTGAAAATCATAATTTTTTATATCATTTGCTATTTCCATATCTATTCCCCTTTAATTGGCAGTATTGTAGCATATTTAATAGATATTTACAATATTTTTTGCAAATATTCAATTCGCTATGTGTTTAATCTATGATAATGTCTTAAGTAATAACTTATGAAAATGTCCAAAAATAACAAATAAAGTCTGAATACTTACGTCCATATTTATTATATTAGAATTAATTTCTAACATTACTAAGACTATTCATTATAATAATTGATTATATTAGTGTACAAGTTCTCACATTCCATAAGTGATTCAAATGTAATATACTCATTTTTCTCATGTGCAGTAACAGGACCAGGACCTAATATAATTATATTAGAACTTTCAATAAAAGAAGCTTCTGTAAAATAATTGGCAGTTTCTTTAGTAGTACTCAAATTCTCAATAAAACTTATATCACTATTATTTAATTTAGGTCTTACTTTATTCTTAATAATAAGTTCTGCTTTATAATTTTTAAGTAATTCTTTCACAAACACTATTATTTTATCTATATCACTATCTTTATTTATTCTAAAATCTACTGTAATACTACATTTACCAGGTACCGAATTTTCAGTCTCACCACCTGTAATCATACCAATGTTCATTGAAGTATAAGGAACTTTAAAATCATTATCTACGTCCTTCATCAAATCTTCTTTATAAAATAATCTTAACTTATCAATAAAATCCATACATTCATATATTGCATTAACACCTTTTTCAGGTATACTAGAGTGAACCTTTTTACCATAAAAATTAATATTTAACCCAAGTAATCCCTTAGTACCATAAACAGGAATATTATCAGTAGGTTCTCCAATAAGTATATTAGGTTCTTTAATCAGTTCACATATCTTTTTAATTCCTGCAAAAGATGTCTCTTCATCATTAGTAAAATATAATGCTATTCTTTGCTTTTCTAAATTCATAGTAGATATTGCACTTAAAATCGCAGCAATACCACCCTTCATATCGCAAGTACCAAGTCCTATTAATTTGTTCTCTTCTTCTCTAACTGTAAATGGGTCACCATCCCATGATTCATAATCCACAGTATCAGTATGACCAATAAATGCAATATTGGGATTATCACCATTACTTGCTACCAAACATTTTTCTATTCTTTCAATCTTAAACTTATATTTTTTCAAATACTCTTCTATAAAATCCATTAATTCTTTATTATCTTTATCTTTAATAGTGTTAAAACTAACCAATTTTTTAAGAATTTCTTTTATTTCCATTTATAACACCCTTTCTACTAATTCTTTTGATAATATTTTACCTTTTCCAGTATCAGTAATTATTGTTGGTATTATGGCATCCTCTGAGCTAAGTAAAGAACACATAGAATCTCCAAAACTATTCCTACTAGATTGATGAACAAAAGCATTTGGATAAGCACCTCTGACAATTAAATCTGAACTCAAATTAGGTATACCATGAATATCTCTTGCACACTGTAAATTACTAACAATATCAACAATTTCGTCTGGAGTTTGAACCTTAGGATTTGGAAAACTAATTCCTTCAAAATTAGCAACAAATGAATCAAACATTCTAGGATTTTGTGTCCTAAGTGCTATTACATCAGGATTCATACCACTTTCTTCAACTGAAGCACTCATAAGCTCCTTACTTAATCCTTGACCTTGACTGCTTGGATGTACAAAAACAATTCCAATATAACACAAAACCAAGTCTTTTACTTTAGAAAATTCAATTACTGTAAATCCCTTTATATTACCTGCATCATCTACTTTATAAAACCTATGAAAATTATTATTACCAAAAATATGTCCTACAAATGCTTCTTTAGTATCAATAAAATTATTGACAATTGCTATATCAAAACATTCATCTCCTATCTGTTCTTCTGTTTTTATTTTAAAATCTTTATCTCTAATTATACTCATTATTATCTTCCTCTCATTATATACATTTTTAAAATTATTCTAATCACTTGTGGTGCTAACCACGTACCGTTTATTTAATATTCTCATTACTCCTCCAAAATACAAAAATACAGATTATCTCTAACCTGTATTTATCCTTAACAATATTTTATACAGGTATAAGCATACTCAAATACACTTATACCCTAACGATTCTAAACTCGTTTGATATAAGCGTCACTTGTATGATAATACCAGCTATTTAATTTTATATCATTTTTCATAACAGCAACACCTTTCTAATAATTATATGCAAATCTCTTGCACCTGTTAATCATTTAAACATATTTATTTTTTATTGTCCATAAAAACCGAACTTTATTATTTTTGATTATTGTTTTTGTATCAACGAAACATTTTTTAAATGCAATAAAAGTAATATATTAATTTATTTCGTAAAATATATTATTTTTTAATTTTTCAATTGCTCTTTTATTATGTTCAATAATATTAACTGGCAAAAAATCAAAATCAAACCAAACAAGTGAAGTACATTTATCTGGTTCACTAATTTTAGGATTACCAACATATTTAGAACATAAAAAGAAAAATAAGTAATAATTTTCTGTTGCTTTATGTTCCAACGAAACCAACTTTATATCTTTTTTGTCAATTATAATATCAAGTTCTTCTCTTGCTTCTCTAAGAGCAGCATCTTCTATTTTCTCATTTGCCTCTACATGACCAGTAGCTGCCATATCCCACATATCATCCATATAGCCAGTGTTCTGTCGTAGCTGCAATAACACTTCTTTACTATCAGCATTTTCTTTAAGCAATATTAATAACACTACACTATTAGTTTTACGTCTTTCACTCATACTATAATTTTCCAATATCAATATATAATAACTCTTACCCATAATAAATCAATTTTTTAAAATTTTCAATATCTTTCTTTAAAACACTAAAACTTTCATCTATAACTTTACTATTAGTCAAATCAATGCCTATATTATTTAATAAATCTAAAGAATACTCACTACTTCCCATTGACAAAAACTCCAAATACTTTTCTTGTGTTAATATTTTTTTATCAACTAACAAGTTAACAACATTACCAGCTATTATTAATCCAGTTGCATATTTATAAACATAATAATTCCACCTAAATAAATGACCTAATCTTGTCCATTCAACCTTAGAACAATCATCATACATAGTACTATCACCATAATATAATTTAATTAATTCCATATACTTTTCATTCAAAAAATCACAATCAAACTCTCTATCATCAAAAACTTCCTTATAAAGTACATTTTCAAATTCAGTATACATTGTCTGTTTAAATACTTGAACAAAATAATTTTCAATATTTAAGCTTAAATAATATAACCTTTCTGCTTCAGAAGTTGCCATATCATATAAATATCTATTTAACAATATCTCATTTACTAAAGAAGCTGTCTCACCTACAAAAACTGTACTATCCTCATAAATAAATGGCTGACTCTTTGATAAATGAGCATTAACTATATGACCTAATTCATGAATAAGATTTTTCAAGTCTATATATGCTTCCTTATAATTTAAAAAAGAATAAACATCCCAACTAAATGTAATTGATTGATGCCTTTTCTCATTAAGAATCGCATCAATATGACCATTATCAATGAGATAATTAACAATGTTCAAATATTTTTCACCCAGTGGTTTTAATGCTTCCTTAATTATCTCCATTGCCATGCTCAAAGTATATTTTCTTTTTTCATTATTATCAACTGGAACACTATAATCATATAAATGAGGTTCTAAAATATTTAAGTATTTCACTTTCAAATTAAGATAATCCTGCATCAATGGTAAATTACTATGAACTGATTCAATTAAATTATCTAAAATCATTGAATCAATATTCTCTTCAAATAAAGCCTTATCCAAAACAGAATCATATTTTTCTAACTTACATATATTAACTCTATTATCATAAATACTATGTAATAATCCAGATAATTCTTGAGCAGCATCAATAAAAGCTCCATTAATTGCCATATATGTATCTCTTCTTGTAACCCTATCTCTTGATGAACTATATTTTGCAATATTAGATTGCTTAAGTTCAACCTCTTTTCCATCGACAATAATTAATCCATAATTAATGCTACTAATAATATTATTATATCTAGTCAAGAATTCATTAATATTGTTTTTCCTTTTTTCTATTTCTCTATTTATCATTTCACTTTGTATATGCTCACATTTTCTAAACAAGTTATCAAAATATTGTTTATACTTTTCTAATCCCTCATTAGCTCCAATAAATAACTTAATTTTTTCTTTACCAATTTCAATTATTTTCTCATCAATAAAACCAAGACTAAAATCAACATCATTAAGTAACTGCTCTGCTTTAGTTTTCATTAAAATAGTCTCTTTAGAATTTATATCTTCATAATAATTAAGTGAAGCATATATTAACACATTGTTTGCCATTTGTTTTAAATGCCATTTCAAGTCTAAAATTTCAAGCAAATTATCTGCACCTAAATCTACTTCTTTATAGTCACTGATTTTTAAAAGTTGCCTTTTTATATTTTTAATTACAATATAAAAATCTTCATAGTTTTTAAATAAAACAGATAAATCCCACACAAATTCTTTCACAAAACATCACCAATACAATTTTATCATAGTTTCATATAATAATATTCTTTATTTTAATGAAAAAAGACTACTGCCTATATGGCATAGTCTCAGAATTTAAACTTTTAATTGTTTAATATCAGTTACCAGAATTTCAGAAGCACCGATAGGTGCCATAGAATATTTTGATATCTGAACACTAATATTACAGAGGCATCAGTAGTGTGCACCCCTCTGCAGTGATTAATTCTAAAATTTTTTGGATTTTCCAACAAACTTTTATCAGCTATCATACTTGTTATTAAATCCATTCATGTGCATTTCTAGTATATACCTTTTTAACTACCTGTACTAATATCATGTAAGCTAACATAAGTACTCCGACCCATAACATATATGTTACAGGCATTCTAGTAAGATTAAAAATTCTTGATATGTTTGTAAAACCAATTAATAAAGTTATTATAACAACAACAAAAGTAGAAAAAGTTAATTGTTTTGAAGAACGACTTTGAATAAATGGTATTTTATGTGTTCTTATCATATGAATAATTAAAGTCTGCGATATTATACCAAATATAAACCAACCCGTTTGAAACAATACTGCTTGTTCAATTGAATTATATTTGAATGCAAACCATAGCACCAAGAAACAAGCAATATCTAATATTGTACTTATTGTCCCAAAGAAAATCATAAACTTTTTCAAACTATTTGTTTCCCATTTCTTTGGTTTCCCTATGTATTCTTCTTCCACCTTATCAAAAGGCATACCAAGTTGAGCAAAATCACACAATAAATTTTGTATTAAAATATGAATAGGCAACAATGGTAAAAATGGCAGAAACATACTAGTAATCATAACTGATAGCATATTACCAAAATTACCACTTGTAGCCATCATAAGATATTTTGATATATTAGCAAATGTTTTTCTACCACTTATAACTCCCTCTTCTAAAACAGTTAAATCTTTCTCAAGTAAAATTATATCAGCTGTTTCTTTTGCAATATCTACTCCAGAGTCAACAGAAATACCAACATCAGCTTGTTTAAGTGGTGGTGCATCATTTATTCCATCACCCATATAACCAACAGTATGTCCATTCTCTTGAAATGCTTTTACAATACGTCTTTTTTGAAATGGTGATATTTTAGAAAACAAATTACAGTTTTTACATTTTTCCCTAAGCTCTTCATCCGTAAGATTCTCAATATCATTACCTGTTAGATTGTTTTCTACATTAATGTTTAACTTTTCACAAACATTAATAGCAACTCCCTCACTATCTCCTGTAATAACTACAACTTTTACACCATGCTCATTTAATGTCTTAATAGCAGATTTAGCACTTTCTTTTGGTGGATCCAAAAATCCAACAAATCCAATAAGTACCATATCTTTTTCATCCTTAACACCAAATGCACCTACACCACTTGTTTCATTTTTTTGAGCTACAGCAACTATACGAAGCCCATCATGATTATGTTTTTCATATGTTTTCATAGCTCTTTTCTTAAGGTCATCTGTAATTTTTTGGACTTTACCATCTAATTCAACTAAAGAACAAATAGCTAATATTTCATCAACTGCTCCCTTTGTTATAAGTTGACGTTTACCAGTATCATCTCTAAGCACAACACTCATACGCCTTCTTTCAAAATCAAAAGGAATCTCATCTTCTTTCACATACTTTTCCTTATAAATTCCCATATTCTCTTTATTGGCTCTATCAATTATAGCAAAATCTATTAAGTTTTTAAGTCCAGTTTGAAAATAACTATTCAAAAATGAATGCTTCAATATTCTTAAATCGTCATTACCATCAACATCCATATACTTTTCAAGAATTATTTTATCTTCAGTAATTGTACCTGTTTTATCAGTGCACAAAACATCCATTTCTCCAAAAGTTTGAATTGAACCTAATCTTTTAACTATTACTTTCTTCTTTGACATCTCTACTGCACCCTTAGCAAGAGTCGAAGTCATTATTACTGGTAACATTTCTGGCATTAGTCCAACAGCTATAGTAATTCCAAAAAGCAACGATTCAAGAACATTATCTTTTGTTACTAAATTGGTTATGAAGATAACTGGCACCATCACTAACATAAAACTAATCAACAACTTACTTATCTTATCTACGCTTTCTTCAAAATTACTTTTTTCTTTATATGTTGATATAGATTTCGCCATACTTCCAAAATATGTACTATTTCCTGTTGTAAGTATTAGAGCTAGTGCACTACCACTCACTATATTACTTCCCATAAATCCAATATTACTTAATGAGTTTATATCAGTTTCACCTTTATAATCAGAATATTTTTCAACTGGATTAGATTCTCCAGTTAAAGACGATTGATCAATAAATAAATCTTTTGTTTCAAGAAACCTAACATCACCTGGTATCATATCCCCTGAAGATAATTTTACAATATCTCCTGGAACAGCATTTTCAATATCTATAATTTCTACACTACCATTTCTAATTACATCTATTTTATTACTAATCATTTTTTGTAACTTTTTTGCAGCACTATTAGATTTTTCTTGTTGCGTAAATGAAATTGTTGCTGATACAAGAACTATAGTAAAAAGCAATATAAAAGTTTCATAATTTGCTTCATTAGCTATTACTATATCCATAACAAATGTAACAACAGCAATTAACAATAACACCATATTAAATGGATTTATTATTGCTTCCTTTATTCTAATAATGAGTTTACTATCATTTGCTATATCTATAATATTATATCCACATTCCTCTAGTTTTTCATCAGCTTCCACTTGGTCAAGACCTTCTTTAGTAACACCATATCGTTTTAATATTTCTTCATCACCAATTTTACTAAATTTAATCAATTCTTTTTCTACATTTACATTCTTAACATTTTTTGTTTCTTTCATAATCAACCCTTCCATCAAATAAAAAAGCTATATTTTAATTATTTTTTAACAAAACCTTTATTTTTTATTATTTTAATCCCATAATATATGCAAATTGCTAACATAAATAAACCTATGATAAAGAATTCTCCACTTTTGTCAAAAAATACTCCATAAATACCCATAATTGGAATTGTAGACAATAATATCCATCCTAATGCTTTTATGACAGGACCTCTTTCACCCTTGATTTTATTTAATAATTCAATTCCTTCATTTTAAAAACTACTAACAAATGCAACAAGATTTTCTTTAAATGATACATTATCACAATTAATACTTATCTGCATTGTCATAAACTCTTCCATACCTCTCATCATTGTTACTTTTAAATATCCTAGAATACCCTTAGATACAAGTACTTTTGTTATATCACCTGCATAAATTACAAGTTTTTTTATCTGCCAAAACATCATTACTAACTTTATGACAAGGTATCAAGATAAGTTTATCATCTGATTTACTAATTATTCAATTTCCCACATTTTCTTACAACAATCCAAACATTGGTCCTAACATCTCCAACATTAAAACACTAGGTATAACTGTGGAAAAAAAATAATAATTTTGATTACTAAGCAAGTTATTTTATTTTAAAACTCTCTCTACATATTCATTCCATTGATAAAAACATAATCAAATCCCTTTCTCTTTATAATATTACAAAAGTAAATCATTCACTATTTCTAATATTAATATTATACATCAATATGATTGTATCATATCTTAAAAAAAAAGAGAGAGTACTTCTCAATATATTTCTTTTTAAAATGTAAAATGATTATCCATCTAAAATTTCATAACAAATTTTTTTTATAATAAAATAATATTCTAATTACTTATCATTTTATAAAGCTAATCATAATAACCAATTTTATCAAAACTGTTTATAAAACTTTAACTATAGTGTCTTATTAGCTCATACTAGTCTTTTTGCATATACTTTTCTCTCTTTAATATCATCAAGAGCACTTTCTAATCTACTAATTCCTTTTTGAACCCGTTCATCTTGCCAACATGAAGCAAGTCTATAATCCAAAAATTTTCCACTGCAATCATATTGAACACCAAGTACTCTACCATTAACATCTTCAATTGGTTCACGAGAAAATAATGATACACAATTATCTTTCTTACCAACTATTGTATAATAAGTAAAAAAAGAACCTATAATATTCATTCTAAAAAAATCTCCAACTTTAAGTTTGCTCGATTCAACACTTATTTTTTCACAATCAATATTTTCTCCATCACTGCTGATTCGTCTAGATACTGTAATATTTTCTTCTAAAATCTCTTCTGGTACAATATCAAATGCTAAACAAATAGGAAATGCATCTTCCGCATATTCTCCATACATATTAAGTACTCCATCACTACCAATAAAAGCAACATGATATTCATCTACACCTTTAGCTGATACCCATGAACAAATTCCATTACTCAACACTTCTGCACCCAATTCTTCTCCAAATTCATCATATACTTCATCAATTTCACTATGACACAACATTCTTATATTATAACCCAAATTTTTCACCTCTATTTCTACATTATAATGATAAATTTTAAAAAAATTATTTATTTTGTTATTTAAGCTAATAGCAATGCTAATTTAATTAATAAAATACCTATTCCAACACAACAATACTATAGTGTTTTTTGAAAGGCTGCTTTATTTTTTTCTAAATCACTTGCTATCTCATGCCTAAAAACCAAATATTCTTTATCATCTAAACAACCTAATTGTGAAAATAATTCTCCATCTGATAAAATATCCGAGTCCTTTATTCTACAAAGTTCACATGCATGTCTAATAAAATAATAGCCTCTTTTATTCATTACAACATTCATTGTGTAATCTATTACATAATCCTCACCAGCTTCACTAAATTCAACCCAACTATGTAAAAATCTTGCCTTATCTGACATTGTATGAAAATAGCCAGTTACAACTTCATTAGGCATGCCAAGTCTTAAAGATATTTTTTTAGCTTTTGTATGACATTTGCCATTCCTATTCCAGCTACCAAGATTATAGTCATCATTTAAATCAGGAATTAAATCTGACAATTTTATAAAAACAATATCAGGGTTATCATGTTCATCTTTATTTGTTACAATCATTGTAGTTCCATCTTCAAAAGTTTTAACTTTTTTTACTATTCTACAAGACTCTAATTGTTTTAGTAATCTGTCTTTTTCAGCATCATCAATCGTTAATTGTTGAATTGTATTATAAATATGATACTCATCTAAATATAATTCATTAGCTTGTCTAAGTAAATTATCCCAACCTTCTAAATCACCCTTTTTACTCAATTCATAAGCTTTATTATCCCATTCTTCACTTTCTCTGCTTGGTGTAACAAACATCAAATCAAAATTTTTATTAGAAGAACTCATTTTTACCACCAACTTCCCTTGTTTAATTGTTCTATATAATAACAAAAAAACGTAAAAAGTAAAATAGTACATTTTTTCACAAAACTTCTAATAATCAAAGTCAAATTGATTTCGTATTATATCAGCAAGATATTCATCTGCTAAAAATTCATATTTAACTGCTGGTTTATCCTCTTTTATGTTCTTATTGTAAAAATATTCAAAACTTTCCACTCCTGCAAACTCCTCAATAACACTTGCTACATTTCCTCTTTCTTTGAATCTCTCAATTAAAGCAAATCTAGTATCTTTACCCTGATGCACAAAACAAAATGAAATTCTACGAGCTTCAAAATAATCAAAAAATTCAGGATGTGGAGATGTAATAAGAATTTTACCCTGACTCCTTGCAATATCCAATCGATTTTCGATTTCAGCACGAATGTTACCTTCTCTAAGCGGAAAAGTTCTTCTACCTTTTGTTTTTTCCAACTCTTCACGTGAAATATTTTCTGGTACTATATACTTGCATCTAAGTCTTACTTCATCTGCATCAACAAATTTATCATATCTATCACACAAATAAGATTTACCAGCTCCAGGAGTTGCCATTATAGCTTCAAATTTTATACCTTTATACTGCATATTAGCCACCTCCCCATGATTGAATTATACACTAATAATACTTTAAAATACACAAACAATTAAAAAGCTTACAAAACAACGTCTGTGATATTCTTCCTGAATTTTAAAATTTTAATAAACTGTGATACACTTAGTTTCGGTTGAACTTTTACTAGCATATGTATATAATCTATACAGGCTTTTCCTTCTATTACTTCCACGTCTTTATACTTGCATAATCTACTTAATATCACGCCAATGTCCCTTCTTAATTTCCTATATATTGCTTTTCTCCTATACTTTGGTATAAATACTATGTGATAAATACAATTATACCTTGTATGGGACAATTGGCTTTCATCTACATCTCTTGCTTTAGTCTTTGTATTAAGCATAAAATCCTCCTTTTGATTATAGTTGATTGGCAAATTTTCTATATTGTATCAAGGGAGGATTTTATATCTTCTGGTGGGCTCCAATCTTTTTATTCTCACCCGCATAGCAGGTGGATTAATACCCAGCCTTGAGAGGTCGGGTATGAAAAATCGAACCAAAATCGGTTCGATTAATTTTCTTCTAATGCAAGTAAATAGTTATCTACAACTCTCACTTATAACGAATTAATACACAAATATCAATCTATATAAAGATTTTAACATAAATCTTAAATATCCATTCTTTTACTTACTTCTCAGCTTGCACTATAAGAATCGAGTATGGTTCCGATTCCTGTTATAGTCACGTCAGGTATCAGATTTATGACTGGGAGAACGCCATAAGTATTGCTGACCATGTTGTATTCCAAGCAATCATTCAAAACTTTATCGCCTTCTCTTTTAGATTTATCTCTACCAAATATATATCTTCACTTTATATTCACTTGTCATATTATTTGTTCTATATGACTATTTACTATATTTATTCTTGAAGTTAGGATATTTACTTCTTTTCTGAAAGAAACTCTTATATGCATCTTCTAGATTGAATATCGCCGTTTTCATCTTTTTATTTTCTTTATAATCTTTTTGTGCTTCATTTAAGAAGTAATTATATATCTATCTACTATATCCAAATGTTTTATTTATCAATATCTTCTGTTCATCATTTGGATATATTCTAAACTTATAAGCTTTTAACATTTTATCCCTCCTGTATTTCATATTTTATCATATGATACATTTGTTCATAAATCACTTTTTAACATACTTTTTAAGAAAATTCCTTCTAGATAAAAAAGAACTTATAAAAGTTCAATTCTCGTCAAAAATTGGTGGACCTGACCAGTCTAAAAACAAAACAGTTTGTTTTCAGTGGTGGATTCGAGTTAATTATAAAATTAGAAAGATAATTTTCATTAATTTTTTGTATCTAAAATACCAGTTCTAATTAAAGTATCTTCTAAATATTCTCCTGGTTGCATAACTATCTTTTCATTTGGTTGATTTAAAAAGTCTTCAAAATCAGACTGAATTTTGGTCTCAATTCTTTTAACAAATTCTTCATTTGCACCTCTATTTCTTGCACGCTCTTTATATTCTTCCTTACAAACTGGATTAGGGTACGCCAATATAAAATCTATACCATAGTCCGACATTTCTTTAAAAGGCATACATGGTGCAATAAGAATAATGTCATGCATTTCACTTTTTGCTTCTTTCATAATTGCATAATAATAATTGTTTGGCCATTCTGGATTAAGTTCTCTTTTTGTTGATTTAAGACTTTCCTTGTTTACAACATCTTTTTGTTCATCGGTTAAAATATATTTATAGTCACCACTTGGTACTTCAATTATGTTTTTATATTTTTTTGTTAAATATGTTTTCCCAGCACAAATCCATGCACTAATTATGACTGGTTTTTTAATAGTTAATTCTTTCACCATAAATCTTCTCCTTTTTATATCATCTGCAACAAAACCAAAGCATTTTCACAATATTACTACTTTTAATAGTTTCTCTAATTTCATTTTCTAGTTTTGTCATTTATAAATTTTCTTCTACTTCATAATAATAAGAATTTTCAATTCCTTTAAAAATAGTTTCTAAACGCAAATTGTTAGTTAAATTAAACATTACTATTCCGCCTTTTATTGTAATGTAATTTTTATATCTTGATTTAAATATATAAGTTAATATAACATCTTGGCAAACTTTTGCATTTGCATAAATTTCATCAAATCCATCATTTTTATATTTTTCCACGCAATCAATTAAGTTAATCACCTATAAAACCTCCTCCTGAATCATTTTTAGTAAATTGCTCCCATTATTAAATTACTCTAAATACTTTTGCAATTTTAAAAAATTAAGATTATCTACTATATTTCTATAATTATTAATTATTTCTTTGTACATATCATAAGATATTTTGTTTTTGTTCCTAACCAATTCAATTAACATTCGTTCTTTGTCGTATATTCTAATTTTTATATTATTATAATAAATAAATTCTTCTCCAATTAAGAAATACTTATCAACACTAAAAGTCTGAACGATTCTTTTATCAACGATTTTACGAGCTCTTTTTTTCGTTGCCAAATAATAATTTCTAGGAATATTATCGGTTAACCCATGATAAAAATAAGCACTATCAGAATTAAGTATAGCTTTTTCATATAATTTAGCAATAATTTCTAAATCACTTACTTTTTCTTTATCAGAATAAAGTCCACAGTCTAATTTAAATAACAATTTGTTTTCTATTGCTTGCTTTATTTTGTTATTGTTCTTTAATTCAGAATATTTATAAATCATTAAAATCAACTCCAAAACCATTATATAGCAAATGTCGGACATTGTCAGCGGTTTGTCCGACATTTGCTAAAACAAAAAGATGCTAATATTTGATTAACACCCTTTGTTTACAACGAACTTTAAAAAAGTTCGAATATCTACTAATTTGGTGGAGCCGGCGAGAATTGAACTCGCGTCCGAAAGAACCAGTACACAAACTCCTACAAGCATAGTTAAATGATCAATCTCACTTCATATTAGCCCACTTAACAAACCTAATATAAAGCTAGCTTTATTTTCTTTACTGACTATAAGCGACAATCAGCACATAACCTATTAAAAATTAGCCCCTAAGAAATCCCATAGGTAAAGATTAATCAAGAGCGCCTCGCATACTAACTAATTAAGCAGCAGCAAAAGCAAAATTTGAATTATTTCCAGTTATATTTAACTGTACATCTTACGAGATGCCACGACTTGCCATCTATGCCTAAATTCTCCCGTCGAAACCTTATCGACCCCATACGTAGATTATAACACATATTGATAAAATAGCAATCCCATGCCACGAAATGACTATGAACGCTTCTTTTCTAAAAAGCCTGAAAGAAAACCACCAATCATATTACCAATTAATACAATAAGCAAAATAAGTAACAATGATAACTTAAACTCAAACAAAACAGAATACGTTACAAAGAAAAATACATCTGCAACAACATGTTCATAACCACAAAAAACAAAAGCACTTATAAACAACCAACAATAAAATATTCCAGCAAAACTATTATTACCATGTTTCTTAACAGCTAAACAAGAATATGCAACCATCATTCCACAAAGAATAGCTAATATAAAAATACTCAAATAATTATCATTTAATCTAGCATTAACTACAGTATTTAGTTTATCACTAATAGCATTAGCACTTCTAGTAAGAGATATTAAAATACCAGCAATTCCTGAACCAGCAATATTACCCAAAATAGTTATAAAAATATCTAATGCATTATAATCCTTATCCTTACTATAAACTGAAAGTGGAACCACTCTAGTTAAAAGAAAATTATGGAAATTAATAACTAATAAAATACCAACTGCAAAAAAACAAGATGCCACTATTGGATTTGGAATTATTAAAAAACAAATTGCACCTAGTGCAACATAAAAAGCAGCCATAACTGCACTTAAAAACTTATTCAACACAAAATCTACTCCTTATTGCTTTCATATATTAAAGCTTCATACAACAAATCAACTATATAGTTACTAGGCTCCAATTTATACTTATTTATAACTCTTTCAATAAAATCATCTGAATACTCTAAATCTAAACATTTACCAATAAATTCTTTCTTATTATTAATACCCTTCAAAAAATTATTTGTATACTCATTATCTAAAATCAACAATTTTGTTCTACCAGACCATTTTTTAAAATTTAATAATATATCCTCGGTCGATTTAACATAGCTAAAAGCTTCTTTATCATAATTTACCATCTCTTTAACATCAATATTTTCTATCAAACTCTCTTCTAACCTATAATCAAACCTATCAATAAGATTAAGTCCTTTTAATTTAATAGCAGATAATTGCACTAAATTACCCTTTTCAGGAGAACTAGCTTCTGGTATCAATTCAACAATTATATATTGTGTATTTTTCATAACATTTACTACATCCAACCTATAAATTAATAATTATTTTTACTAACTCTATCTAGCTGTCTTTTAATATCCCTTTCTTTTATTGATTCTCTCTTATCATAATCTTTTTTACCCTTACAAAGTGCCAATAAAACTTTAACTTTATTTTTCTTCAAATAAACTTTAAGTGGAATTAAAGTAAGCCCCTCTAGCTTTATTTTCTCTTCAAGCTTTGCAATTTCTTTTTTATGCATTAAAAGCTTTCTAGTCCTAGTCTCACTGTGGTTAAATATGTTACCCTCTTTATATAAACCAATAAACATATTTAAAATATACAACTCACTTTTACGTATATTACCATAACTATCAGCTATATTGCAACCATTACTTCTAATAGACTTTATCTCAGTCCCCTTAAGCACAATTCCACATTCATATTCTTCAATAATATTATAATCATGCCTAGCTTTCCTATTATATATCTCCATTATCATCACTCCCCTAAACATTAAAAACATTTATGCCCATTACACAATTAACAAATCATCAATGAGCATAAACCAAATTTATATTTATTTCAATATTTTATCATAAATTACTTATTAAAATTTTTATACTAATTAAAAATGTTACATAAGCTATAATGCAAAACATTAACACACTAAGTGCAATTTTTAAGAATCTACTCAATTTATTTTTATTAACATCTGATTCCTTTATAGAAACCATTTCATTTTTTATCTTCTTAATTCTTGCCATATATTACCTATAATTTCTTTATAATTTCAAAGTCAATCTGCTGTTCTTCTTTAGAAGCTCTAACACACTTAACTAATACCTCATCACCCAAAGTATAACGCATTCCTGTCTTTTCTCCAGTTAACGTCTGAGTATTCTCATCATATTTAAAATAGTCATTAAGCTCATTAACATGAACTAATCCCTCAATTAGATTATCAAGCTGTATAAACATTCCAAAATTAACTATTGAAGCAATCATACCCTTAAACTCTTCCCCAACATGTTTTTCCATATATTCTGCCATCTTCATATCATCTACTTCTCTTTCACAACTAATAGAATTACGTTCCTTAATTGATGAGTTCTCAGTTACATAAATAAGTTTTTCTTCCCAATGACTAATCACATTAGGATTTATATTCTTATCAAATAAATAAGTACGAAGTAATCTATGAACAGTAGTATCGGGATATCTTCTAATTGGTGAAGTAAAATGTGTATAACATTTACTTGCTAACCCATAATGTCCTAAATTATCTGGTCTATAAACAGCTTTCTGCATTTTTCTAAGTAAAAGACTTGAAAGAATCTTAAACTCTTTTTTACCATGTAAGAACTTCAATAATGTTTGAATAGCTTTTGGATTAGTTCCCTTAATATCCCCTGGTAAAGTATAACCAAGAGAAGACAAGAAATTCATAAACTCTTTAATACTTTCTTCTTTTGGATATTCATGAACACGATAAACAAAAGGCAATTCCATATAAAATACATGAGTAGCAACACATTCATTAGCTTGAATCATAAAGTCTTCAATTATCTTTTCAGCTACCCCTCTATCCCTAAGTACAACGTCTACTGCCTCACCATTCTCATCAACTAATATCTTAGCTTCATCAACATCAAAATCAATAAAACCACGTTCATCTTTAGCTTTTCTAATAACTGCTGAAAGTTCTTTCATCAATATCAACTTATCAGCATAAAGTTCATAACCTTCAGGAATAATATCATCTTCAACAACCTTATTAGCTTTCTTATATGTCATCTGTATTCTAGATTTAATAACACTAGGAAATATATCATAATTAACAGTTTTACCCTTTTCATCTATTTCCATAACACAAGATATTGAAAGTCTTTCCACTTCAGGATTAAGTGAACAAATACCATTAGATAATTTATGAGGTAACATAGGTATAACTCTATCAACTAAATAAACAGAAGTACCACGTTCCATAGCTTCCTTGTCAATTGCCATACCTTCTCTTACATAATAAGAAACATCAGCAATATGAACACCAAGCTTATAATTACCATTCTCTAATTTTTCAATCGATATAGCATCATCAATATCTTTAGTATCATCACCATCTATAGTAAATATTACTTCTCCAGTTAAATCAGTTCTACCAACCTTTTCTTCTTCACTAACTTCTTCAGGAATATTATCAAGCTCATCCATAGTTTCAACATCGAATTCTGTTTTAATATTATACTTGTAAACTATTGATAAAATATCAACACCAACATCATTTTTATGACCAATAATTTGAACTACCTCTCCCTTATATTTACCTTTAGGGTCTTTTTCAATTATTTTAACTAACACTTTATGACCATCTACAGAACCCATATTTTTACTTTTAGGTACCATAATAACAAAATTCAATCTTTTATCATCAGGTACTACAAATCCAATTTCTTTCTTAAAAGATATCTCTCCAACAATAGTATTTACACTTCTTTTAAGAATTCTAATTATACGTCCTTCCATTTCACCCTTAGCATTAGTTGTTGTTACTTCTACTATAACAGTATCTCCATCTATAGCATCATTCATATTGTTAGCATTAATATATATATCTTCTTCTAAACCATCAACATCTACAAAACCAAAGCCTTTTTTATTTACAATTAACTTACCTTTCTTTAAATGACACATTTCAAAAGACATATATTTATTTCTATTGGATTTATATATATTACCATTCTCTTCAAGTTCATTCAATACTTCAACAAGTTCCTGAGTCTCCTCAATAGATTTAATATCAAGAAGAGAATCTATCTCCTCAAATAACAATGACCTTTCAGCTGTATTTAATAACTCTAAAATTCTTTCTTTCATACTTTTTATTCTCCTATGCAAATTATAGCACAAAAAAAGGCCTTTAGCAGCCTGTTTGTTACATAAAATTCATAATTACACAGATTAGAAAGAACGAAAGTCCTAACACCATTGTAAGTCTGCTGATAAATAACTCGCTGCCTCTTTCTTTTCTTTGACTAAATAAATCAGAATTACCACCAGATATAATCTGTGAAGCACCCTCTGCTTTATTACTCTGTAATAATACTATAGTTATTAATAATAACGAAATAACTAATAAAACTATCTTCATCATACATATACACCTCATTTGCTCCTACTAATCTAACATATTTTCCTTGAAAATTCAAGCAAATCTTACTTTCTTAGTTACATTTTATTACTTCTTTTGCAGTTTTTGAAGAAACAAGGACTGGTTTGCTAAATTTACCATTACCCAAATACGTTAATTCAAACTCCCCAGACACAATCATATTTGGGTCTATCTCTGAATTAATCTTATTACCTTCACACATTGACTTATCTTCATATACAATATTATCTTCTGAAATCCAAACATATCGAATAAATTTTGATCCACTTAACAATATTTTATTATTGTCTTTAATCTTATATTTAACACCATTAATATCAAACCGAGTCAGGTCCATATCAGGAAATTCACTAAAAGGTCCGGTACTAATCCCAGTAACAAAATCAACTTTTTTACTCATTATTTCCGATGCTATATTACCATTTGAATCAAAAAATACAATTGAAAATGGATAATCAGAGGTTTCTACTGATGCAATTAGAAGATCATTAAACACCTCAACTTCATATATTGTAGGACCAATTGAACTACATTTATAACTAAGGTTATCATTTATAAATATTACCCATTCAGTACCGAAGGCTTTATATTCAACTTTTATTTTTTCATTATTAACATTCAAATAACCTATACAATCTTTTCCTCTATGCATGCATTCATCTGACAGAAAATTAATTTTTTTACCATCAGTTTGAATCACAGTACTGTTTCTTTTTAAAACTTTAATACTATAAGTTTTTACATCCTCATTTTCAGAAGCAATATTAATTGCAATTACTGAATCAAATTTCACATTATTATTTCCACTAATCACAACATCAGCATCAACATCACTATCTTTTAAAAATGTTTCAACTCCAAGATCAACTCCGTCTTTTTCTATATCTATTTCATACATTGTTACATTTTCGTTCAAAGTTATAAAATAAGTTCTAGTTAAATCATTTGCATATTTGTAGCTAATCTTTACTACTCTTTTATCTCTCTTTGGTGGCAGATTTGACGGTTCCTCATCATCTTCCAGTTCTTTATTATCTTCTTCCAGTTCTTTATTATCTTCTTCCAGTTCTTTATTATCTTCTTCTTTTATATCTTTACTACCATCTTCTTTATTTAAAATATAATAATCATCAGCTTCTTGATACCAATAAATACCTGCAAACAAAAAATAGATTCCTAAACCAATTAATAGTAATGATAAATACAATAATAATTGACCAATTTTTCTTACCACTACAGCTTCTCCTATCTATAATAAAGAACACCCTACTATAAACAACATTATATCACAAAAAAAATATATCACCTAAAAAATTTATATTAAACAAATTTATCTAAAGCCTTAATTAAGCTTGGAGCTCTATTCCCAGTTTCTATAGACAATTTACTAGCTTCTACATTCTCAATCACAGTAGTTCTTTTACCATATGTTCTAGCTAAATGTTGCTCAGTTTCATCCCCTAAAAATAAATGCATTTTTTTAGGGTCTAGTATCCCTTTAGCCATCATTTTATGTAATGCAAATATTTTATTATTATCTCTTCTATAAAAACAAGGCTTACCATTAATCATAAATCCTTCTACCATAGGAACTCTATCCATAATCGCCTTAATAGTAGTTTCTTCATACTCTAAATCATCTGAGCTACACTGCATTCCATAAGTTGCCTTATTAGGAATTATGTATTCCTTATCAAATCTAAAGAATTTATATAAACGTTCACTACCATCAGAAACTTGTTCTTTTCCAGGTGCTCTATAGCCTCTTTCTTTAAGAATTCTAGTCATATCACTCAGAGTTTTTGAATCCATGTATCTACCTTCATGAATAAGTTCATCTTGTTGGTTAATTATAAAAGCTCCAGCACCAAATATTGAGTAATTATAGCGAATAGTTTTAGCTAATACAGGTACATTCTGACCACCTAAAGAATTATCACTAATATAAATTGGTATCCCACTACCTGATTTACAAGTCGGAAGACTACCATCAAAAGTATATTTTGGTATTCCATCTACAACATCAACACAAATTGGACGCATACATTTATATGGTCTATTTGATAATATAATAATATTATTGCCATTAGTCCTTAGTCTATTAACAGCATCAATACCTGCCATAGTTTCATCAAGTGTACCACCAATTAAAACTGTATCACTAATTATTAAGTTTCTCATTTGTTCCCCCTAAAATTAAAATCTATTATAACCTATTCATTTATTTTAATAAAATTACTTTATCTAATAAATCACTAAATGTTATATACTCAGAATCAGTATTAAAATGCATAGCACCTGGAATAATTTTTTTTCTGCACTTGTTAATAAAGCAAACCTTTCTAAATCTTCTAATGATAAATATGGGTCATTATCAGAATAATAACAAGTAACAAACTTAACATAGTTATTTATAGTCTTCAAAATATCATCATTTATATAAAAGTCTTTATTTATCTCATTATATTCTTCATAAGGAATCACAGCATTATTAAAACCACTAACTGATATAATACCCTTTACATTAATATTTTCTTCTATTAAAAACTTAGCTACAACTATAGGTCCAGAAGAATGACCAATAAAAACTGTATTCTCATTAATAACTCCTGAGCTCACATATTCCAGCAATACCTTTTTACGAGTATTATAATTATTAACACCTTCTTTTGTTTCAAACTCTGGTGCAATACAATTATATCCCAGCTTTTCTAATTCATTTCTTAACCAACCAAACCAATGATAATTTGCATCACCAAAAGTACCATGAATTAAAAAATAATTATTATTCATACCATCACTCCAATTCATTTACTATCTGCTTAAACTCATTACCACGCTCTTCAAAATCTTTATATTGGTCCCAAGAAGCCGCACAAGGTGACAATAATATAACATCATCTTCACTAGATAAGTCATATGAACTATTAATTGCTTCCCTCAAATTATCAAACACTTTAGTTTCAATGCCTAAAGAATCACCAAATTCTTTAATTCTATCCCTACATTCACCATAGCAAACAATAAATTTAACATTTTTCATATAATCTTTAAGTTCATTGAAGTCCTGACCACGTTCCATTCCACCAAGAATTATAATTGTTGAATCATTAAAAGCAGAGAGTGCTATTTGTGTAGAGGTTATATTAGTCGCCTTACTATCATTATAAAATCTTCTTTTATTTAGCTCTCTAACAAACTCAACCCTATGTTCCACTCCACCAAACTCTTTTAACAATGAAACAATAGATTCATTACTAACACCAAGCTCTTTAACAACCAATATAGATGCCATTATATTCTCATAATTATGATATCCCACTAATTTAATATCACTTAAATCAACTATTTTCTCCTCATAATAATAAATAGCAGCATCTTTTATATAACATCCATTAATCTCTTTATTACTAGAAAAATATCTAACTTTAGATTTAATATCTTTTGTAACACTAATTACATCTTCATTTTCAATATTTAATATTGCAATATCATCTTCTGTATGATTCTTAAATATTTTCGCCTTAACTTTTTTATAAGCATCATATGTGTTAAAAAAATCAATGTGTGCTTCAAACAAATTAGTCATTATGGCAATATCTGGTTTAAATCTATATAGATTTTCAAGTTGCTGACAAGATGTTTCCATAACAACAATATCATCCTTATTTAATTTATCTAAAAAACTACATAAAGGAAATCCAATATTACCAGTCAAGTAAACACTTTTACCATCTTTTTTTATCATTTCATAAATAAGTGTTGTTGTTGTTGTTTTACCATTAGTTCCAGTAATACCAATTAATTTTATACCCTCTGGAAATAATCTATATGCCATCTCTACTTCATTAATGACTTCTATGTTAAGTTCTCGAGCTTTTACTACATATTCATGATTTATAGGAACACCAGGATTCTTAATCAAATAATTCACACTCTTATCAACTAATTCAATAGGATTCTCACCCAATACAAACCTAACCCCTAAATCTTCTAATTCTTTTATTTTTTCTTGATTATGATTACTTTTTCCATCAGTAACAACTATGTCATTTCCCCTTTTTGCCAAAACTTTAGCCGCTTCATAGCCACTTCTGGCAAAACCAAGAATAAGTATTTTATTATTTTTAAACATATGTGTCCTCCCCTTAAAATTATACTAGATAATATTCAAAATTTAAACCATTTATGTTATAATGAATTATAGTCAAGGAGGTATATATGAAAGTAATTACTTTAACGCCACAACAATTTGATACTTTTATGCTAACCTCCATCAATTCCAACCCTTGGCAAACATCAAGTTATGGCGAAATAATGAGCAAATTTAATTATGAAGTCTATTACATTGGATTTGAAGAATCTGGAATTCTAGTTGGAGCATCACTAATGCTTGCCAGAACTGTTTATATGGGATTCAAACACTTCTATGCACCACGTGGAATAATAACTAATTATGATGACTTAAAGACATTAACAACTATTATTGATGAACTTAAAAAATATATATTCAAGCAAAAAGGATTAGTGTATACGTTCGATCCATTTATAATTAGAAATTTAAGAGACAGAAAAGGAAACATAATTGCTTCCAATAAAAATGCCGATTTAATTGTTGAAACAATTAAAAAATGTAGAGTAGAGTTTAAAGGTGATTGGATATATTTTGAAGGAATTCAACCAAGATTCTATGCCGCTGTCCCAACGCCAATAACTCCTGAAAAATTATTTAAAAGTCTTTCAAAACAAATAAGAAATAAATTAAGAAAATCTGTTAAATTTGGTATTGAAATATATCAAGATGAAACTAAAGATATTGATGAGATGTTTAAATTACATGGCAAGTTTACTAAAAGACCAATTGAATATTATCGTGAATTAAAAACAAATTTTGGCGATAATCTAGAAATTTATTATGCAAAAATTAATACTGCAAAGTACGTGTATAATAGTAAAATACTATATGAAAGAGCAATTGATGAAGCTGATACATTAAATAACATAATTCAAGATGAAGGATATAAAGGTCGCAACATGCGTTCAGTTCTAAACAAAAAGATGGAAATGGATAAAGTATTAAGTTGCTATAAATCACACTTATTAAATGCTACTGAGCTATTAAAGAATAACCCAAATGGACTTGTAATTGGGCTAACTATAGTACTAAAACATAAAAAAAGTATTTATTTATTTGAAGATAGTTATCTAAGAGAATATGGTAATTTAAGTCCTGTCCATTTACTAAGATGGAAGATAATTGAAAAGTACTGTCAAAATGCCAGTCATATAAATATTGGAGCTGTAACAGGAGAGTTTAATAAAGCTGAAAATAAATTTAGAGGAATCAATGAAGTAAGACTAAATTATGGATCTGTTGCTGCTGAATATATTGGTGAATTTTCACACATTGTAAATAAACCAATATTCAGTTTATATAATGCAGATAGAGTAACTTTTAGAATATAAGATTAAACACCAATCAGGTGTTTTTTTATTTTCAAAATACATTCAGAGTACAAAACAGCTACTAATCTTATTAAAAATAGCAAAAAAAAAGAACCAAAGTTCTTTAATTTTAATTATTTAACTATTTCGCTAACTACACCAGCACCAACAGTTCTTCCACCTTCACGGATAGAGAATTTAGTACCATTTTCGATAGCAATTGGATGAATTAATTCAACTGTTATAGCGATATCATCACCTGGCATAACCATTTCAGTTCCTTCTGGTAATTCAATAACACCAGTTACATCTGTAGTTCTAAAATAGAATTGTGGACGATAGTTTGCAAAGAATGGTGTATGACGTCCTCCTTCTTCTTTAGATAATACATATACTTGTGCTTTAAACTTAACATGAGGTGTAACACTTCCTGGTTTAGCAAGAACTTGACCACGTTCAACTTCTTCACGAGCAACACCACGTAATAATACTCCAGCGTTATCTCCTGCTTCAGCATAGTCTAATTGCTTTCTAAACATTTCAATACCAGTAACAACTGTTGTTTTAGTATCTTTAATACCAACAATCTCAACTGTATCATTAAGTTTTAATTGTCCTCTTTCAACACGTCCAGTAACAACTGTTCCACGTCCAGTAATTGTGAATACATCTTCAATACTCATTAAGAATGGTTTTGTATTATCACGTTCTGGATTTGGTATCCATTCATCAACAGCATCCATAAGCTCATAAACGTTAGCCATATAACCTTCATCACCTTCAAGAGCTTTAAGTGCAGATCCACGAATGATTGGAGTGTTATCTCCATCAAATCCATATTCACTTAATAATTCACGAATTTCCATTTCAACTAAATCTAACAATTCAGCATCATCAACTTGATCACATTTATTCATAAATATAACCATTTTTGGTACACCAACTTGGCGAGATAGTAGAATATGTTCACGAGTTTGTGCCATAGGTCCATCAGTTGCAGCAATAACAAGTATTGCTCCATCCATTTGAGCTGCACCAGTAATCATATTTTTTACATAGTCAGCATGACCTGGACAGTCAACATGTGCATAATGTCTTTTTTCAGTTTGATACTCAACGTGTGAAGTATTAATTGTAATACCACGTTCTCTCTCTTCTGGTGCCTTATCAATATTTGCATAATCTGTAAATTCAGCTAAACCCTTCTTTGCTAAGCAAGAAGTAATTGCAGCAGTTAATGTTGTTTTACCATGATCAACGTGACCAATTGTACCAATATTAACATGCGGTTTAGAACGGTTAAATTTTTCTTTTGCCATTTTATATTTCCTCCTTATATATATTACTACTATATTTTAGCTGATATTTAATATTTTATCAACCATTTTTTAATAATCAGAGCTAACTCTGTTATTACAATTAATTAATTGCCACTTTTTTTGATAATCTCGTCAGCAATTCCCTTAGGAACTTCTTCATAATGATCAAATGACATAATAAATGTTCCTCTTCCTTGACTGTTACTTCTTATACTAGTAGCATAACCAAACATTTCAGAAAGTGGTACCATAGCTTGTAAAAGTATAGCATTTCCTCTAGCTTCTTGACCAAGTGGTTTACCACGTCTTGAAGTTATATCACCCATAACATTACCAAAATATTCATCTGGTACAGTAACATCTACTTTCATTATAGGTTCTAATAACACTGGGTTACATTTATTCTTAGCTTCTTTTAAAGCCATACTTGCTGCAATCTTAAATGCCATCTCACTTGAGTCAACATCATGATAAGATCCATCAAATAATGTAGCTTTAACATCAACCATAGGGTATCCAGCTAATATACCAGAACCCATTGCTTCTTGTAATCCTTTATCTGTTACTGGAATATATTCTCTAGGAACAACTCCACCAACAACTTCATCAATAAATTCATAACCTTTTTCTGGATTTGGTTCAAACTTAACCCAAACGTGTCCATATTGTCCACGACCACCAGATTGTTTAATGTATTTACCTTCGCATTCAGCTGCTTTCTTGATTGTCTCACGATAAGCAACTTGTGGTTTACCAACATTAGCTTCTACTGAGAACTCTCTTCTCATTCTTTCAACAAGAACTTCTAAGTGTAACTCACCCATACCAGATATAACTGTTTGACCAGTTTCTTGATCAGTATGTACTCTAAAGGTTGGATCCTCTTCTGCAAGTTTTTGTAATGCAATACCCATTTTTTCTTGATCAGCTTTTGATTTAGGTTCAACAGCTAATTGAATAACTGGTTCAGGGAATTCCATAGATTCAAGAATTACACCTTTTTTCTCATCACATAAAGTGTCACCAGTTGTAGTATTTTTTAGTCCAACTGCTGCAGCTATATCTCCAGCATATACATCTGTAATCTCAGAACGATTGTTAGCATGCATCAATAAGATACGACCAACTCTTTCTTTAGTATCTTTAGTAGAGTTCATAACATATGACCCACTACTTAAATGACCAGAGTATACACGGAAGAAAGTTAATCTTCCCACAAATGGATCAGTCATTACTTTAAATGCTAATGCACTAAAAGGTTCATCATCACTAGGATGTCTTTCAGCTTCATTACCATTTAAGTCTGTACATTTTATAGCTTCAACATCAAGCGGACTTGGTAAGAATTCAAGAACTGCATCAAGAAGTAATTTAACACCCTTATTACCTAAAGCTGTTCCACACATTACTGGGAAAAACTTAACAGCAAGAGTTCCTTTTCTAATTGCTCTTTTAATAAGTTCAACAGAAATTTCTTCTCCTTCAAGATATTTTTCCATCATCTCATCATCATATTCAGCTACTGCTTCTAATAATTCAGCTCTTTTTTCTTCAGCTATCTTTTTATATTCTTCAGGAATTTCAATTTCTTTATGTTCTTCTTCAGCTTTACCATCAAACTCATAAGCTTTCATAGTAATTAAATCAACTACTCCAGTAAAGTTATCTTCAAGACCTAATGGCCATTGAATAGGCATAGCATTAACTCCAAGTCTAGATTTAATTGTACTTAAACAGTAAACAAAATCTGCTCCCATTTTATCTATTTTATTAGAGAAAATTAATCGGGGAACATTAAACTCTGTTGCTTGTCTCCAAACAGTTTCAGTTTGAGGCTCAACACCAGCTTGTGTATCAAGAAGCGCTATAGCACCATCTAATACTCTTAAACTACGACTAACTTCAACAGTAAAGTCTACGTGACCTGGAGTATCAATAATATTTAATCTATGATTCTTCCAGTAAGCTGTTGTAGCAGCAGAAGTGATTGTTATACCACGTTCTTGTTCTTGCTCCATCCAGTCCATTTGTGACTCACCATCATGAGTCTCTCCAATTTTATGGATTTTCTTAGTATGGAATAATATACGTTCTGTAGTTGTTGTTTTACCAGCATCTATATGTGCCATTATTCCAAAATTTCTTGTGTTTAATAAGGATGTCTCACGTGCCATACTCGTCTCCCTTCTACCATCTATAATGCGCAAATGCTTTATTAGCTTCTGCCATTCTATGTGTATCTTCACGTTTTTTAACTGCTGCACCTGTTCCGTTAGATGCATCAATTAATTCACTAGCTAAATTCTCAGCCATACCTCTTCCGCCTCTTTTTCTAGCATATTCTACTAGCCAACGAATTGATAAAGCTTGACTTCTAGCTGGTGAAACTTCTATTGGTACTTGGTAATTTGAACCACCAACTCTTCTTGATTTAACCTCAAGACTTGGTTTAATGTTCTCCATTGCTTTTTCAAAAACATTCATTGGTTCATCACCAGTTTTTTCTTTTATTATATCAAACGCTTCATAAAGTATTGTTTGGGCAACACCTTTTTTACCATCTAACATAACGCGATTTACTACTTTTGTAATAAATTTTGAATTATATATTGGATCTGGTAAAACATCTCTTTTTACCGCACGTCTTTTACGCATTTTTATTATCTCCCTTCAATACTTTATTTATTTTTTTGCTTTTTCTCTCTTAGAACCATATTTACTACGACCTTGTTTTCTGTCTTTAACTCCAGCCGTATCAAGTGTTCCACGAATAACATGATAACGTACACCGATTAAGTCCTTAACACGTCCTCCACGGATTAATACAACACTATGTTCTTGTAAGTTATGACCAATTCCTGGAATATAACAAGTTACTTCCGCACCATTGCTTAAACGTACACGAGCATATTTTCTTAAAGCTGAGTTTGGTTTTTTTGGTGTCATTGTACCAACACGAGTACAAACTCCTTGTTTTTGTGGTGCTGGATTATTAGTTTGTTTTTTTCTAACACTATTAAATCCCATACCTAACACAGGCGATTTGCTTTTTCTTACTTTATCTGTTCTGCTCTTCTTAACTAATTGATTAATTGTAGGCATATTCTATGTCTCCTTTCTTTACACATCTCCGGGTGTATCATTTATAAGTTTAAATATAAGCTTTGCCAAGCAAAGCCACATAAAACCAACGTAAATAATATATCATTAACACTATTCAGTTGTCAATACAAATATACTAAAGTAGTATAATCACACAAAATGATTTATTTATTATATGAATAATATCAAAATAAAAGTACCATTTCAATATTATACTACCTATCTTTTAACTAGAAAATTTCCTTCTTTTCCAGAAATTTCTCTTATTACTTCTCCAACATAAGGTCTGTCAGTTGTGTCTGATATCAATGCTCTAAAAACTTCCTTTGAGGCTTTTGAAACATCTAACATATCGATATGATCACTAATATCCTGTAATTCTACAGAATAAGCATAAGCAAAAGTTCTTATTCCTAATTGGTCACGTGGTTTACAAAGATCATCCATAACCATAAAACCTAACGCTACTTTATCTATATCTTGTCCCTTAGCACTTGGAACAATTCGTTGAGCTGCTGAAGTATACAAAGAACCAACATCAAATGGAAAGTCTCCAATACCCACATTATCAAAATCAACAAACTTAACTTTCCCTTCCTCATCAATTAAAAAATTAGAACCATTAGTATCCCCTATAACTATATAGTTAGGACTTTCATGACACCTTTTAATTATGGCTTCTACTTCCAATAAATGTAACGCCTTATCACTCAAAGAACAAAAAAAAGAAAGTAATAATAATTTCAAATTTCTTATTTTGCCACATTTAACTCTTGGCAACAAATGACCAGTAAGATAAAAGTCATCACAATATTCTAATCTTCTAAAAACTTTATCTGTAGGAATTATGACATCATCAATTTTTTCTTCACATAACAAATCTAGTTTTTCACTTCTTCGAGCAAACTTAGAACTAATATAATCAGTTTGTCTATATCTCTTATAAGCTACTTTATCACTTAAAGCATATACTATTGAGGAACATCCCTCATTACTTATTTTATCTACCCCATTAAAAAAGGAACTTTCCAATATTAATCCCATAAACACCCCTCAAACGTCCATATTATATCAAACTTTGTTGAAAAAATCAAATAATTACTATATAATTAATACAGGTGATAAATATGGTAAAGAAAAAAGCAATTAAAGAAAAGTCAAAAAACTTTATTAATGAGTTCAAACAGTTCATATCAAGAGGTAATGTAATTGATTTAGCAGTCGGAGTAATTATAGGTGGTGCATTTGGTAAAATAGTAACTTCCCTTGTTAATGATATAATCATGCCATTAATTGGAGCATTATTTGGTGGCCAACAATTTACTAGTCTAACATTCAAACTAAATGATGTAGAAATAATGTATGGTCTTTTCATCCAAAATATAATTGACTTCTTAATAGTAGCATTATTTGTGTTCATAATAATTAAGTTAATGAATTCATTAACACATCTTAAAGAAGAACCAAAAAAAGAAGATGAAAAGAAAAAAGAAACTCCTCCTGCAAAACCAGATGACATTAAATTACTTGAAGAAATTAGAGACTTACTTAAAAATGAAGATAAAAAAAATAAAGCAACTAAATCAAAATAGTTGCTTTTTATCTGTCAAATTTTGAATCATAGCCATCAGATACATAAGAGCCACACTTAAGATATGTTTGATATATTTTAGATACTTTTACCATACTAACTTTAACATAACCACTACACTCTGTCATAATATCACTACTAATTGCCAATTGATTAATATTTAATATAACTTCGCCATCATCATTGACATAGTAATTATTATTATCTATGAATCTCCTAGCAGCACTTGAAACTTCACTTTCATAACTCTTATAAACTGATATATCATGAATACTACCTGAAAGATAATTACTATTAATACTTTTTATATGTGGTGATAAAATAGCAATTATAACAAGAGCCATTATCAATATAACAATCCCTGAAATAAATGTAGACCCAGCCAATCCTTTATTATTAAGTTTAAACATATTTTCACCACCATAAACAATATTTTATATCATATCTCTTTAATATGCAAACAAAAGGAATAGTTTACACTATTCCATTAATTCTTCTTCTAATCTGTCTATTGGTTCAGAATCTACAAACTGACTAACTAAGTCAAAATCAACATTTGCATATCTTTTAGCACCTGTACCAGCAGGTATAAGTTTACCAATTATTACATTTTCTTTTAAGCCTTCTAAGTTATCAACTTTACCTCTAATAGCAGCATCAGTCAACACTCTTGTTGTCTCTTGGAATGATGCAGCTGATAAGAATGAATCAGTTTCTAGAGAAGCTTTCGTAATACCAAGTAACACTGATCTACCAGTAGCTGGTTTCTTACCATTTATTACTATTTCAGTATTTCCGTCTGTAAACTCTTTAATATTAACAAGACTTCCTGGCAAGAACAACGCATCACCTGAATCAAGTATTCTTATTTTAGATATCATACGCTTAGCAATAATCTCAACATGCTTATCTGAAATATCAACACCTTGACCACGATATACACTTTGTACTTCTTTTAATATATATTCTTGAGTAGTTAAAGCATCAGTTACTGCTAATAATTCTTTTGGACTAATAGCACCTTCTGTAAGCTTATCACCAGCATGAACTTCTTCTTTAAGTTCTACTCTTAATTTTGAACCATAATTAGAAACATGCTCTTTAGTCTCAAGCTCATTAGTAACATATATCTTAAATTTACCATGTTCTTCTTCTATTTTAGAAACTTTACCATCTATCTCAGAAATTGTAGATTTACCCTTAGGTATTCTAGCTTCAAATAACTCTTGAATACGTGGAAGACCCTGAGTAATATCGTCTCCTCCAGCAACACCACCTGTATGGAATGTTCTCATAGTAAGCTGTGTACCTGGTTCTCCAATTGATTGTGCAGCCATAATACCAACAGCTTCACCAATCTCAACTAAATTACCAGTTGCTAAGTTTCTACCATAACACTTCTGACATACACCTTTAGTAGTATTACATGTAAGAGTTGTTCTTATTTCAACTTCTTCTATACCTGCAGCAATTATTTTATCTGCAAGGGACTCAGTAATTAGCTCTAATTTATCAACAATTAATGCTTTAGTCTCTGGATGAACAATTTTCTTATTAGTAAATCTACCAACAATTCTATCATATAATTTTTCAATTATTTCACCAGTCTTATCATTAACAAATGATTTTACTGTAACGCTATTTTCAGTACCACAGTCTTCTTCTCTAACAATTATATCTTGACTTACATCAACTAAACGTCTAGTCAAATAACCAGAATCAGCAGTCTTTAACGCTGTATCTGCACTACCTTTTCTAGCACCATGTGTAGACAAGAAGAACTCAGCAACTGTAAGACCTTCCCTAAACGATGAAGTTATAGGTATCTCTACTGGCTCACCATTTGGTTTACTCATAATTCCACGCATACCAGCAATCTGCGTAAAGTTAGAAATACTACCACGTGCTTTTGAATGCATCATCATGAATATTGGATTCTCTAAATCAGCATTAGCTTTAACTTGTAGTTCTGCTTGCACTTGGTCTTTAGCTCCATTCCAAGTACTAATTACTTTATCATAACGCTCTTCATCAGTTATTAAACCACGATTATATTGTTTATTAATTGATTCTACAACTTTTGAAGCTTCACCAATAATTTCATTCTTCTTTTCACTAGTAATGATATCACTAATAGATACTGTAATACCAGCTATAGTTGAATATTTAAAACCTAAGTCTTTAAGTTTATCAAGCATCATTGAAGTTTCAGTTGTTTTATAACGCTTAAATATTTGAGCAATAATCTTCTCTAAAGTTCCCTTTGGAAATGGTTTTACTAATTCCATACTTTTAATTATTTCTGGAATATTTTGACCTTTCTCTATAAAGTACTTATTAGGAGTTATGCTTTGAATATTTTCTATAGTAGGTTCATTAATAAACGCAAATGAATCTGGTAAGATTTCATTAAATATTAGCTTACCTACAGTAGTAACTAGGTATTTTCCTTTTTGTGATTCTGTAAATAATTTATATTTAAATGAATCTACTGGAATAGCAATTCTAGTATGTAAAGTAGTTTCTTCTCTATCATAAGCCATTAAAGCTTCATTAATATTTTTGAATATTCTACCTTCCCCAGGTTGTTCTGCTTTCTCCATTGTTAAATAGTAGTTACCAAGTACCATATCCTGTGAAGGTGTAACAATAGGTGTTCCATCTTTAGGATTAAGTATGTTATTAGCACCTAACATAAGAAGTCTAGCTTCTGCTTTAGCTTCTTCTGATAAAGGTACATGAACTGCCATTTGGTCCCCATCGAAGTCAGCATTAAATGCTGTTGTAACAAGTGGATGAAGTCTTATTGCTTTTCCACCTATTAATATAGGTTCAAATGCTTGTATACCTAATCTATGTAGAGTAGGTGCACGGTTTAGCATTACTGGATGCTCTTTAATAACATCTTCAACTATATCCCATACTTGAGGGTCTCTATTCTCTATTAATCTTTTAGCAGCTTTAATATTATGGCATAAATCTCTTTCAACAAGTTGATTAATTACATGAGGTTTAAATAATTCAAGTGCCATTTCTTTAGGTATACCACATTGATACATCTTCAAATTTGGTCCTACAACAATAACTGAACGCCCAGAGTAGTCAACACGTTTACCAAGTAAGTTTTGACGAAAACGCCCCTGCTTACCTTTTAACATGCTAGATATTGATTTTAAAGGTCTATTACCTGCACCAGTTACACTTCTACCACGTCTACCATTA
>JGI994J12354_10000644_pt1 | contig 34798 bp, 28 predicted proteins | sample IntmicLarv3ML3BL_FD_12354 | JGI IMG/M metagenome (IMG submission 12354) | reverse complement strand
AGCATTTAATGCAGATTGAATTGCCGATACTTGCGTCATGATGTCAATGCAATACCGCTCCTCTTCAACCATGTTTTTAACTCCGCGAATCTGCCCCTCTATTCTATTTAAGCGGTTCGTCAAATCTTTATATTCTTTTTCATCTCTGACCTTACGCTTGCAATTACTACAATCGCCACAATTTTTTTTCATGCTATTTCCCTACTCTTTCATCTCTTTAGTTGGAGGGCTTACTGAAGTCATACACGCTATTCGTGGTTTCACTTTCAAATACCGTGTCTTTTCTGACCACCCATCGGACAGAATCAAGAATGTATACTCCTTGCCTGTTTGATTGTTTTTGTATATTTCATACCCACGGACCACCACCGAATGACTACGATATGTATCAAAGGCAATCGAAAAGATAAATGGCTTCCCGTTATCGATGGATCTTCTCATCGCTTTAGCTGTGGCAAAATAATTGTTTGATCCTTTACCTGTTAAATATCCGAATCCTCGTCGCCAAGTGTTAGACACCAATTTGCTATTCTTCAAAACACTAAATCCTTTGTCGCTTTCTGGCTGGTACCCCAACGCTTTAGCTTGCTTAGACACTTCATCGTAAACTGCATTGGCATCGTTTGGAATCTTCTTGCAGCCCTTTATTCGATGATAGTTCATAACAGTATGGGTCGCTACAAGTGTGCAATTCTCGTTGCCCTCGTAATGTCCACACGTTGCTACGCCAACATCAGGAATCACCTTGCTCGCCACAACGCTATATTCAGCCGTGCTATCTTCCGTATTTTTCAGATAAGTGATTGGGCTATCTATTAATCCACCTTTGGTATTCACGGATACCTTAGCCTTTATTGGCTTTTTTTTAAGAGCATCTCCACTTTTTAACTTCACGCTTCTTAGTCTTAATGCATTTGTCACGACAAATACTGAGCTAAAGGCCATCGCCATTCCTGCGAAAATAGGATTAAGTAGTGGACCACCAAAAGCATGTAGTAAACCAGCCGCTATCGGAATGCCAATGCTATTAAAGATAAATGCCCAAAAAAGATTTTGTTTGATATTACGAATCGTAGCATTGCTTAATGCAATGGCTTGATATACGTCTTTCAAATCGGATTTCATCAAAACGATGTCGCTTGATTCCATCGCAATATCACTGCCACTGCCAATCGCAATGCCAATATTAGCTTGTGCCAATGCTGGTGCATCGTTGATGCCATCACCAACCATAATTACTTTTCGACCCTTCTTTTGCAGTTCTTCCACAACCGCCACTTTGTCTTGTGGTAATACCTCAGCAATCACTTCGTCAACGCTTACTTGCTTCCCGATATAATCAGCAGTCTTTTTATTGTCGCCAGTCAGCATATAAACTTTGATACCTAGTTTTCTAATATCTTCTATTGCCGCTTTGCTAGTCTCCTTTATCGTATCCGCAACACTCACGATTCCAACAAGTTCTTTGTTAATCACCACAAACATCGGCGTCTGCCCCTTGTTGGCAATCTCATCTGCGACAGCTTTTAGCTCGCCAAGTGATATCTGAAGCTCGCTTAATAACTTTTCGTTGCCAATGAAGATATCCTTATCCGCTATCTTCGCTTCGATGCCCTTGCCTGTAATACTTTGAAAATAGTTAGTTTGCTGTAAGCTTAATCCCTTTTCCTTAGCCGCACTAACAATCGCTTGCCCCAGCGGATGCTCCGATTCTACTTCGCAAGATGCCGCTAAAGCTAACAACTCATCCTCGCTGTGCCAGTTAGAAATAACTTCAACCACACGAGGTTTCCCTTCAGTAACTGTACCCGTCTTATCAAGCACAACTGCATCAGCTTGATGCGTTACTTCTAACGCTTCGCCACTTTTGATTAAGATGCCCATACTAGCACCTCTCCCCGTCCCCACCATAATAGCTGTCGGGGTCGCCAGTCCTAAAGCACAAGGACACGCAATTACTAATACCGAAACGAAAATCATCAACACAAAATTAATTGGCTCGCCGGCGATTGCCCATATAATCGCTGACACCACCGCAATAGCCAACACTGCTGGCACGAAATATCCTGCCACTTTATCGGCCAGTTGTGAAATCGGCGCCTTCTTTCCTTGCGCATCTTCCATTAGCTTAATAATCTTCGCTAAAGTGGTTTCGCTACCAGTATGAGTTACACTAACTTGAATTGCTCCATTGTAATTCATGCTACCGCCAATAACGATGTCACCAATGCTCTTTTCAACCGGAATGCTCTCACCTGTCAGCATTGATTCATCAACGCTGGTCGCGCCTTTTATTATCTCGCCATCAAGAGGCACTTTACTGCCTGGTCTAATCAAGATAACGTCGCCTTTACTAATCTCTTTGACATCAACTTCTTTCTCGCCTTCGTCACTTACGATAACTGCCCTGTCTGGTGCTAACTCCATCAATTTTTGAATCGCTTCTGAAGTTCTACCCTTGCTTCGGCTTTCCAAATATTTTCCTAGCATTACTAAAGTGAGTACCACCGCCGCTGTTTCATAGTAGAGATTCATTGCCGCGCTGTGGTCATGTTGAATCTTGAACGTCATAACTAAGCTATAGATAAAAGCGCTACCCGTTCCAATCGCCACAAGCGAATCCATGTTGGGATGTCCTGCGAACAACGTCTTAAAGCCTACTGTATAGAACTTGCGCCCACAAATCAAAATCCCCACTGTCAATACTAGCTGTAACAAAGCAAAATTCATCGGGTTCGCATGCATATCAAATAAATGCGGCATTGGTAACTTCACTGGAATCATATGTTCCATCGAAACATATAAAAGAGGAATCGCAAAAATCATGCTAATGATTAGTCTACGTTTAATCCTCTTCAAGTCTTCCGCCACATTATCTTGTTCTTTCCGCATCTCTTCTTTTAATTTTTCTTTAGCAAGCTCAGCGCCAAATCCCGCTCGCTCTACCTTTTTGATAATATCTTCTGGTCCTATCGCCGTTTCGTCATATTCTATTGTCATCTTGTTCGTAGCTAGATTAACCTCACTACTAGCAACGCCCGAAAGCTTTCTTGTTACCCGCTCAACGGCGCTACTGCAAGACGCACAAGTCATTCCCGATATATCATAAACTTCTTTTTTCATATGCACCTCCACATACCCCCTATGGGTATCTGTAAGTATCATACCTCATTTGTACATTTTTGTCAAAAAAGGTTCGCATAATAAATGTGTGCAGTTAGATGATTGTCAACTTTCATCTAACCACACACATTTTTTAAAGAATTATCATCACATCACGCTTATGCTTTCATCTCCTCGCCTGCATTACGCTTAGCTATTTTATCAAATCCTACGGCTAATATTAGCACAGCACCTTTGATGACCATTTGGTAATAATCATTGACATTCATTAATAAAAGTCCATTGGCTAATACTCCCATAATTATAACGCCAACAACGACTCCCGACATTTTCCCTTCGCCACCTGACACCGAAACACCACCTAGTACAACCGCTGTCACTACATCAAGTTCTAGTCCGCTACCCGCTGACGGTTGTCCCGAATTGAGGCGCCCCATCAAAATCATTCCCGCTAAGCCACTTAATAAAGAGCAAAGAATATAAACAATTAAAGTCATTCTTTTGACATTAATTCCCGAAAGACGAGTCGCTTCCGCATTTCCGCCAATCGCATAAAAATATCTGCCAAAATATGTTTTGTTTAACAAGAATATTCCGAGAACAAACACCAAAATCATCACTACTACTGGAATTGGGATATAAGCAATATATCCTTGTCCCAAAGCGGTCATCATCGCTGGAATTCGATAGATTGGTAATCCGTTTGAAATTATGTAGGCAACTCCTCTAGCCATTGTCATAACTCCAAGCGTTGCAATCAACGGCGGAATGTCCAATTTGGTAATGGCCAACCCTGAGATAAACCCAAACAACGTTACAACTACTAAGGTAATAATGATACTCAAGATAACATTCACGCCATTGGTCGCCATTAACGTTGCCGCCAACACTCCCGACAGTCCGACAATAGAGCCAACCGAAAGGTCAATACCACCCGTCAGCATGACCAATGTCATCCCCACGGCAATAATTCCCAATATCGAAACTTGTCGTGCTACATTGATAATATTATCAAATTTAAAAAATGCTTTTGACATACATCCGAAAAATATCACCATTGCCACTAGTACAAAAACTATTCCATACCTTTGTAAGGTAATCTGCCACTTTTTCATCTTATACCCCCTCCTTTTGACTTGAGGCTACACTCAAAATCTTTTGCTGCGTAGCTTCCGCAGTACTCAACATTCCTTTTATTTCGCCTTCACCCATCACAACAATTTGATTTGATACACCCAATAATTCCGGCATTTCTGATGAAATCATAATTATTGCCATACCGTTTTCGGCGAGTTCATTAATTAACTGATATATTTCTTGCTTAGCCCCAACATCTATCCCTCTAGTTGGCTCATCAAAAATCATTAATTTAGCTTTTGTTACCATCCACTTTGCCAATGCCACTTTTTGTTGATTCCCACCGGATAGATTCTTGACTAATTGCTTTATTGAAGGCGTCTTAATGCGGAGTTTATGGCTATAATCTTTAGCAATTTGCTTTTCTTTTCGCTTGTTTATAACGGTTCCTCGTGAAATATCTTTAATTGTCACAAACGAAATGTTTTCTTCTATATTCATATGCAATAGTAACCCTTGTTGTTTACGGTCCTCCCCCCCCCCCCCCGAACTAATGCATACCTCTTTTCCGTTCATATATAATTTGCCACTTTGAATTGGACTTGCGCCAAATACGGCTCTGGCAAATTCAGTTCGACCAGCACCCACTAAACCTGCGATACCAACTATCTCGCCAGCGCGAACCTTTAGATTGATATTTTTTAAATAATTGTATGCACATATATCTTTTGCTTCAAATACAACATCACCTATCTTAGCATTACTTTTAGGATATTGTTCATTCAGCTCTCGCCCAACCATCCATGAGATTAGCTCCTGTTTGTTAGTATTTGCTAGCGGTGCAGTTTCAATAACTAGTCCATCTCTGATAACGGTGACACGATCACATATTTCAAATATTTCTTCCATTCGATGTGAAATATAAATAATCGTTACTCCCTTTTCCTTGAGCCTATATACTAATTTGAATAGCGCCTCTACTTCGGTGTTAGTCAATGGTGCTGATGGCTCATCCATAATCAAAATTTTCACGTTTTTAGAAAGCGCTTTAACAATTTCCACAATTTGTTGATATGCCACCGATAAATGCCTTACTTCTATATTTGGATCAATATCCACGCCTAACATATCAATCAGCTCTTTAGCTCGCGTGTACATTCCTTTGGTATCACGAATAATACCATGCCTCTTTTCACATCCCAAAAAAATATTTTCGGTCACTGTCAGCGAAGGAACTAGATTAAATTCTTGATAAATAACTCCTATCCCCAATGATTGGGATAGTGCTGGCGTCATTTTTTGATATATCTTTTTGCCCACTTTGATTGTCCCCACATTTGGTTCAATCGCTCCCGACAATATTTTAATCAGCGTTGACTTGCCTGCTCCATTCTCTCCTAATAGTGCGTGTACTTCGCCTTCCTTAAATTCAACATTAACACGGTCAAGAGCAATAACTCCTGGATGCTCTTTCCTGATTCCCTCTAATTTTAGGATAGTATCTTCCACATTCATATCCTCCAGTTGTTTTAATAGACGAGGTTGCGTACACACAACCTCGCCTCATCTTACTATAGTATTAGTTAAGATATTCGCCTACATTTTCTGTGCTTACGGCTTTAAGTTCCATATTATTTTCTGCCGCTACTTCTTCACCGTTCATTAGCTTATTAACCAATTCAACTGTAAATGCTCCCATCGCTGGTATCTGTTGGTCTACTGTGAATTTGAATATGCCATCCTCCGAAACTTTTTCAAGTCCTTCATCTGTTGCATCAATGCCACCAATCATGTATTTGCTGACATCATCGCGTCCAGCTGCCATAAACGCCTCATATGCACCTAGCGCTCCACCATCGTTGATACCTAGAATCACTCTAATATCTGGATTTGCCTGAATAAAACCTTCGGCGGCTGCCATTCCATCAGTTGGATCACCTGCTTGTTGGTCTGCTACGAATTCAACATTTGGTGCGTACTCTTGTGTTCCTTCAATGATTCCGTTCTTTCTTTCAATAACTTGAGCTAGGATATCATAATTCAAAACTCCTGCTTCTATTTTCTCTTCGGTTCCCCAGTTTTCGGCAATATATTTGCCTGCCGCAGTTCCAAGGGTATATCCCATGTCATATTCATCAACACCGCACCATGCATCTTGTTTTGCCAACTTAGATGTCACTGAAATCACGTAAATGCCTTTATCCATCGCACTTTCAACAACATTTTCGATTGCCACTGGGTCAACTGCTACAACAACAATTCCGCTTACACCTGTCGAAATGAAGTTCTCGATTATCTCCACTTGCTTTTCTGCAAGGTCATCGGCGCTTTTTGCGACAACTTCATAACCATATTTTGCCGCCTCTTCCTCCGCACTAGCAACAAATTGCGTCCATAATGGGTTGGCGAAATTCAAAACGCAGATACCTACTTTTTCCCCTTCACTTGCTGCTACTGTTTCTTCCTCGTTTTTCTCTTCTGTTTGAGCATCAGCTACATCTTTATCCGCTTTTTTCTCTCCGCCCGAACAGGCTACTAACGAAAGTACCATTACAAATATCATCAATATACTTACTACTCTCATTTTTCTCATTACAAATTCCTCCTTTTGAATGATTATTTATATGTTACAACATTGCTTTTTAAACTCCTGATATCTCCTTTCCCAATTTTCTAATTGTTTATATTTTTTGATCGGCATCGTTTTCGCAATAACCGCTCTTGCGTGAGGGATAGACTCCAATGCCCCAATCGAAATCATCTGAATAGCCGCATTGCCAAGAACTGTTGCTTCAACTGGTCCTGCATATACCGGTATTCCAACCGCGTTAGCAGTCATCTGACATAGCATTTCACTTTGCACTCCGCCACCTACAATGTGCAGCGCATTGAATTTTTTATTTGTGCATATTTCCAATTCTTCTATCGCATAGCGATATTTAAAAGCTAGATTTTCATTAATGGCCCTAATAATTGCTCCTGGTTCTTGCGATATATTTTGCCCTGCATTCTCACAATACTTTTTGATTTTTGCAGGAATATCACCACCGCTAAGAAATATCGGATTATCAACATCGATGAAACAGCTTTCACCCTCGCTTTCCATCGCCATCTTTTCTAATTCTTCAAAGCTATATTCTTGACCATCTCTGGCCCATTGTTGACGTGCTTCTTGGATTAGCCATGTCCCCATGATGTTTTTCAAAAAACGAATATTACCATCTGCTCCACCTTCGTTGGTGAAGTTATGCCTATGTGCCTTCTCGTTTGTGCACGGTTCGGATAGTTCCGTTCCAATCAAACTCCACGTCCCACTACTGAGAAACGCCACATTTTCATCTTGTGTTGGAATGCTCACAACTGCTGACCCTGTATCATGTGAAGCCACACATATTACTTCTGCTTGGCTAGCTTTGGTTTCAGCAACAATTTCTGGCAACAATTTGCCACATGGTGTTCCAGGCATAGAAATTTTTGAAAAAATATCTTTTCTAATGCCCAATTTACCCAACAAATTTGTGCTCCACTCTCGTTTTCTTGCATCCAATAATTGAGCATTTGTTGCATTCGTATACTCGTTTTTAATTGTTCCCGTCAAAAAGTAATTAAGTAGGTCCGGAATCATCATAAAATTTTGCGCTCTGTTTAGGTCATCAGCTCTGTTTTGCGCAATATAATTCAAGTGATAAATTGTATTAATCTGTAAAAATTGAGTTCCTGTAGTCTCATAAATCTCGCTTTTATCAATCCGCTCAAATAGCTTTTGGTAATCTTTGGTTCGCAAATCGCGATAATGAACCGGCATCTCTATCATTCGCCCGAATTCATCGATTAGAGCGAAATCACAACCCCAAGTATCAATTCCAATCGTCTTAATATCTGCTTGTTTAGCAGCTAGTGCAATACCCCTTTTGATTTCATGAAATAAACGTAAGATGTCCCAATATAATGTGCCATTCACCCATACTGGTTCATTTGAAAAACGATGAATCTCTTGCAGCTTGATTGTTTCTCCATCAAATGATGCCAGCGTTACTCTTCCGCTAGATGCCCCAAGGTCTATCGCTAATACATTCTCACTACTTTTCATGTTATTGTCCCCCTGACATCACCTTGTTCAAACGCTCAATATCTAAAGGATATACTCCTAATTCTCTGGCCGCATCCAAAAACGCCGAATAATTAGTTGGGTTGATACCACGATGTATTGAGTTGCTAGATGAAATAATATGTCCACCTGGCTGAGCTCCTTCTAAGATACAGCGAGCCGTTTCTGCCCAAACCTTTTCAACGCTTTGATCGACCAATACACTAACGCAATCCACATTGCCTTTGCGGGCAATCTGATTAGCATATTGTTCTGTAACACTCTTCATGTCCATATGCCCTAGCGGATCAATCGGATCAAGACAGTCAATTCCCGTTCCCACTAAATCATCTACAATCGAATTCAAATCCCCATCTGAATGCTTGATAACATATAATCCCTCTTTTTTGAGATTTTGAACTAACTCAGTCAGGTGTGGTAATACTTGTTCGCGGAACATCTCTGGCGAAAGCAACAATCCTGTATTATGGGCAATATCATCGCCTATAACTACTATATCAACTCCTAGTTTGCGAAGGTTTTTGCCAACTACGGTGCTGTGTTCTACGCACATCTCCATCATCCTTGTTGCCAATTCTGGTTCAAGGTAAAAGGACATTAGGAATTCTTGAAATCCCATCAAATCACGAGGTTGCGAAAAAATGTCCTTAACTCGCCCAACCACTGCAATATCTTCTGTTTTACAACGCGTAACAGCGTCACGAATTGATTGATAGTGATATTCATCATTAGGATCTGGAATCTTCAATTTCTCAAAATCTTCAAGTGTCTCGATTGGATGTTTTACTGGTGTTGGATATTCATCATAACTGATTCGTGTCACGCCCCACTCATCGACAAAATGTTTGTCATCTATCGTAGTATTTCGATAATTAAGCGAAACTGATACACCATCAATGTTGCGCTTTTTAGCAAACTCAATTTGGTCACTATCTCCTGTAATAGCTTGCGTTATTTCCGTATCCAAAACCCACTCAAGCGTTGGTAAACGGTCTGGCTTTTCTCTTTTCAATGCACTTATTAATCTTTCTCTTCCTGTCATCTTTTTAACCTCCTAAAGTATTACTTCCAGCATTTCCTCGTTCTTCACATATTTTCTTGGCATAACCATTATCACGATAATTCTGTAGGGGGTTGATATTAGAAAGCCCCTTACGCATCCGCATTTCTGCTAGCAATGGACGTACATCCGTGTTATAGGCTTGCATTAAGACATCATGAGCTCCAATGACATCAAAATTCTTTTGCATTTCTTGTAATTTTTTTCGATTTACGAGCAGTGCCTTAGCATAAGCATCTTGCGCATTCATAATCGAGTAAATAATACCCTCAAGGCTAGGCTCAATATTATGAGATTGATCTAACATATATGTGACATTTGGGCATAATCCTTGTTGTTGTCCCGCAACTATTTCATTCATAATGTAGAAAAGTTCTAAGGGATTAACTGAACCTGTGATAAGGTCATCATCGGCATTTTTTCGATTGTTAAAATGAAATCCACCAAGCTTTCCTTCGTCTAATAGAACAGCTATAATTTGTTCTATATTTACTCCAGATAGATGATGTCCAAGATCCACCAACACTTTCGCCTTAGGTCCTAGTTTATTGCAGTTTAATAATGACATCCCCCAATCATAAACATCCGTTGTATAGAAATAAGGTTCAAACGGTTTGTACTCCAAGAACATTGACATATCCTCATCCAAATCATCGTACATTACCTTTAATCCCTCAAATAAGCGGTGCTTACGTTCACGCAAGTCATCTTGCCCAGCATAGTTCGTTCCATCTGGTACCCAAACACCTAGCGTCTTGACATCTAATTCGCGGGCAACTCTAACGCAGTGTCGATAATGTTCTTTTGATAACTCGCGCACATCTTCCTTAGGACTACAAATACTTCCAAAGATATATTCCTGCTTTGTAAAACCATCTGGGTGTAATGTACCTAATCGCATGCCTCTTTGATTCGCGTATTCTTTCACTGGTAGATATTCACCATCATCAGTCACATCCCAGGCAATATGCATCGCCATCACACCACCAATGCCAGTAACGCGATCAATCTCCGCGCAATCATCAATCCTGTCCCAAATGTTTCGAGCGGCTCCTTCTTCTCTGAAAGTACCATATCTGGTTCCCGAATTACCAACTGCCCAAGATGGTAACTCAATAACTTGTTGTGCTAATTTATCCAAGACAAATTCTACCGAAATACCATTGTTTTCCAAATCGTCTTGCATTAGTTTGAACTGAGAACTATAATCCATCATACCTGCCCTTCACCTCTCGCAATTCCACTTTTAGTTTTTAGTTTCATGTCTCACTTTCCAAAATGGTATCGATACCATTTTAATCGTAAAAATTTTTCTTTCACCTATAATATCGCTTTTGGAACTTTCTGTCAATACTTTTTGTATTTTCCTTGTTTACGCGGTATTTTTGCATCTCCCACTTTGCTAGTATTTCAAAACTACAAAATGGTGTCGGTATCATTTTCAAGTGGTATCACGAATAATCAGCTCCCCTGGTAGAATTATTTTACTATACTCCATCTCAGGGTTTTCAATCTGCTTTAGCAACAAATTAAATGCCGTCTCGCCTATATGTCGTTGGTTTTGTGAGATTGTTGATAGCTTTGGTCTAATCCAATTACAAAGAGCAATATTATCAAACCCAATCACATTAACTTGCTCTGGGACTTTTATTTGTGCCTCGTTCATATAATTTATTACTCCTATTGCAAACATATCTGAAGCCGTCATAATTGCATCCGGAGGATTTTTTAAATTCATTAATGCTCTAGCAGCTTCATATCCTCCCGTAATGTGATTACCGAAATCATTTTCTCTTAAAAGGTCAGCATCAAAATCTATATTGTTCTCTTCTATCGCCGCTAAAAATCCTTGATAGCGTTCGGTTGTTGCTGCATATTTATCTAATGCTTTAACGTACGCAATCCTTTTTCTTCCCTTATCAATCAAATATTGAGCAGCCTTTTTGCTACTTTGGAAACCGTCAACGCGCACTAAACTTAATGGCTCGTCTTCTTTGATAACATTATCCATGACTACAACCGGTGTCTTCTTTGCAATATTAATCAAGTATTCGATATTTTTGTCATCTCTCGCATAGGAAAAGAAAAGAATACCATCAACATTCCAACGGAGCATTTCTCGCAAATATTTCTTTTGTCTTTTATTATCAATCCCTGTCGAACAAACTGTCATCGTATAGTTGTGCGCAGTCACGGCTGTTTCAATGCCACGCAAAATATCAAAATATCCATAGTTATACTGCTCTGGAAGAAGGACCGCTATCGACCTCGTTTTATTGATACGCAAACCCTGAGCAAAGACACTTGGGATGTAGTCTAATTCTTTCATTGCTTTGTTGACCTTATCCAAAGTTGATTGGCGCACATTACCTTTGCCACTCAAAATCTTCGATACTGTCGTTTTGGAAACCTTTGCTCTTTTCGCCACATCATAAATTGTACTCATTATATACGCCCCTTGCTTTTAACCATATTTAAACAAATCACTTCTAGACTTACATACATATCTTACGCCTCGATAACTTTGGTTCCTTCATCAGTTCCCACGATGATGCGTTTACACATCTTTAGAAATTGGCCTGTCTCCAATACTCCTACAATATTGCTCAATTTCTCTTGAACATCAAGGATATCCGTTGGTACGCCAGTATCTAAATCAACGATGTAATTGCCGTTATCAGTTACTAGCAATTCTTCGCCTTTCATCCGCATCTTAGGCTTTAATCCTAGCTTTTCTAGTTTACTATAAACAATTTTATATCCGTATGGAAGTATTTCCACTGGTAGGGGAAATGCTCCGATGGCTTCAACTAACTTACTTTCATCCATAATCCAAATAACTTCTTTAGCTAAACTTGCCACTACTTTTTCACGGAATAACGCAGCTCCGCCTCCTTTAGTGGCATTAAATTCACTGTCTATCTCGTCAACCCCATCAATCGCCAAATCAATATGGTCAACTTCGTTGATATCTAGCAAAGGAATTCCCAAGCTTTGCGCTTGCTCTTGAGTTGCCTTAGACGTTGGTACGGCCTGAATTTGCAAACCATTTTTAACCATTTCGCCCACTGCATCAACTGCATGTTTAGCTGTCGAACCAGTTCCAAGACCGATGACCATGCCTTCTTTAACATACTCTGCCGCTTTTCTTCCCACTAATTTTTTTTGATCCATAGTACCCTCCGTGATTGTATATTTTTCGTTGCTTCCTCACAAAATATCTCTTGTGCATTAATCCTTGGTTGCCCACGTCTATTGACCTTTGTATAAGAGCCATCTGGCTGTAAAATATGTGTTTTAACATTGTCTCTTAGTTGTATGTCTAAGATATGTTTTGCCTTTTCTCTAAGTGATTCATCCTCTAACGGGAAAATAATTTCTACGCGCTTATCGAGGTTTCGTGGCATCCAGTCAGCACTTCCCATATAGACCTCTTCTTCTCCTCCATTATAGAAATAGAAAATTCGTGCATGTTCTAAGAAATTCCCAATGATGGAATGTACTTTAATATTTTCACTGACGTCAGGGATACCCACTTTCAGGCAACAAATCCCTCTGACAATCAGTTCAATCTTCACTCCTGCTGCCGAAGCCTCATATAAAGTGGCAATAATTTCTGCATCGCAAAGCGAATTTGCCTTTGCGATAATCATAGCTTCCTTACCCTCTTTGGCATGCTTTGTTTCTCTTTTAATTAGCTCCAAGAATCGCTTCTTCATCCATAATGGAGCAACAACTAGTTTGTTCCACGACTTAGGTTCAGAATAGCCTGATAGCATATTAAATACTGCCGTTGCATCTTCACCAATCTCTTCATCACAAGTCAACAAACCACAATCGGTATAAAGCCTGGCGGTAGTATCGTTATAGTTACCAGTCCCAAGATGTACATATCTTCTAATCCCACCTTTTTCTTTACGTACTATCAACGTTATCTTGCTATGCGTTTTAAGTCCTGGCAATCCATAGATTACATGACACCCTGCTTTTTCAAGCATCTTTGCCCAAACAATATTATTTTCTTCGTCAAACCGTGCCTTCAATTCGACTAATACCGTAACCTGCTTACCATTTTCCGCTGCTGCCGCTAACGCTGCAATAATCGGCGAATTACCGCTCACGCGGTATAAGGTCTGCTTAATAGCCAAAACATCAGGATCCACTGCTGCCTCTTGGACAAATCTAATTACTGGCTTGAATGACATATATGGGTGATGCAACAACACGTCTCTTTTACGAATGTGGTTAAAAATACTTTTCTTACCGCGAAGTTCTGGCACTGGTGCTGGCTCATGTATAATGTTTTTGATATTATCGAACCCCTCTGTATCATACATCTTCATCAAAAAGGTTAAATCAAGTGGTCCGTTAATCAAGAATACATCCCGTTCTTCTTGAATGGAAAAGTCTTCTTTGAGTATTTTCAATAATTCTTTGGGCATGCTACTTTCAACTTCTAGCCGGATAACTTCACCCCATTGTCTCATTTTCAGTTGCTTTTGGATTTCTCTTAACAAGTCAGCAGCTTCATCAACATCCATATTCAAATCGGCATTTCTCATAATACGATAAGGATGCGCACATACAACGTGGTAACTCATAAACAATTTGCCAATATTTCGTTCAATGATTTCTTCCAACAAGATAACGCAACGATGCCCTTCCTTGTTGTTTGGCAACTCAATGATTCGTGGCAGTACTGATGGTACTTGCACCGTCGCAAATTCTAGTATCTTCTTGTTCTTTCTAGTGTTTTTCTTCTGGATTAACGCTCCGATATTTAAAGTTTTGTTGCGAATCATCGGAAATGGTCTTGACGAATCCACCGCCATTGGTGTTAATACTGGGTAAACGCCTTCTTCAAAATACTTATCAGCAAATGTCGCTTGAGCTTTATCCATATCTTCATGTCGTTTAATAATTTCAAGACCGCTGTTCTTTAGCATCGGAACAAGCGAGCGATTATAAATATTATACTGCGACTGTACCAAATCATGTGTAATTGGTCCCAGCTTTTGGATTTGTTGTGTTGGTGTTAATCCCGCTATATCTACGCCTCGATATCCCGCATGAACCATGTCTTTCAAAGACGCCACGCGAATCATAAAAAATTCGTCTAAGTTAGAAGCGGTAATTCCCAAAAATTTCAATCGTTCGAATAAGGGATTATGATTGTCTTTAGCCTCGCCAAGTACACGCTCGTTGAAACTTATCCAGCTCATCTCGCGATTCAAGTAATATTCTGGTTTTCTGTATTTGCCTTCACTCATAATAACACCTCCCATGCACCTGCTTCTTTGATTATGGATACTTATGGATTGTTATGAACTTTTGACCCTAGTATCTAGGTGGTCGATAAATTGTTGCGCCGTTCGCCCGGATAATCCGCCATGACTTATCTCCCATTTGTTGGCCTCTAACAGCAATTCCTCTTCCTTCATTTTTATTTTAGCCCTCTTTGCTAGAGCCTTGACAATAGTCTGGAATTCTTTTTTATCTGGTCCATTGAAGAATATTTGTACACCAAATCGGTGTGCCAATGACAGTTTCTCTTGAACCGTATCTGACGCATGTAAGTCATCGCGTCGCCCTTCCTTATCGCTAAACTGCTCACGAACCAGATGGCGCCTGTTTGAAGTAGCATAAATTAACACGTTTTCTGGTTTACGCTCTAATCCACCCTCAATCACCGCTTTTAGATATTTGTACTCTATTTCAAACTCTTCAAAAGATAAATCGTCCATATAAATAATGAATTTGTAGTTACGGTTTTTGATTTGCGCAATAACATCGTTCAGTTGTTCGAATTGATGCTTATATATTTCAATAATGCGCAATCCCTTGTCGTAATATCGATTTAAAATCCCTTTAACGCTCGATGACTTGCCTGTTCCTGCATCACCAAAAAGCAGACAGTTATTTGCTCTTTGCCCTGTTACAAAGGCTTTAGTATTATCATTCAATTTCTTCTTAGGAATTTCATATCCAACCAAATCATCTAACTCAACATGAGCAATATTGGTAATTGGTTCAATATTAGTTTGTCCATCTTTTAGGGTGATTCTAAAGGCCTTGTGGAGTCCGAACTTCCCTACCCCAAAGTCTTTATAAAATTCAATCATTGCCGCCATAAACTCATCCGCATCTACCGCTTGTTCTAGCTGCTTACTTAGTTCTTCGATGCGGTCACGAATGCGTTTGTTAAATAGCTTTTGATGATTATCGGTATTCTTATATTTGCAAATCACTTTACAGTCATTAGACGCAAACGCTTTATCAAGAGCTCGGATGTCAAAGTCAAACAATTCTTTAAACCGTACAAAGTCGTGCTTAGCAATTTGGTTAATGCTACCAGGTACTTTCCCAACCACCTCACAGGCCGTGCTAAAAGCATTTTCCTTGTTGATTAGTAAGAAAGTTAAATACCCATGCCAAAGATTGCCCGAAAGACCATATTTGCTTGCCATTTCTATTAATGAATTTAGACATTCATAAAAATCGCCGACAAATTCTTCGACCGCTTCACCCTTTTGAATTCTTTCGATAATATTCGTTATACTTTTTAGTACCTTGTCTTGTTCAAAGTCTCGGTACAATATACACTCTTCTATCCTAGTCAAAATCTTCCTCCTAATAGTTCCCCAATATTACTAACTGAGACGCTTCTTGAGCAATTCCTCTTAGCGCATTTTGCACTGCACTATCATCAAGCCTTCCCTCAAAATCAACAAAGAAGCGATATTCCCAATTTCTCTCTCTAATTGGTCTTGATTCAATCTTCGTCATACTAAGGTCATTGTAAATAAAATGCGACAATATATTATAAAGTGTTCCACTTTCATGAGGTAGTTCAAAGCAAATGGTTATTTTCTTTGCATTTTTCGCATAAATCTTCTGCTTAGAAATAATGATAAAGCGCGTTTCATTTGTTTCACCATGGAAGTCTTTATCTAGCACCTGTAGGCCAAAAGATTTGGCTGCATGGATATTTGCAATCGCCGCTTGGCTCTTATCGTTGTCTTCTTTAACTTTCTTTGCTGCAAAAGCTGTGTTTAGCAGCTCCTTTGTCTCCCAATTATGATGTTTCTCTAAGTAATCTTTGCACTGCATCAGCCCTTGCGGGTGAGAATATACTGTTTTGATATCCGAAAGAGTCGCTCCTTGAGGTGCCAATAGTGCGTGTTCTATCTTGATAACTTGCTCGCCAACTATACTATATTTGTATTCCATCAACAAATCATAGATATCTGTTACTATCCCCGCCGTTGAGTTCTCGATTGGCAGCACCGCATAATCTGCCTGCTCACTTTTGATGGCTTCCATCGCTTCTTTCCACGTTTCGACATTTACACTGCTAATCTCTTCTCCGAAGAAAGTGTTTACCGCAGTGAATGTATATGCCCCTTCCATGCCTTGGAATACCACCTTGCAGTCCTTGGTTTCTAGTTTATCAACTTTTTCAAAGCCTTCTTCACCACTGATTCCTTTTTTGGCTAGAAGTTGATATTGTCGCTTGCGGCTGATTGACATTATCTGTGAAAATAATTCTTGAACTCCTTTTGCATTAAAGTCTGTTGAACTTTTGCCCATTAACTTTTCCAGCTTTTCATCTTCGCGCGCTTTGTCAAAGACTGACTTGCCTCTTTCTATTTTAAATTCCGCTACTTCTTCACTCAAACTCATTCGCTGTTCGAAAAGTTTGACAATCCCATCATCTATTTCATCAATTTGTTTTCTAATTTTCAGTAAATCAATCATCTGTCCGCTCCTTTTGTCACAACCCTCGTAATCTCACCTATAAATGACAATGAACCAAATGCCACAACTACATCTTCTTCGTTCGCCGCCTTAATACTTTGTTTGACCGCATCTTCAATCGTCTCACATGCAATCACATGGTGGTTATATTCACTCACCACTTCGGCTAATTCCTTTGCTCCTAACGCTCTTGGGTTATCAGGTGTCTCAATGGTAAATACCCAACTAGCCATCGGTGCCATCATCTTTGTTATTTTAGCATATTGCTTGTCCTTGAACATCCCCATAATAAAGATAAACCGTCGCTTAGGAAAATACATCTTCAGTGACTGCTCTAATTTCTCTGCTGCTGCTGGGTTATGTGCACCATCAACGATAAAATATGGTTCTTTTGATAATAGCGTAAATCGCCCGTTCCATCTTGTTGCCAAGAATCCTTCACACATAGTTTCCTTGCTGATGTCATAGCCCAAATGCCTAAGTGCACCAATGCACTCTAAAACTAAAACTGCATTTTCAATTTGATGGGCTCCAACCAAATTAGTCGAAACTTCTTCGCCGTGATAGCGAAATGTTTGTCCTTCAATAGTCGATTCACGCACTACCGCCTCTGACGGTTTAGCGACTACCAGCGAATTACCTCTCTCGGTGCAGTATGCCCAAATCGCCTCTTCAACTTCTGGTTCTTGGCGCGCACAAACCACCACTGCTCCTGGCTTGATGATGCCAGCTTTATTGAGTGCTATCTCAACCAACGTCTCTCCTAGATATTCCATATGGTCCATACTAATCGAGGTAAGCACTGCCAAAACTGTATTTTCGACAATATTGGTCGCATCATCACGTCCACCCATGCCACTTTCAAGCACTACCAAATCGCACTTCTTTTCTTTGAAATATAAAAAGGATAATACCGTTTCAATTTCGAATGGACTTGGGCTTTCAAATCCTTCTTCTTTCATCTGTTCGATTGCTCTAACTAAGCGCGTCATGTGACCAGCAAAAGCCTCTTTACTAATATACTCTTCGTTTACCTGAATGCGTTCACGATACGAGAAAATCGTCGGTGATATGTATCGCCCCACGCTATATCCTGCCCTTGTCAAAATCGTGGAAATAGTCGCTAAAACAGAACCCTTGCCATTGGTTCCAGCAATATGAATAAATTTCAAGTCGTCTTGCGGATTCCCAACTTTTTCTGCAAGTACTCGCATACTCGAAAGTTCCAACACTGGCGCAAAACGCTCTGCTTTTTCAATATATTCCCTAGCTTCTTTATAGTCCATTTTACACTCCTTAAATATGCGTTCATTATAGTACATTTATCGCCTTTTTACAAGAAAACCAATACTAATGCCAGAAAGACTCACTTGTTTTAGTAATCTTTCTGGCATTGACATTTTTCTTTATAGTATTCTCATTTTTAATCGCTTTAACTATCTACTAATCATGAATTGTTCAAGATAACGTTTTGACAAACAGATACTGTCAACAATTCTTTCTTTGCTTGACTCAAAAGCACGGTCCTCCACCTCAATACAGGTGTAGCCGTCATACCCAATATCGTTGAGCGCTGAAATGTATTTACTCCAATCGACATCGCCAAGCCCTGGCAGTTTAGGTGCCATATACTCTAGCGGATGTGCCATAACTCCACATTCATCTAGGCGTTCCTTATATATCTTGATGTCCTTATAGTGCACATGGAAAATCTTATCCTTGAATTCATACAGTGGTTTAAGATAATCCATCTGTTGCCACACGAAATGGCTAGGGTCGTAATTCAGCCCAAAATATTCTGAATCAATTATAGCAAATAGCTTACGCCAAATCACTGGTGTTGTCATCAAGTTTTGTCCACCCGGCCATTGATTTTGGTCAAATAGCATCGGACAATTTTCAATCGCTATTTTCACCTTTTGACTTTCGGCATAGCTTATTAAGTCTGGCCAAATCTCTTTGAACAGTTCAATATTGTCCTCCACTATTTTAGTCTGGTCACGCCCGATAAATGTTGTCACCATCCCTACTCCAAGTTTATTAGAAGCAGCTATAACTTTCTTCAAATGCGCAATATTTTCTTCACGCTTTGCAACGTCTGCATCCATCACATTAGGATAAAAAGCAAGTGAAGATATCTCCATCTTTTTCTTTTTGCAGTACGCTAATATCTCTGCCGCTTTCTCATCTGTCAGGTTCGCAACATCAATATGGCTAACTCCTGCATAACGTCTTTCTGCTTTTCCTTTTGGCCAACAGGCTACTTCTACGCAAGAGAATCCCATGTCAGCTAAAACGTCAATCATTTCTTCGAAACTCCACCCATCTAAAATGGCACTAATAATTCCTAGTTTCATCGCATATTCCGTCCTTTCAAGTTTTATCAACGATGACTCTCTCACCTCGCTTAGAAGATTCTACGCTGGCGAATACTACTTTCATCGCATGAAGCACGCTTTCACCAGATATCTCTGGCGGGGCATCCTCTACCAAACTCTTCACAAATAAATCAATAACTCCCGAACTTGTTTGGTTATCGTTAGTTTGAATTTGGTCAACCTCATAATCTGTCCTCTTGCCATCAACTGCTATCAGTTGAACTGAAAATTGTGGATCATCATATAGGCGAAGGATTCCTTTGCTTCCATAAATAATCGTTGTGTTGTCTTCTTCCCCATAGTATGTCCAGCTCGCTGTCATCGTTCCGATAGCGCCCTTTTCCATGTGGTAGATACAAATAGCATTGTCATCAACGCCGATTAGTTCTCCCTTTGAATCACGCTTATCAATGGTTGCTAAGCATGCTTGGGTCTCCGTGATTTTTTGACCAATAATATATTGAATCAAATCCGTCTTATGAATACCCAAATCTGCCATTGCTCCCATAGCTGCTCTATTCTTGTCAAAGAACCACACTTCTTTGCCTGAGTCAATGCTCCATGTCTCTGGTCCACTATGACCAAATGTTGTTCTAAATGTTAACACTTCGCCAATCGCTCCTTGAGCTATCAATTCCTTAGCCTTTTGGTGCGCCTTCGCCAATCTTTGGTTTTGACCAATCATCAAATAACGTTTGTTCTTCTTCGCCGCTTCAACCATAGCTTCACAATCTTCCAAAGTGATTGCCATTGGCTTTTCACAAAGTACATGCTTTCCTGCTTCTAACGCTTCGATACTAATCTTGGCGTGCGCATGATTTGCCACACAAACACTAACTGCCTCAATCTCTGGGTCAGCAAGCATCTCTTCGTAAGAGGTATATGCTTTGGCATCATATTTTCTAGCCAACTCCTCTGTTCGCTCCTGGTCCATATCATAAAAGCCTTTGATTGTAACGTTAGGATTGGCTTCATATTCAGGAATATGCCTAATCTGGGAAATTTTCCCGCACCCAATTATGCCAACATTAATCTTCATCCGTTACTCCCCTTTTCTCATTCTATTTTTAACTTCTATTAGTTTTTCTTTAATTACTGGTCCAGATGTTTGGATAAAGATTACCAAAATCAAAACGATTCCCTGGAAGGTGTCTTGAATATCGGTACTAAGCTGTGGAATACTAACGATAATGAAGTTAATCGTTGTATAAGATAATGCGCCAAAGAATACGCCCAAAATCTTGCCTCGTCCACCAGCCATATTAACACCACCTAAAACTACCGCCGCAATAGCGTACATCTCATACGACATTCCCGAAGATGCTGGTGTTACGTTACCAATCTTACATGCTTGAACGAAACTAGCAACCCCTACTAAAAGACCCGTGACAGCAAAAACTGATGCTTTTACCCACTGCACATTAATCCCGATTAGGTGCGCTGTCTTCTCGTTACTTCCCACGGCGTATAAACTCTTGCCGTATTTTGTCTTTGCCATTATAAAAATGAAAAGAATCGTCAATCCTACAAACAAAAAGGTAATGTATGGGAGTTTGAAACTTCCCAACTGTAAGCTGCCCGTACCAAACTTCATTCTCAAAAAGTCATAGCTTGCTTTGTCGCTAATCAGTGAAAATTGGCTACTTGAAGATCCTGTATAAGCTGGATCGATAGTACGCACAAAAGAAAGTGTTAAGGAACGATAAATCAACATTGTCCCCAAGGTCATGATAAATGGTGGCATCTTTGCCAGTCCGATAAACAGACCATTAATCAGCCCACAAACTAGTCCTGATGCTAATGCTGCAAGAATCATAAAGAAAACATTTCCATTGGTCATGTTATATGCCAAAATTGTGACACCTGTACAAAGTACCAACGAAGACCCCACTGACAAATCGATTTGCCCTGTAATAATGACTAATGTCATACCTATCGCAATGATACCCACGATTACTGTATTTTGACTGGAAAGAATTCCTGATATATGTCCACTATTAAATTGATTGCCGCTGGCATTAATTACCACCGCATATAAAACCAAAATAATCATCAACACAAAAATGTAACTGTACTTAGACCAACTATGAATAAGATTTTTGCCAAATCCTGCCTTGGCTTTTTCGTTTCCTGTTTTATTCTCCATCTTTCCCACCTCCTGCTGCATTTATCGCATTTGTTGCATACATCATTACTGCTTTTTCTTCGATTTCGTCATGTTCAAAAATCTTTGCTATATGACCATCATAGAATACTACACACCTGTCTGACACCTTCTTTATCTCTGGTATCTCTAAGGTATTAATTATAACTGTTTTCCCTTCTTTGGCAAATTGTAAAATCAAGTGATATATCTCTGCTTTCGCCCCGACATCCACCCCTTGAGTTGGATTGTCAAAAAGTAAAATGTCTGCATCGGTATTTAGCCATCGTGCCAAAAATACTTTTTGCTGATTCCCTCCGCTTAACGAATTGATTGGATCTAACGGGCTTCCCGCCTTGATTCGCAGCATTTCTTTTAACCTGTTGTATTTGCCTTCTTCCTTACTATGGGAAATAATTGGGCTTTTTCGCGATAGTCGTTGTTCTGCAATCACGACATTTTCCAAAATATTCATATCTGGAATTACCGAATTTTCTTTTCTATTTGAAGGTAGCATTGCCACCTTGTTTTTCATAAATTGATATATCTTACCATGAATAGGCTTACCCTCAACTTCGATATTACCTCTTTTCACCGGTAGCACTCCAAACAGTGTCTGCATTAGTTCACTGGCACCGCATCCTGCCAAACCAGTAAAGGCAATGATTTCGCCCTTCTTAACAGTAAGGTCGATATCCGCAAAACCACTCCCGCAAAGTCTCTCTACCTTTAAGATAGTTTCGCCTAATTGACGAGGCTCATACATATCCTCTTCCGTATACTCTTCGCCTATCATATCAGCCGTTATCTTTGCTGGTGTCGTCTCACTAATCAATCCGCTTGAAACAAATTCTCCATTACGGAAAACTGTATAGCGATCAGAAATCGCAAAAATTTCTGGCATCTTATGCGAAATGAAGATGAACGATGTTCCTTCTTTCTTCATGGTTTCTAAAATTTCAAACAAATGACTAATTTCTTCGTTATTTAGTGCCGTCGTCGGCTCATCTAACACCAACAGCTTAGCGTCTGCATAAAGTGCTCGGCAAATTTCTAATAACTGTTTTTCACTAGTCTTTAGTTCTGATACCATCTTTTTAGGATCAATATCAAGACCTAATCTAGAAAATAACTTTTCTGTTTCAGCGATCATTTGCTTGGTTTCTAATACTCGACATTTATTTCTTATTTCTCGATTCAAAAAAATGTTTTCAGATACTGTCAAATCATTAATAACATGAATTTCTTGATGTACAAATGCGATTCCCGCAGCTTCCATCTGCTTAATGGTCGGATGAGCATAAACTTTCTCGTCAAACTTAATCTGTCCTTCATCCATCGGAAGTACACCCGTCAAGATATTCATAAGGGTAGATTTACCGGCCCCATTTTCACCCAGCAGTGCATGTATTTCTCCTCTTTGCACATCCAAATGGACGTTCTTTAGAGCGTGTACACCACCAAATGATTTGCTTATGTTTTGCATTTCCAATATATTATTCATACACATCTCTCCGTAGTCTAATAATTCTCTCTTCTAAATTTATTAAATGTCCGGATGCAAGACAAATCTTGCACCCGAACATCTTCGTCTTAGCTTTAACTTAATTAGTGTCCTGTAAATCCTTCATATTCAGATACGTTTTCTTTGTCTACGATCCAAACTACTTCGTATTTACCTTCACCTACTTCATAGCTCCAGTTTCCTGCTAGATAATCTTCCATATATCCAATTACGTTGGTCATCATCTTTGGTGAGAAATATACTGACATCATGTCGTCAAAATATTGGTTAGCAAGGTCTGATTGTCCAGATTTGCCTTCCATAACATCATATAACTCTTGCATTCCACCGATTGCTGAAACGTATACTTCCATAGCTTCCAAATCAGCTTTAGTTGCATCATCTACTGCATTTGCTTCTAAAAGATTTAAGAAACCGAAAGTCATTTCATCATCCATTGAATAAACAAATAATTTGTTGTTATTAGCTTTCGCTGTCTTTACAATGTCTGCTAATTTTTGCTCTAGGTATTCGTATGCTTTATCAGCACTCCAGTCACATACTGTTTTGTAGTCTGCTACTAATGCTGCAACTTCATCTTCAGTCCATGCTGTTGTTGTTTTGTAAGTTTCGCCTGTTGCATCATCATAGTATTCACGTTCGCCTTTTAAGAATTCTTCAAATCCTTCTTGACGACGAGAGCATACAGTTCCGTTATCTCCAAATAGAGTTACCATTACATCGCCAGGTTGCATTCCTTTTTGTTGTAACCAGTATGCAATACCAGCTCCACACTCCCAGTTATCACCAGATGCGTTAAGAATCGCATATTGGTCTGGTCCTTCAATAATTCTATCGAAAGAAATAAATGGAATATCTTCTGCAATCAACGCTTCTTGTCCTGCTTTTGCAGAGTCTTCTAATGCGAAGAATACAACACCCACTGCATCGTTATTGGCGATGATAGTTTGTGTTTGGTCTACTTGTTCTTCACCACTTGATGCTGGCATATAAACTGCTTTGTATTGTCCCGCAGCGTTTATTTCTTCTACCTTAGCTTCTGCGTATGTACCAGCTTGCGCTGTCCATCCATGGTCTGGTGTAGGGCCTAATACGTAAATCGTACCGCCACCACTTGCAGTGTCTCCACTTTCTTCTTGCTCTGCTGCTGGTTCTGCTTCTGCTGGCTCAGCTGCTTCCTCAGCTGGCTCTGCCGCCTCTGCTGGTTCTTTAGATGCTGTGTCTTTATTTCCACAACCTACTAACATAACACCAACAAGACTAGCGCATAGCAATAACGCTAATAACTTCTTTTTCATAGTCTTTCCTCCTTATAATTGGATACTAAATTACTTTACAGTTATTTTACATTTCATTTTTTTATTCGTCAATCGCCCCACATGATTTTATGTCGTTTCTGTACATTTACATAGTTTCAACTCTCCCTTTTTGTCTATATTGGCTACTATTTTCGCTGTTTTCCTTTCATTTCTTCTTTACATTTTACATTTTTCTTTACATTTTTTCACTACTATTTTATAATTATAGAAATAATTAGATTATAGGAGAATGTTTATGTCAACCAAAATTACAATTACCAAAATTGCTGAAAGGGCAGATGTGTCAATCGCTACCGTATCGCGGATTATTAATCATAAAGGAACTGTTGCTCCTGCCACTCGCCAAAAGGTTTTACAGGCTATGGAAGAATTAGAGTACGATACAGCGGCAGTGAATTCTAGCACCTCATCTCAGGCGATTTTGGCTTTTATTCCAGACTTCGCCAACCCTTTTTACGCACCAATCATTGATGGCATCCAGCAAACTGCCCACGAAAGTGGTTTTGAAGTCTTTTGGGTTCCGACTAAAGATATCTTTTCCAATAATATGTTTTACTTCCAAATGCTTCGCGAAGGACGTTTTAACGGAGTCCTATGGCTTTCTTCGACTCCTCCTACCGACCTTTTGAACTTGATTGAACGCCACTGTCCTTCTATTATGTGTTGTGAGTACCCTACGGATTATGAATGTTCTTATATAAGTATTGATGATAATTCTGCTGCTTATAAAGCCGTTAATCATCTTCTTTCTACTGGTTGCAAAGACATCGGTCTAATCAACTGCAGTTTAAAGTATAAATATGCTCGCCATCGCAAGGACGGTTATCTAAAGGCACTTAAAAACGCTGGCATCGAACCACGACCTGAGTGGATTTTGAGTATTCCTTATATCGACTATACCCTTGCCTACTCAGCTATCTCACAAGCATTAGACTCGTCAAAATTGCCAGATGCTCTCTTTACTTGTTCTGACGTATTCGCTGCTGCTGCGATTAATGCCGCCCAACGACGTGGCATTCGCATTCCTGAAGACTTATCGATAATTGGGTTTGATAATACCGAGACTTCGCGCTTAACTATGCCTACTTTAACCACCATTGGTCAACCGGGCTTTCAAATAGGTCAGCAAGCATGTGCTGTTTTGTTAGAGAAAATCGCCAATCCCGCCTTGCCCGACCGTCAAATTTTGCTTAATACTGAGCTAATTATTCGTCAGTCCACGCGCTAATCTATATCATAATACTTTTAAGTGTTATTGTTGATAGTTTTAATGGATTCCGCTTGAAATCACGCTCATTTTAGTATATTATTGAGGTTAAGAAAATTTAGGAGGTAGTCCATGAAACATTTAATGAGTCCATTAGATTTTTCTGTCGATGAACTTGACAAATTACTAGATTTGGCCAATGATATCGAACAAAATCCCGACAAATATGCTCACGCGTGCGACCGTAAAAGAATTGCTACTTTTTTCTATGAACCAAGCACTCGGACAAGATTAAGTTTTGAAGCTGCTATGATGAATCTTGGTGGTACTGTTTTAGGTTTTTCTTCTGCCAGTTCAAGTTCAGCCTCAAAGGGCGAAAGCGTTTCTGATACAATTCGAATGGCATCTTGCTATGCCGACATCTGTGCAATGCGTCATCCCAAAGAGGGAGCTCCTCTAGTAGCATCTCTCGCATCTTCAATTCCTGTTATCAATGCCGGCGACGGTGGTCACCAACATCCCACTCAAACACTAACCGATTTATTAACTATTCGTTCTTTAAAAGGACGTCTTTCTGACGTAACAATAGGTTTGTGTGGTGATTTGAAATTTGGTCGTACCGTCCATTCATTAATCGAGGCATTAGTTCGCTATAGTGGCGTGAAATTTGTATTGATCTCACCTGACGAGCTCAAAGTACCAGATTACATTCGCGAAGATGTACTGCGAAAAGCTGGCAAAGAGTTTAAGGAAGTTATTAAACTTGAAGATGCCTTGCCAGAACTTGACCTTTTATACATGACACGCGTTCAAAGAGAACGTTTCTTCAATGAAGAAGACTATGTTCGAATGAAAGATTTTTATGTCCTAGACAAGAAAAAGATGCGCCTAGCACCCGAGGATATGCTTATTCTTCATCCGCTACCACGAGTAAACGAGATTGCCACCGAAGTAGATAGCGACCCACGAGCTGCTTATTTTAAGCAAGTTCAATATGGGGTTTACGTTCGAATGGCGCTTATTCTAACATTATTGGAGGTGGATGTATGTTAAATGTAGGTAAAATCAACGAAGGCTTTGTGCTTGACCACATTAAGGCCGGAAAGAGTATGACAATCTACCGTGATTTGGGTTTAGACAACCTTGATTGTTGTGTGGCCATTATCAAAAATGCGCGCAGCAACAAGCTTGGCAAAAAGGACATCATTAAAGTTGAATGTCCTGTTGATATGTTGGATTTAAACATCCTTGGTTTTATCGACCATAACATCACTGTTAATATCATTAAGAATGCACAAATTTGTGATAAGCAAGAATTGTCACTTCCTAATCAAATTACTGATGTTATAAAATGTAAGAATCCTCGTTGCATTACATCTATTGAACAAGATTTGCCACATGTCTTCATATTAACTGACCACGAAAACGAAGTTTATCGTTGCAAATATTGCGAGGAAAAGCCTTTGGCTATTCGATAAGATAAGCAAAATGCCATATTCGCGCGATTGCGAATATGGCATTTATTTTGTTCTAAATTTTGATTGCAAGCAAAACGATAAGCCGAGTTATGTCGTGAATGATCATCTATCTAATCTTGCTGTTGCCAACAAGTTCTAGCGACCTACCTGAAAACGTGACGGGTAACCACATTGTTTTCTAATTCGGTCTTGCTTCAGATGGGGTTTACATATGCCTTAGTTGTTACCAACCAAGCGGTAGTCTCTTACACTACCCTTCCACCCTTACCTAGCACGCTAGGCGGTATATTTCTGTTGCACTATCCTTGGAGTCACCTCCACCGGACGTTATCCGGCATCCTACCCTATGAAGCTCGGACTTTCCTCGTCTGACACCTTTCGGTATATATCAGCCGCGATCATTTGTTTTACTTGCTCTAATACTCTACCACATTTTAAATTTCGAAACAACCGCCGCCAACAAATTCTCGCACGATTGAATTATGCGGAATATCTTCACCAGGAACACCAATAAAATAGTCAAGCATCTTCAAAAGTCTTTTCGCTTCGTAATACTCCGGTTCTCCTTGCTCGATTTGATATAGCAGTGGTTCTCCATACAGTTTCAATACTGCTAGCTCATATAGTAGCGTTGAATTAAACATCACATCAGCATCCTCTTGAAATGGGAAAATATTCTTCTCTTCACCACGCCTAACTGAATTCCACATCGCAATGGTGTCTTTGGCACTGCTTCCTCTCGTTCGATTATCACGTACCATTCTTCTGATGAGACGAACATCTGTCGTTGCAACGCGATTATGTTCATCAATATTAAGCTGCGTTAATGCACTAATATATATCTTGAACTTATTTTCTTTGGGCAAATTGTAGCTTAACTTGTCATTTAGCCCATGTATTCCTTCAATCACTAACACATCATCTTTGCCTAGTTGAAGGTAATTTCCACGATATTCTCTTCTTCCCTCAACGAAGTTCATCGTTGGCATTTCAACTCTTTCTCCCTTTAGTAATGCCAACATATCTTCGTTGAATTGCTTAACATCTATCGCATCCAAATTCTCATAGTCGCGTTTGCCGTGTTCATCAAGCGGGATATTCTCACGGTTGATATAATAATTATCAATCCCAATCGGATGTGGTTTTAGTCCGTGCGCCTCTAGCTGAATCGAAAGACGATGTGAAAACGTCGTCTTGCCTGAAGATGACGGTCCCGCTATCATGACAAACTTGACTCCTGGGTGTGCCACGACAGCTTCTGCTATCTTCGAAATTTCGCCCTCTTGTAATGCCTCGGATATTAGTAATAACTTTTGCATTTCACCTCGGCAAATCAAATCATTCATAGCTCCGACAGTATCTACGCCTAACATTTCACCATATTTCTCCGTTTTCTTTTGGACTTGGAAAACTTTAGGTGATGGTGTGAATGGTGGCACTTCTTCAGGACTTGCTGCCGTCGGCATTTGCAAAATCAACCCGTCATCATACGCATACAATTCGAAATATTTTAGATACCCCGTGTGCCAAGCCATATATCCGTAAAAATAATCTTCAAAATTCCCCATGCTATAGATGTTTACACTCGACACCTGCCGGTAGCGCAGCAATTTTTCTTTGTCAATCATTCCATGTCCGCGGAAAATCCGCCTTGCTTCATCAACTCTCACACTTTTCTTCATAATCGGAACTTTTTTCGTTACTTGCTCTCGCATATATGTTTTGACATCATCAAGGAATTTTTGATTTATTTGCACTTTGCCCCTGATCGTATAGTAGAAACCTGCACCCATCGAATGATGGAGAACAACTTTTTCAATATTTTTCTGCCCACCAACATGGTAGATAGCTTTAATTAGTAAAAATGAAGCACTTCTTTGATATGTTCGATGACCTATCTTGTCATTTGAAGTCAACACTTCCATCGTGCAATCATCTTTAAGTAGACGATGAAGCTCTCTTATCTGCCCATCGACCACTGCTAACATTACTTGGCTTTGCCCCTGCGTTTCAAACTCTTTAAGTACATCTCCATACGCCTTTTTTTTTGTTTCTTTTCCTATCGTAACTTTACACATATTCTTTTCTGTCATTTGAGTATCCTCCCCATTTTCTTTCCTATGTCATGCTTCACCTCTTCTGAAGCGAAGGATGTCTCTAAGGCATTTTGCAAAACTTGCCGTATTAACTCTTCATCTTGGTTACTACTTTGGTAAACAAGCTCTAACTCTTTCGTCATCGTTGTATTACTCACGGTACGATTGTCTGTATTGACACTCACCTTCAATCCCGCCTTTACAAAATCAATCAACGGATATTCTTGCCAATTATCAATCGCCTTTGTCTGCAAGTTGCTAGTTGGGCACATCTCTATACCTATATTTTTTTTGGCAACTTCTTTGACCAGTTCCCAATCTTTTCTAAGTGCTATCCCATGCCCTATTCTTTTCGCCCCTAACTCTAAAGCCTCTTTGACACTAAAAGCACTGCCACACTCACCCGCATGGATTGTAAATGGCATATCCCACTTACGGACCTGTTCAAACAACTCTTTGAATTCACCATTAGCAAATGCCGCTTCATCACCAGCCAAATCCACCGCACAGACACCTTCACCAAGCATTTCGCGCGCATTGCGAATCGCTTCAAGATTCTCTTCTAGAGAAAGATGTCGCATCATGCAAACGATAACATTAGCCTTTATTTCGAATTCCCTCTCGCCTCTTTTTAAGCCAGCGACAAGTCCCTCAATCGCTTGCCTACAACTTAACGTCTCACTCACTGAAAGCATCGGTGCAAAGCGGAGTTCAATGTATTTTACATTTTCCTTTCGGACTTCTGCTAAGACGCTATAACCCGCTCGCTCAAAACTTTTTTCTGTCTTTAGGCTTGCCAATGGCAATTTGAATTTTTGCAAGTATTCCGCCAAGCTACTACAATTAGCTTGTACCTGCACTTGCTCTTTTTGAATTCCTTCGTCACCAAGCTCTTCTTTAATAAAGCTAAGCGGAAGTGAACCATCCAAATGGCAATGTAATTCTATTTTAGGTAACTCAAATATATCCATCATTTATTCCACCACTTTTGTTTTAACCATTAATAATCTTAATGGCCGAACTCGTTCCAATCCTGCTACAACCTGCGTCAATAAAATTCTCCAAATCTTCTATCGTCTTAACACCGCCTGCCGCTTTCATCTTGACATTTGCTCCAATATTTTGCTTGAAAATTTTAATATCTTCAAGTGTTGCTCCATCTGTTCCAAATCCCGTTGATGTCTTGATATAATCGGCGCCCGCATTTGTTACCGCTTTGCACATCGCAATTTTCTCTTCTTCCGTCAAATAACAAGTTTCGATTATTACTTTTAAAACATGGTCCCCCACTGCTTCTTTTAGGGTTTTGATTTCATCTTCAACTTTTAAAAATTCACCATTTTTTACATCGCCGATATTTACCACCATGTCAAATTCATTTGCACCATCAGCAATGCCCGCTTTGATTTCTGCCACTTTAGCTTCTGTTACACTATATCCTAGCGGAAATCCCACCACGGTACAGATATTGACCTTGTCTCCGTATTGGTCGTGCACACGCTTTATGTAGCTCGGCGGTATACATACCGATGCTGTCTTATATTCTATCGCTTCTTCACACAACTTCTGAACGTCTTCCCATGTTGCAACTGCTCTTAATTGTGTATGGTCAACATACTTTAACATTTCTTCTGACTTCATAATATTTCTCCTTTTACACGTATTTTGTCACTCCATCTTTAGCCACGCGCGCTAGTATCAACGGCTCCATTTTAGGCACTTTATCTCCGATTATATAGGAATCGACAAATTTCTTTTCTGCTGCTGCAAATAATTGTTCGTCGTCAGCGAAAAGCGTTGCCAATATCTCACCCTTTGTAACCTTGTCGCCCACCTTCTTGCCTAAGGTAATCCCTGCGGCAAAATCAATCGTGCTTTCTTTTGTTTCTCGACCAGCACCAAGCATCACCGCGGCGGTTCCGCATCCTTCAGTATCAATCGCCATCACATATCCAGCAAGCGGTGAAACCACTTCATGACTGAATTTAGCCCTTTTAAATTTATCTGTATCTAGTATTACTTCTATATCTCCGCCTTGTGCTTTTACCATTTGGACTAGGCAATTTAGGGCGGCACCACTTTCAATGACCTCCTCAACCTTTGCTTGGCAAGTTTCAACATCACCTTGTTTTGCTAAAAATAGCATATTAGCTGCCAATGCATAGCAGACCTCGGTCAAGTCTTTCGGCCCTTGCCCCTTTAATGTATCTACTGCTTCTATCACCTCAAGGGAGTTCCCTATATTGCAACCTAGCGGAATATCCATATCGGTAATAAGTGCCAATGTTTTTCTTCCCGCCTGTTCCCCTATCGCTACCATCTTTTCAGCCAAAGTAATAGAGTCAGTAAGCGTCTTCATGAATGCCCCGCTGCCCGTCTTCACATCTAATAGAATACAATCGCTCCCAGCCGCTAACTTCTTACTCATGATAGAGGCTGCAATCAACGGAATACTATCGACCGTTGCCGTAACATCACGTAAAGCGTATAATTTCTTATCTGCTGGTGCCAAGTTACCCGACTGTCCAATAACACTAAGGCCAATATCATTGACAATCTCAAAGAACTTTTCGCGGTCCAATGATGTCTGCATCCCTGGAATTGATTCTAGCTTATCAACTGTGCCTCCCGTATGTCCAAGTCCTCTGCCTGACATCTTTGCCACCTTAACTCCACAAGCTGCCACAATCGGCGCGATAACCAATGTTGTCTTATCACCTACTCCTCCTGTCGAGTGTTTGTCTACCTTGATGCCCTTAATTCCCGAAAGGTCTACCATGTCCCCAGAATGTGCTACCTCGCTTGTCATCGTGCCAATCTCTTCATCGTTCATGCCACGAAAGTAAATGGCCATCAACATCGCTGACATTTGATAATCGGGAATGCTTCCTTCGACATATCCGCTAATCACATACGCTATTTCCCCTTTAGTGAGAACTTCGCCATTACGTTTTTTTTCAATTAGATCGTACATCCTCATAGTGAACTCGTTCCTTTCTGGCATTTATCATTCTTGCTCAAAGGTTGGTATTATAAATGTTCTTTGCCGAATCCCAATGGAAATAATTCACCAAAGTATATTCTTCATAATTGTCTGTATCTATACCCAAAATAATCTTGAACTCTTCGGGGTCACAAAATTCTGCCATCACCTGTCGGCATACACCACACGGAGAACACATCTCTCCGGCACCTCTATTAACGCCTTTTGCATTGCCCACAATGGCGATGCCTGTAAAATCAGTTTCGCCTTGGGAAACGGCTTTAAAGATTGCCGTCCTCTCAGCACAATTCCCTGGTGAATATGCCGCGTTTTCAATGTTACACCCACGATATATATTCCCTTCCCTTGTCAAAAGTGCTGCTCCAACTTTGAATTTTGAATAGGGCGCATATGCTCTTTCTTGCGCTTTGAATGCCTCATCAATTAGATGATTGACCAGTTCTTTTTTCATTGTTTTTTCCATATTGTCACCTTTTGATAAAGTCTGTTACTCGACTTGTTCCTGCTATATCTTTTGAAAGCCCTAAAAGTTCTAGAATACTTGCTGCAATATCGGCATATGTCTTGCCTGTACCGAGATTCGTCCCTGCTTTTACTTGTTCGCCAACGACGAGCCATGGTACACACTCACGAGTGTGGTCTGTCCCTCTATACCCCGGGTCGCAGCCGTGATCAGCAGTAATCATCAAAATATCATCTGTCCTCATCTTAGTTAAGAAAGTTCCTAGTTTCTCATCAAATGCTGTCGCTGCCGCCGCATATCCATCGATATCACGGCGATGCCCATATAACATATCAAAATCGACCATGTTGACAAAGCATAATCCTTCAAAATCCTCTTCTATTTGAATTCTTAGGGTTTCATCTGCATCATCTTGGTTATTCTCAATCGGATAGCTAGTGCTAACTCCTTGACCTGCAAAAATGTCGTTTATTTTCCCTACCCCTTTTACCGTCAGTCCTGCTTCTTGGATAATATCTAGCATCGTCTTCGCTGGTGGCAATAGTGAAAAATCACGGCGATTTCCCGTCCTTGTGTAATTATCACTACTTCCTACAAACGGTCTAGCTATTACTCTCGCAACACCATATTTCCCTGTTAATATCGCTCTTGCCTTTCGGCAAATATCATATAACTCTTCGAGTGGTACTACTTCTTCATGTGCCGCGATTTGAAAAACGCTGTCCGCTGAAGTATATACAATCAGGTTCCCTGTCTCGATATGCTCATCACCAAAATCTTTGATAACATCAGTCCCCGAATATGGTTTATTACAAAGCCATCCTCTGCCTGTCGCCTCAGCAAAGGGATTCAACACGTCTAGCGGAAAACCATCGGGAAAAGTTGGTAGTGGATTAGGCGAAATGACCCCTGCAATTTCCCAATGCCCAACTGTTGTGTCCTTGCCCTTTGAAGCCTCTTCTAACCTCCCAAATGCTCCCAGCGGATTATTAACTGGCTTTTGAGTTGTCTTAACTCCATCAATATTAAACAATCCAATATTTTGCATGTTAGGAGTGGCATAAGCTGGGCTTGCTGCGATTCTCTTTAATGTATTACTGCCTCTGTCACCAAATTCATCTGCATCTGGCGCATCACCAATACCGTAGCTGTCTAAAACAATCAGAAACACTCTTTTTGCCTTTTTCATCTACTTGCCCGCCTTTGCTATTTTATTGTATATATTAATCACAGAACCTTTAACTAATTTTTTGAATTGTGTCGCAACACGATCCGCCGTCTCTTTTACCTCTGTATGATTGAGTGGCGCATCTAAAATACCGCTCGCCATATTGGTAATACACGAAATTCCACATATTTTCATCCCTGCATGGTTAGCCGCGATGGCCTCACACACTGTACTCATTCCTACTGCATCAGCACCGATACTTCTCGCCATCCTAATCTCTGCTGGCGTCTCATATGCTGGCCCTGTAAATTGAACATACACTCCTTCTTGCAATTTGATTGATAACTCTTTTGCTGTTTCGCGAATGATTGCTCTCATATCTTTGTCGTAGACATCACTCATGTCAGGAAATCTAGTTCCCAATTCATCAATATTAGCTCCCAAAAGTGGTGACGGTATAAATGACGAGATATGGTCATCTATCATCATAAAGTCACCTGCTTGGTATCGCTCATTGATACCGCCAGCTGCATTGGTCAAAAAGAGCGTGCTAGCCCCCATCATATGCATCAACCGAATCGGAAGTACTACTTGGTCCATCAAGTATCCTTCATAGAAATGAACCCGCCCTTGCATAATAACTACTGGAACCTCTCCCTCATAACCAAAGACAAATTGGCCCTTATGACCAGAAATTGTCGAGGTTGGGAAGCCTTCTATCTCCGAATATGACAAGACCTTTTCAATTTTAATTTCGTCTGCATAGTCTCCTAGTCCTGACCCCAAAACTATTGCTATCTCAGGTTTAAAATCCACCTTTTCTTTGATGCTCTCATAGCAATTTTGCAACATTTCATATGTCATCTTCGTCCTCCTTTTGGTCGCTTACAA
>JGI994J12354_10000643_pt1 | contig 34806 bp, 34 predicted proteins | sample IntmicLarv3ML3BL_FD_12354 | JGI IMG/M metagenome (IMG submission 12354) | reverse complement strand
TCCCTCCTATTATTGGTAAAAAGTCCAGTAACTGTGATAACTCCTTTTCAAACTGCGTTGCATACGCTTCATGATTAAATGCAGTATTAGTATTTAACTCATAGATTTCTTGATACCCTATCTCCTCGTTATACCACTTGTTGGGATTACTTATCTTTTCTTCTTCTAATTGTTCCTGTAATCCCTTTATATCAGTTCCTGAGATGATATCCTGTAGATTGATACTTACCTTTACCCTCTCATATTCTTGCTCTACTCCATTCTCATCTACCCATTTAACTGTTTCCTTTATCCCTAAGGTGTTCGGTACTGTTATCTCATTTATATCCTTCATTGATAAACGCTCATTTACTTTGTTTATCTCTTTATAAAACTCCAACTCTTTTCCTGTTACTAATCTATGGATATCTCTACTATATACTGCTAATCCATAATTGCTTTCTCGATATCCTTCTATTGTTCTTTTTAATCCTTCGTAATTATGATAACTTCTGAATCCTTTCGTTTCTCCATAGCGGTCATTCTCAAAAAGCCTATCGATATTTCGTAGCGCTTTATTTACTTCATCCATCGCCTCTATTACTGAGTATCTTTTACTGTTTACTTTGTTTTCTTCTACCCAGTAACTTCCTACACTTGAATACTTCTTGCCTGCCATGGTATTTCCTCTTTACTTCCCTATTCTCTGAATAGGATTTTTCCGACTTTATCTACATGCCTCTTGTTTTACTAAGTTATTTCTTTTTATCTTTCTTCTCTTTTTTCTTCTGAGTAGGAATCTTAATAGTATTCATTATTTTTTCTTTCTTAACTGGAGTTTTATCCCTAACTCTGAATATGACACCATCTTCCATATTTTGAGCTTCAATAGTATAACCATATGCTGCTACTACCTTGCTACAAATACTTAGACCTAAACCAAATTTACCACCACTACCTTTTTCAAATGGTTTAAACATTTTGTCCATTCTATCCGCTGAAATTGACACCCCATCATTAAAGACTGAAAAGTAACCTTCCTTCAATGTAACAGTTATGTTTTTCTTGGCATAACGTAAAGCATTATCCATTAAGTTCTCAACCAAGATACGCCACGATTCCTCATTGCCTCTAAAAATCACTGGCTCTAAATTAACTGTCATTTCAATTTCTGGCCTAATTACTATCAACGAAAGCAAGACAATATCAACTATTTCCTTCATTTGAATTTCTTCAATTTCTCTTTCATTACTTGATAACAAGTAATCTAAGCGATTTAGGAATAATAGACTATGAACTTTTCTTTCTAAGCGATCAGCATTATCCACAATAACATCAACACTTTTCTCCAATGTCTCATATGGATAAACTCCATCCTTAATACTCTCGCCATAACTCTTAATCGTAGCTATTGGTGTTTTTAGATCATGGGAAATATTGTGGATCATTTCTTCTTTTATTTCATCCTGTTTCTTCAATTCTTCTCGCATATTTACCAAGGCAAAAGCAACTTCTCCAATCTCATCATTGCGATCAATATTCAAAGTAACATTTTCTCCATTACGAATCTTTTCGATGTAAGTCCTAATTTGGTTAAGTGGGTGAATTAATGATGAAACCCAAGCTACTAATAGAACAAATAGTATTCCAACAACCAAAGCAGAAATATTGGAAACACTGTTAAATAAACTTGCTTCTAAAGTTTTGCCATATGCTTCATCAATAAAGGAAATAACCACTGTATCTTGGTCAATTATTTGGATACGATAGAAAACACGGTGGCCATTTATGCGAACAACACCATTTCGATTTATTCCCAGTGGTGCTATTTCATCTAAATATATTTTCATTAATGGTTCACCATCAAGATAGTCACCTACTTTGTTCATAAAGTGACCATCTGTGATAAACATATGGGCTATGCTTTCTTGAATATTAGCAAATTCATCTAAATCCATAACACCTTCATTGTAGATTTGAATAACTTCTCTTTGAGAGCGGTTCAATAATGAGTATGTTTGCTCAGTAACCACCTTTTCAATATTGCCTCTTAAGTAAACGAAAAACAGCATGACAATAACAATGGCCGACATCATTATTATTACTAGTAGTTGTTGGGTTAAGGATAACTCTCTTAACAAAGATTGAAGCCGTCTAATCACTAGTTTAGCCTATAACCATATCCATAAATGGTGTGAATATTTAAATTCGGCAATTTCTTACGTAACCGACGTAAGGTATCATCTACTACTCTGTTAGAACCAAAAGAATCATACCCCCAAACTTGGTTCAATATTTGCTCACGAGTAAAAGGTTTTTCTTTATTTTTCACAAAGAATATCAGCAAATCATATTCCAAAGTCGTTAAGTCTACTAGATTACCACGATCAAATACTTTTCGTTGAGTATCATCGATTTCGTAACCATCAACTTCCGTACGCATATCACTGCGATAGGTACGTTTCATAATATTATTAACTCTTAGTACCATTTCTTTCATGCTAAATGGTTTGGTTATGTAATCATCACTACCTTTTTCCAAGCCAATGATGCGATCAAATTCTTTATCACGAGCCGACATAAAAATAACAGGTACATCGTTAGTTTTACGCCTAATCTCCTCAATTAAATCAAAGCCACTTTTGTCATCTAACATTATATCTAGCAACCATAAATGAACATCATCATCGTTCACATGGGCTTGGGCCTCATCATAAGTATAGTATGAGCGAATCTCATAGCCTTCCATTTCCAGATATCTTTTAACAAGTTCGTTTAAATCTCTTTCATCTTCAACTATAGCGATGACTTTTTTCATATATTCACCTTCTTTTTAATATTGTAACAATATTTTTAAGAAACAAAAAGAGGAAAATTGTCCGGCATGAAAATATCGTGGCACTTTCATACTTAATAACTTATAATTAACTCGTAAGAAATGATTATAGAAAGAGGAAAGTATGGGACAAAAACAATTCATAAAATCGACTAAAGTTTATCTTGAAAATGAATTCAAACCAGCTATTTTGGAAATAGAAGATCAAATAATAACTGATATTCTAGCATACGAAACAGCGGTTCAAGCAGTTGATTATCATGACGATTATATTATTCCTGGATTAATCGACATTCATACCCATGGTTATGCCGGTTGGTCGTTTACTGGGGTTACTGATAGGCAGGCCTTAACGGAATTGACCCTAAAAATGGCTAGTTTTGGTATCACTTCCATGTTGACAAGTGCTTCCTATGGTGGATATAACGAAATAGCTAATTTTATTGAGAGCAAACAGCCATATACCCGCATCCTCGGTATCCATGCAGAAGGACCATTTCTAAACAGTAAGCAATTTGGTGCTGCTAGGCCAGGAACTATTTTTCCTGCCCCTAATATTGAGCAAGCTAAAGATATCTATAATACTTGTCGTAATCATCTACGGTATACTACGATTGCTCCTGAAAACGAAAATGCTTGTGAAGTAATAGAATTCTTTCGTGAAAAAGGCGTGGTAGTTGCTTATGGACATAGTGAGGCTACCGCTGAGGAAATGAAGGAGTATCTACCTTATTGTGATAGTTTTACCCATTTAGGAAATGCGATGAAAGGCATTCATCATCGTGATGTCGGAACTCTTGGAGCAGGAATGCTATCAGACAAGTATTGCGAGATAATTTCTGATGGAACTCATTTATGTAAAGATATGCTAGACATAATTCTCAGAATTAAAGACTGGGACAAACTGGTAGTCATTTCAGATTCAATTGGTTTATCTGGTTTAAAACCAGGTGAGTATAATCTTCCAGATCATACCATAAATGTTCGTGAAAAAGATGGCGCTATAATTAATGAATTTGGTCGAATTGGTGGTAGTGGTAATTGTGTGAAAGATAACCTCGTTTGTCTACATAGACTATTGCAAATACCTTTTGAGAAAGTACTACCAATGGCAACCATTAATGCCGCTACCTTAATTAAGGAGCCTAACATCGGCTTAATCAAAAAAGGTTATCATGCTGACATCACTGTATTAAATAGTGATTATCAAACAATAGCTACTTACGTTAATGGTAATAAGGTTTATGACCAAAATACCACGCTTGATTATCAAAACCCAAGACTAGATTCACTGTTACACAACCCTGAATTTATTAACTATTACAAATAAGCAAAAAAACCGAGTAATCGGTTCTTTTTCCTATTTAAGATAATTTATTATCTGTTCTTTCATCTTCATCGCATCATTATAACCATCATAATATAGCGATTCCAAAACCTCTTTGTTCTTTTCTGTTCTAGCAACTTTTACAGTCTTAGTTGGCCTAATTACCAACATCTTACCTTCTTCTTCCATTTTATCAATTCTATCAACATCAGCATTTGAACGCTCATGTCTGATAGCTAAATCTTTGGATAAGTTTGGATATTTATGATAGAAGATTTTGGTAAAAGGGATTAGAGTGGATTTTGACTTCTTGAACCCCTTTTCTCGGGTAAGAATCATCACCATTTTGGTACAACCATTGTCTATTGCATTATCAACACCATAACAATCAACAATGCCTCCATCTATATATTTCTCACCCTCAATATCAATAATGTTTCCCATAAATGGTAAAGAAGAAGTAGCTTGTAACCACTTAACATCTTCCTTCACATCTTTTATTTCATGATATACAACTTTGCCACTTTTTAGATGGTAAACCCAGACAAAAAATCGACAAGGATTTTCCTTAAACATTTCGTAATCAAAAGGATCTAATTCATTAGGTATGGTATCAAATAACATTTTCTGTCCGAAAATTGAACCAGTAAATAACCAATTGCGATAACTTAAGTATCGAGCATCACCAATGTAGCCTTGCATGATTCTTAGATTTCGTTTTGGTTGATGTGAAAGAAAAGAAATAGCATTTAAGGCTCCAGCACTGACGCCATGGCATTGGTCAAAATTAATGCNTAATTCTTCAAAAGCATCCATTACACCTGCTGAATACAATGAACGCATTCCGCCACCTTCCAACAATAGTCCCTTCATGGTAATCACCTCTTTATAGTTATAAACCTATTCGTTTCATAATATCTAATTTCTCTAGACGCATTACTAACGGTATCCCAATTAAATAACAAGCAATTGCTTCGCCAATCATTATTTCAAATGCTATTAGGGCATAAGTTGCCCAGAAAGTTTCTGGGGTTGCTAGTACCCAAGCTAATTCAGCTCCAATTACTATTCCATTAATTACTACTGGCCATAATGCACTTAACAGTGGTAAGTTTTTGTAGCGCTTATGGCGAAATTTGTAGGTTAATATCGCTGCCATTAACGTGGCCAACGTGCCAAATAATACATCCATAAATCCAATAATATTTACTCCCATCAAGGCTCCAACAAAATTACTTATCGCGCAGCCCACACTGACGGCAATAATTGCCTCAGGGTTTAATAGTGCCAATAGTGTAAGGGCCTCTGATATTCTTACTTGAATCGCACCAAAACCAAACGGAGATAAAATAATTGTTGTCACTGAATATAAAGCTCCCACTACTCCAATAAAACATATTCTTCTTACTAACTTACTTTGATTCATAAAAATTCCTTTCGTGTTTTGTTTAAAAGTCAGAGAGACTGCGACTGACTGTTGAATACAACTCCTTAATTATATAAAGTTTATCAGTTTTTGCAAATTCTATTTCATCTTTATTTAAAGAATACAACGAATATGCCAAAAATCATTTCACTATAATCTATTTCTTTAGCATTCCAAAATAGATTATTAGTCTTAAACCTAGTAATGCTACTAATGAATAAAACAAGGCATTTTAGCCTTGTTTATCATACCAACCTAAAATGCCATTTTTCTTTACCAAATACCCACTTGTTGTTTCTTTGTGAACACCGAGAACATCTCCTTTTGTAATTGGTAAATGGTAGTCTGTAGAATCCACAACATAACTTTTATCATCAACATAGTAAACATCATCAATACCAACCATCATCTTATAACCACTAGATACTTGTTGTATGTATTTACCATTTAACAGTTCTTCTAAAACTATAACCTCATGTTTGCCCCAAGGTATACTACGGTATGTTTCACTTTCTTTTTGATTGTGAGTAGCGATAATATCAGTACCTCTATCAACATAGATATTTTCTAGTTCCATTGTTGCTAGATTGTTAATAATAACCAAGTTTAGTTGCCCCTCAGTTTTTACTCCATTGCCACCATCAATAGAAATAATCTTCTTTTCCTTGTTTATTCTAGGGTTACAATCAGTAATCGCTTCACAATAGCTAGCAGTTGGATAATGTCCGACCATAACATACTTATCAAATACTGGAGCATTTTCTTCAAACAATCTCACGGATAAGCAACTTGAATAGTCATTTAATTCTAGTTCTTTTTCCATAATCCCGGCATGTACAAAAGTAACGTATTGAGTATCAATAATCGTAGGTAAGTTTCTTAGCCAATTAATTTCAGCGCTAAAATTATCCTTAAGTAACTTAACTATTTCTTCTACATCAGTAATATCAGGTTTGATATTTATTTCCCTCGCCATTTCACTAATAATACCTTCGCTTAAATCTAGGTACTTTTTAGCTAGTTCAATATCATCAATAACTGCTACTATTGACCAGTCACAGTTTCCTTGAACAATATAGACCTCATTACTCTTTTCCAAACTCATTAGGTAACGAACTACTCCTAAACTATCTGGCCCTTTCTCAACAAGGTCGCCAATTACTACCAACTGATCAAATTTGGAATAATTAGCTTCAGCTAGCAGTTTCTTAAGACCCTCAAGATTTCCATGGACATCACTGATACAAAGTAACCGTTTATCAGTATTTAGCTCAATTTTCTTAATCACTAAACTCATAAGCTTCTAGTTTCCTTTTTTAGCCATACTTTTTGTTCATCACTTAAGAATTCTGCTAACGTGTTATAGACATGCTCATGATAACAATTGAGGAAATTAATTTCCTTTTCATCAAGTAATGTTTTATCTACTGCATCTAAATCAATTGGGCAAACAGTTATCGTTTCAAAATTCATGAATTGTCCATACTCATTCTTTTCAGCCTTTTGGCAAACTAGTTCGTTCTCAATTCTAATACCATGGGAACCATCAATATATACTCCTGGTTCTACCGTCGTTACCATTCCACTTTCCAAAACACAACTATCGTTTCTTTCAGGTACTATTCTCCATCTAAAACCATTTGGAGCCTCATGGACATTGAGTAAGTATCCAACCCCATGACCCGTACCACTTTTATAATCGATTCCAATATCCCACAAAGCACCACGTGATAGAATATCTAATTGCATTCCACTACAGCCGTAAAGGAATTTGGCCATGGATAATCGTATCATCCCCTTAAGTACTAGGGTATAGTGTTTCTTCCACTGGTCACTTATCTCTCCTAGACATATAGTTCTAGTTATGTCAGTTGTGCCTTCATAATACTGACCACCAGAATCTATTAAATAGAAACCGCTTGGTTGTAATAAAGTTGATGTGCTTGCTATACTTGGATTGTAGTGCATCATCGCCGCATTACTATTATAAGCACCAATAGCAGAAAAACTAGGTTGCAGATAATGATAGTTTTCTTCACGGCATTTCTGTAAATATTCTATCGCCATAACTTCTGAAATATCTTGCTTACCTATTTCATTTTTAAGCCAATAAATAAACCTAGTAATAGCAAGACCATCATAAATATGAGCCAATCTAAGATTACCTATTTCGGTACTGTTCTTGATAGCTTTCAGCAATATTTCAGGGTTTTCTTTTTCTATTCGCTTATTACTAATTTTCTGATACAAAGAGTAATTGATTTTTTGCGGATCATATAAAATACTTCCAGTTTCATTTGTAAGATAATCATAGATATCATGGTATGGATGAAATATAACATTAGCTAACTCAGATTTCGTTTTATCATCTAGTTTATTTTCATCAATAAACAAATGCATCTCATCCATAGTCAAATACAGATACGACAACGCCACTGGATTGTAGGGAATATCATTGCCACGAATGTTTAATAACCAAGCAATATCATCCAATGAAGCCAATAAATGAGCCTCAGCATTCACTTCTTTCATAAATTTGCGAATTTTACTTAACTTGCTATTGCGGTCTTCTCCACACCATTTCTCTTCAAGAATAAATACTTTTCCGCTAGGATACTCGGGACGATTATCCCATATCTCATTTATCAATTGAACACTATCATTAAGCGTTGCTTGTTTATTGGCGCAAATCTCTTGCCACTTTTTGCCCTCATGCGCAGTGATCATCCTTCCATCAACAGCCAAAACTCCTTTTATTGATAAGTTATCACCAATGAATTCTTCAATTGAAGAAACTCCTTCTTCACCCATGCGGTACAGTTCAATGCCACTATCTTTCAATTGGTTTTCAGCTTGGATAAAATATCTGCCATCAGTCCATAGGCCTGCCTGTGTTTTGGTAACAATTAAGGTACCAGCACTGCCAGTAAAACCTGACATAAATTCTCTTTCTTTGAAGTAACTATGAACATACTCGCTATTATGAAAATCAGCTGTTGGTATGATGTAGATATCAATTTTGTTTTCTTCAAGTAATGATTGAAGTTTTGTTATTCGTTCACTCACTAACATAAAAACCTCCTTATTTTAATAGTAAAAAGTAAGCAATTACAACTAGCCCTAGGACTATGCGGTAATAACCAAAGGCCTTAAAATCGTTTTTCTTGATGTACTTCATTAAAAACTTAATGGCGAAAACACTAACCGCAAAGGCAACTACCATTCCTACTACTAAAACAAGTAATTCCATTGCACTAAATGATAGACCATTAGACAAAACATATTTCAATAACTTTAAACCACTGGCACCAAACATCATAGGAATTGCCATGAAAAATGAAAACTCAGCAGCCACTGCTCTAGTACAACCAAGTAGGCTTGCCCCTAAAATGGTTGAACCACTACGAGATGTACCTGGAATCAATGCTAACATCTGAAATGCGCCTATCATAATAGCTGTTTTTATACTTATATCTCTTAAAGAACCAATTTTAGGTTGAATCTTACTATTTTCAATTACGATAAACAAAACACCATAAATTATTAATGTTGTTGCTACTGTCACACCATTATATAGAACAGCATCAATCATGTCATCAAATAATACTCCGCAAATTGCAGCTGGTAAACAAGCGACTAAAATCATGCTCCAAAGTGACCAAGTATCTTTTTTCTCTTCTTCTGTTTTGCTAGGGGAAAACGGATTTAGTTTTTTAAAGTAAATAGTTAATACTGCTAAAATTGAACCCAACTGAATTACTACCAAAAACAAATTCACAAACTCCTCTGATAATGTTAAGGGCCAAATCTCATTGAACAATATCATGTGACCTGTACTACTTATTGGTAACCACTCCGTAATCCCTTGGATGATTCCCAGAATAATTGCTTTAATAATTTCAAACATACTTACACCCCTTTAATTCACCTAAATAGTATACCATTGTATATTATATTTTGTAGGATTTCCTCTATATTTTTTTAACACAATTTTTATCCTAGATCTTTCTTGATTTTTGCTAATATCAAATTTGGGTACCATCTCTTTATTATTTATGTAAGATACTGCCACAACAAATTTATATATTAAATGCTTCTGCTTATATATCAAAATTTATTTCACAAATGTTAAATATAAATAAATGTTGACTTTCAATAAATGTGGTGCTATTGTGGAAACTACGGAGGTGAAGTTATGAATGAAAAGTTAATCGATGAAACCTTAAGTAAGATTCTTCATGTATTTCCTACTTGGAAAAAAATGATGCACTCTTTGAAGCGTTCACCCAGCAAATTAAAAATGATGCAAGTTATGGTATTACACACTATTACTGAGTTTGGGTGTTGCAATATGAGCATGCTATCAAATCAAGAAGAGATTTCTGCTCAACAATTAACTAGAGTTATTGATGAGTTAGTACAGAAAAAATACGTCGAAAGATGGTTGAACCCCGATAATCGCCGCGAGGTGTTAGTTCAACTAACGCCATTAGGTAAAGAAGCTTTAGAAGAAGCCCAGCAACTTGTTACAGCATCTTTTAGGGAAACGTTACTGGACTTTACTGAAGATGAATTGCTCAGACTTCAAGAAGGTTTTACTATTATTGAAGATGTAATTGAAAATAGAAAGAAAGGATAAATATGACCCGTCTAATCAAATATCTTAAGCCCTTCACTTTGAGTTTGCTGATCGCAATATTATTACTATTTGTACAAGCGCAATGTGAACTGGCCTTACCTGATTATATGTCTAGAATTGTCAATACTGGTATTCAAGCAAATGGTATTGAAAATGCTGTGCCTGAGGTAGTAAAAGAATCAACAATGAATCATTTATTATTGCTAGTATCAGAGAATGAAAAAAGTATTCTATTAAATAACTACGAGCTAATTGATAAAACTAATAGTAGTTATGATAAGTACGTAAAAGATTATCCGATATTAACTACTGAAAATGTCTATAGGTTAAATACCACTGACAAAAAAGTAATTAAGGAGATTGATGGCATTATTGCTAAACCTCTAACCCTTAACTTTTTCATTTCGAGGATGACTCCAGAACAATTACAAGCTCAAGGAATACCTGAAGGAACAGATTTCTTTGCAATGTTAGGTTCGGTTGACGAACAAACAAGAATAGGGATACTACAAACTATGAATCAAATGCTCTTGCAACAGGATGACCTAACTATTTCACAAATGGCTAAACAAGCTATCAGTGATGAGTATGTTGCTATTGGAATGGATTTGTTTGATTTTCAATTTTCTTATATCATGAATGCTGGACTTATGATGCTAGGAATTGCACTAATAGGCACTTTATCAGCGGTCCTTGTTGGTTTTCTTTCTTCTAGAATCGGGGCTAAACTGTCTCGCAATTTGCGCGAAGAAGTATTCGTGAAAGTAGAAAACTTCTCCAACGCTGAGTTTAGTAAATTTGCTACTTCATCATTAATTACACGAACCACTAATGATGTTCAGCAAATCCAAATGGTAGTCATTATGGCCCTTAGAATTGCTGTATACTCCCCTATTATGGGAATAGGTGCCGCTATTAAAATTATGAACAGTAATGTTGATATGATTTGGATAATCGGTTTAGTATTAGTATTAATGCTTGGTATCATTGCCGTTGCCTTCTTTGTCGTACTACCAAAATTCACCATTATTCAACAATTGGTTGACCGTTTAAATCAGGTAATGCGTGAATTTTTAGATGGTATGTTAGTAATAAGAGCCTTTGGCAGAGAAAAAGAAGCCGAGAAAAGGTTTGATGTAGCTAATAGCGATATCACTAAAACCAACCTATTTGTGAATAGAGCAATGGGTGGTATCATGCCAATAATGAATTTGGTTATGAATGTGGTAATTTTGTTAATTATTTGGATTGGATCCCAACATGTAGATGCTGGAACAATGGAAATTGGCACCATGATGGCCTTTATGCAATATGCAATGCAAGTAATCATGTCTTTCCTAATGATAGCGATGATTTCAATTATGCTACCTCGTGCTAGTGTTGCGGCAAATCGTATTGCTGATGTATTAGATACCGAACTTACTATTATCGATCCGAAAAACCCTCAACAGTTTAATAGCGATATGAAAGGTGTTGTTGAATTCAAAAATGTTAGTTTTAGATATCCTGGTGCTGAAAAGGATGTATTGCACAATATAAGTTTCAAAAGTAAGCCCGGTGAAACAACGGCAATTATTGGTTCTACTGGTTCTGGTAAATCAACAGTTATAAATCTAATACCTCGTTTCTTTGATGTTAGTGAAGGAGAAATCTTAGTGGATGGAGTTAATGTCAAAAATGTTACCCAACATGACTTAAGAGACATAATTGGTTTTACTCCTCAAAAAGGTGTGCTCTTTTCTGGTACTATTGAAAGTAACTTGAAATACGGCAAGCCTGAAGCTACAGATGAAGAAATGGTTACAGCAGCCACTATTGCTCAGGCAAGTGATTTCATTGAGGAAAAAACTGATAAATATCAAAGCGAAATTGCTCAAGGTGGTACTAATGTATCCGGCGGTCAAAAGCAACGCCTTTCTATTGCTAGAGCTGTAATAAAACAACCAGAGATATATATTTTTGATGACACTTTCTCAGCTTTAGATTTTAAAACTGATTCGGCCTTAAGACAAGCCTTAAGAAAAGTCACTAGTAAAACTAAAGCGACTGTCTTTGTAGTAGCACAACGAATAAGCACTATTTTAAATGCTGAACAAATTATCGTCTTAGATGAAGGACAGATCGTAGGTATTGGTACCCACAAACAATTAATTAGTAGTTGTAAAGTTTATCAAGAAATTGCCCTTTCTCAATTATCAAAGGAGGAATTAGCTCATGAGTAATACTCCAAGAAGAGGTGGCGGACCACGGATGGGTGGTGGCCCACGTATGAGTACCGAAAGGGCTAAGAATTTCAAAGGTACAATGAAACAATTAATTAAGTATCTCAAGCCCTTTTATGTTCCAATTATCTTTGTGTTATTGTTTGCAATGGGATCGACTATTTTTACCATCATTGGCCCTAAAGTACTAGGTGAAGCAACAACTGTTCTTATTCAGGGATTGATGGCGAAAGTTCAAAACACTGGTGAAATTGATTTTGGTAGAATTGGGACAATTCTGTTAACTATGGCTGCGCTTTATTCAGCAAGCTCCCTACTCTCTTATATTCAGCATTACTTGATGGCTACAGTTTCGCAAAAAGTTTCTTATAATTTACGTAAGGAATCTAGCGAGAAAATAAATCGTTTACCACTTAAATACTTTGACTCCCTTACTCATGGAGAAGTATTATCACGAGTAACTAATGATATTGATACCGTTTCTTCATCATTAAACCAAAGCTTAACTCAAATTATTACTTCATCTACCACCTTAATTGGTATTCTAATAATGATGTTATCAATTAGTTGGCAGATGACGATACTTGCATTATTCATCTTACCTATTTCTGCTGTTAGTGTTCTAGGAATAGCAAGGACCTCGCAAAAATTCTTTAAAACTCAACAAGAATTCCTGGGAAATGTTAATGGCCATATTGAAGAAATGTATGGTGGGCATGCAATTGTAAAGGCGTTTAATGGCGAAAAACAATCAATTGAAGAATTCAAAAAGCATAACAACAACTTATATAACTCTGCTTGGAAATCACAATTCTTATCTGGATTAATGTTTCCAATCACAACCTTTGTAGGAAATCTTGGCTATGTTGGTGTTTGTCTATTAGGTGGCTATTATGCTATCCAGCGAACTATCTCGGTCGGCGATATCCAAGCGTTTATCCAGTACGTAAGAAACTTTACTCAACCAATAAATCAAACAGCACAGATTGCGAACGTCTTACAATCAACCGCTGCGGCTGCTGAAAGAGTCTTCGAATTTCTCGATGAACCAGATCAAACACCAGATCCGGCTAACCCTATTACGATTTATGATAAAAATGGCGACTGTTTATTAGCTGGTGCGGTAACTTTTGAAAATGTTCACTTCGGTTATGACGAAAACAAAATCATTATTAATGATTTCTCCATGTACATAAAGCCGGGCCAAAAAGTTGCTATTGTTGGTCCAACGGGAGCAGGTAAAACTACTATTGTTAAGTTATTAATGCGTTTTTATGAACTTAATAGTGGTGCTATCTACATCGACTCTAATAACATTACTGATTTCACACGTAACGATTTACGCTCGTTGTTTGGCATGGTATTACAAGATGCTTGGCTATTTAATGGTAATATCATGGAGAACATTCGTTATGGTAACTTACAAGCAACTGATGAAGAAGTAATACATGCTTGTGATATGGCTTATGTAGATCACTTTATTAGAACATTGGAGCATGGTTATCAAACCGAAATCAATGAGGAAAGTACTAATGTGTCTCAGGGCCAAAAACAATTATTGACGATTGCACGGGCTTTCCTAAGTGATCCAAAAATTCTCATCCTTGATGAAGCAACTTCTTCAGTTGATACTCGTACCGAAGTGCTAATTCAAAAAGGCATGAACAACTTGATGAAAGGCAGAACCAGTTTCATCATTGCTCACCGTTTATCAACCATTCGTGATGCTGATTGCATCTTAGTCATGAATGATGGGGATATTGTTGAAGTCGGTACTCATGTAGACTTATTGGCTAAAAATGGGTTCTATGCTCAACTGTATAATTCACAATTCGAACCAGAGGAAGCTTAGCTTCCTTTTTTTGTATAAGAAAACGAATTGCCATTTACAATTCGCTGATTAACTCTTCAAAACACTCTACATATCTTTGTTCTATTTCACTGCATAGATGAAGTTCAATATCCGGTTCTATTATTGGAGTAATCTTAACCACCCCTTTTTCATTCAACAAATACTGGACATCATAGTCACACATAATATCATCTATTTCTATCCAATGAACATCGTCAACTAAATCATCAATGCCATACTTCTTAAAAATTACCATTTGTAATCTGTTTTCAATTTCGCGATAAAGTGGAATTTCATTTTTGATTGGCCTTATCAAATCCGCCATATAAGCTTCAGTAGCATCATGTAATAAACATGCTAACTGAATCCTTGAACTATAACCACGTGCTTTAGCCTCTGCTACACAATTCAAGCAATGTTGAGCAACCGAATAAAAATGTTTTACATGCCCATTACCTCTGCACAATAAACTCAAGGCATGTCCAATATCTACAATATCAATAACCTCAATATCTGGATTAAAAACCGTGAACTGTCTTCCAGAATATGTTGTCATTTTATCCATAATTATTCCCATAAATCGAAGGGATAAACTCCTTCATCTTTATATTCCTGTAAGGATTTGACTACAAACGGTTTATCTTCTTGGTAAGTAACCCCAAACCATTTTGAAGCCGTTTCTAACATTTGAACTTTTATTTTATTTTCTCTTAACAATTCACCAACTGCTGTAGGTATCACATGTTCACACTTGAGTGGATTATGCTCATACTCTCTGTCTAAAAAATCCTTAAAGACCGTTTCGCATAACTCAAATATTCTCGGAGTAAAACCCCAATAGTTCATAGAAACTAGGCCGTTTGCTAATGGCTTCCACTCATCATTATCTAAGTATTCTGCACCATCGTTAGTTTTGCGAATTTTCTGCACTTCAACTATTTCCTTTAGGTAACCATCTTCGACTTCACAAATAGCTCTAGTAACGCTCCCACTATCTGTAATGGTGTTATTTAATTGGTAACCAACCATCCCAAAATTATCTTCACTAACTTGCTCGGTAAGNAACTTATACATCACCCTAAAAGAATCTTCACCATAGTAGTCATCAGCATTGANAATCATAAATGGTCCATCAACATNATTTCTAGTCGCTAATAGAGCATGCGTTGTTCCCCAAGGTTTGACTCTTTCTTTAGGCATCANATAACCACTAGGCANCACATTCATGTCTTGAAATGCATATTCNACTTCCATAAACCTCGCAACTTTTTTNCCAAGTGCTTCCTCAAACGCCTCTTTATGCTCTTCACGTATAATCAACACCACTTTTTCAAAGCCAGCTTTTTTGGCATCATAAATCGAAAAATCAATAATACTTTCATTATTACTACCAACGGTATCAATTTGTTTTAAGCCTCCATACCGACTTCCCATCCCCGCAGCCAAAATAACAAGTACTGGTTTTTTCATCTATTTCACATTTCCTTTCATAAATTAATACAACTATACACGTTTTTATTATATAATACATTTATTGCACAGGAAATAATTATATTTTCCCATTGCTTGATTAGTGTTATTAGTATAATATTAGCATACGTTTTAAGGGGTTAGAACATATGAGTAAAGTTGAAAAGAAATTTGTGATAAAAGAAAACAGAAAAAAACAAAGCGCCTATTTATTGACTTGCGTCATTCTTTTAGTTTGTTTAGTACTAGTAATAGTTAAGGACTTTGGACTGATTGGGAAATTAGGACTTGAGGGTTACATCAATCATCGAGGAACCCTATTCATTAAAGTATTGATGATATTATTGCTATTTGCCCTCATTTATTTCTTTATATCTTATTTAATTCTCGTAATGAATAGAGATAGCATTTTAGTAATTGATGAGACTGGATTTTCCCATCGCTTTAGCCCTTATAAGAAAATACTGTGGAAGGATGTAATGGATATAAGAGCTGTTTCTAAACGACGCCGCAGAATAAAGGTTACGCTTAGCAACTTTAATTACTATTTAGAACAATTGCCTCCTGTTTCCAAGAATTTTCTAAAGCGCAATGGTATGACTGAAGATCAACAGATAATATGTGCCCGTATTTTTACCACCGATTATAGTACTGAGCAAATAGTAGAAATGCTGAATAAGTATTGGGATGAATATAAAAGGAATCAATCTTGAGAAATCAAGATTTTTTTTATGATTGACAAACCGTATATACCGTATATATAATATATATACAGAATAGGAGAAATTGTGTGGACATTCTAATTAAGAACTCGTCAAATAAACCCATATATGAACAGATATCTTCGCAACTGAAGAATTTTATTATTAGTGGTGTTCTTAAAGAAAATGAAATCTTACCTTCTATAAGAAGTCTAGCTAAGGAGTTACGAATAAGTGTTATCACAACTCAAAGAGCATATGAAGAGTTGGAAAAAGATGGCTTTATTGTGACAGTTCCTGGTAAGGGTTGCTATGTTGCTAAAATGAACACAGAATTCTATCGTGAGCAACAAAACAAAATAATCGAAGAGTATTTAATACAAGCAGTTGAGAAAGCAAGACTGGCTGCTATTACCGAAGAAGAGTTACAAAAAATGTTGTCAATACTATACAAGGAGTGATAAAAATGGATAATGCAATTGAAGTTAGTAAGCTTAGCAAAAAGTATGAGGGTTTTGCTCTGGACAGTATTTCATTTTCCTTGCCCAAAGGTGCTATCATGGGGCTAATTGGCGAAAACGGCGCTGGAAAATCGACTACCATTAATTGCATTTTGGAATTAGCAAAATACAATTGGGGCGATATCAAGATATTCGGTGAGCAAACTCCACTCAGTCCCAAAAGAAAAGAGAATATTGGAGTAGTACTAGAGCATTATAATTTACCAACTAATCTGAAACCAAAAGATTTAAACAATATCATGAAAGGCATCTATGAAAATTGGCAAGAAGACACCTTTTTCGATTACCTTGATAAATTTTCACTGCCAAAAAAGAAAACCATTAAGAATTTTTCCTACGGAATGAAGGTTAAGCTATCGCTAGCAGTAGCTCTTTCTCATCAAGCTAAACTGTTAATTCTTGATGAAGTTACCTCGGGATTAGACCCTGCCGCAAGAGATGAAATCTCAGAGATTATGCTGGATTTTATTCAAGATGAAGAACGCTCAGTGCTAATTTGTTCGCACTTAACCTCTGATTTAGAAAGAATCGCAGATTACATTACTTATATTCATCAAGGAAAGGTGCTTTTTTCTAAAACTAGGGATGAACTAACTGAATCATATGTAAAAGTTCAATTTACACAAAATCAATTTGACAATTTTGATAAAGAAAGAGTAATTGGCTATCGTAGCAGTAGGTATGGGGTTGATGCTTTAGTAGTAAATGGTAATTATCTAAATGAGTATGTGTGTGAAAAACCAACTATTGAAGAAATAATGCTCTATTATTGCAAGGAGGATAAAAGATGAAAGGACTACTTAAAAGCACTTTTATAAATTCGCGAATGGAGATATTAGCCACAATTTTGTTAATTGGCCTAATTGTGATGTTCGATTTTAGTAGCCCTTTGCCATCCTTTGTTCCCTATTCTATAGAATACATTTATATTTTTCCTGAATCCTATGTTTTTATGATCATTGCGTTTACTATTCATATTATTGGGACCTCTTTTTTTAATGAAAGTGCTGATAAGTGGAATTTATTTGTTTTTACAAGCCCTGTACCAAGAAGACAAATTGTTTTTGCCAAGTATGTCTTCGCAATCATACTGATCACAGCAATATCGCTTGCATTTATTCCCATTATTTACCTAGTAAGTTCAGTAAACCACAGCCAAATAATACCGCTTGCTCATATCATTCCTTTTTACATTTTCATGTCCTCGATATTATTGTCTGTATTATTACCAATCTTCTTTCTCTATACATATCCTAAAGCCAAAAAAATCACCAACTACTTAGTTTGTTTTGGTATTATTCAATTAAATTTATTCTTTATTTTTAATTTTAGTATTTCGGATATTTTCACTGCTATTATGAATAATCTTTATACTATAATCCCAATTATATCAACTATAATGTTTGGGCTTTCTATATTAATTTCGTTACAAATTATAAAACATAAAGCAATCTAAAAACAACATCGTCATTGATGTTGTTTTCTTATCTCAATATTTTACGAAACTTATAAGCCAGTTGGCTTAAACTATATAACAACTTATTTACTGGCAAATCAAATTCACCAATAAATTCGTTAATCACTGGATTGAAATTAGCTTTATATTTCGCTAGTCCCCCAGCCAAATCACCTTCAATACCACCCATATTACTACTAATACAACCTCTTGTAAAACACTCTTCAAAAGCTTTTACCCATGTTGGATATGGCGCCATATAGCGTTTGAAATGTTCATCCATTCCAGCATACAATATCTCACCAGTATTACCAAATGTGATAACTAAGGCACCAGCAATGTAAACAAAATCACCATAAGTTACTAAGTCTAATTTGACCTCTTTTTCTTCCCTAATTAAGGAATCTTTTGTTTCCATTAGTGCATGTAATTTCTTTTTAGCATTCTCAGGGCAGTTTTCAATTTCAGCCAACACTTCATCTAATTTGGTTTTGGTATCACCATACAATTCTTTCAGGTTAACATGTGCCATTACAATAAATGAATCCTGGGAATAGGTTTTAAGCAATGTTTCATAGTAAGAACTATTACGAAGTGCCACCTGTTTGCGCTTACTAGTTGCGGTCATTAGTTTAGAAAATTCAGTTAACATTTCCTCGCCACAGATGCTTGTTTCTACCTTCTTTCTTTCGGCAATTCTCAGCATCTGCCTAGTGCTTTTACTCAACTTNCTGACNTCAAATTCATCCTTATATACATTTGCTTGAAAACGTGGTTGAATTGCATCATTAATATCGACAGTAAAGCCTTGGTGTATTACTCCACACTTTTCGATATTACTTATAATGCTTGGTATATTAGCTGCTATTTCTGGTGTTTCAAAGAAATGGTAATCTTTGTAATGAATTCCCGGGTCCATTTTGATAAACAAGCAGCGTTTGCTTTTCGCAAATTGTTTTAGCCCTTGTAGAAAGTGTTCCACTAATGCGCTGTTTTCATAATCTAGAATTGGCCCTCTAGGTGTATACAACATTGTGAAACCAAGTGGTAGTTTCCTTATCAATACCAAACTACTAGCAACCAAATTATCATCTTCATATACTCCGACAATTTCATGATCCCAATTCGCCTTGATTTTAGCCCATGATGAAGACTGTAATAAATTGCATAGAGGATGTGTCTTAACAAATTCATCGTGTTCTTTAGGATCGATACCTATTTTAAATTGATACATTTCTTCCTCTTTTCCTTCATCGTTTTATATCAAATATACTTCTTTTATCAGTAACAAATATAGCATAAAACTACCTACCTAACAAGCCGCCGCAGTCATACTTTATAGATAAATAAAGCTCCATAACTAGGACTTCTAAAACTACTTACTTTTTGAAAGTAATTAAAGGTATCATCATTTCATCTTCCGTTAACCCAGCATGTTGACCAACTAATTCCGCTTTTCCATAGAATAGACAATACTTACTAATGGCACAAGCCACATAATCACCCACAAATTCCCCTACTCGCTCATGTCGTTTTCCTGCTCCTAAATAACCTTCATTAACGAAGTCTTCAGATTGATACAAAATAAAGTTTTTCCCAAAGTATTGGGCAAACAATTCTTCAAAACGTGCTTTCATTTTTTCCTTAATATAGAAAACAACAGTTCGGCTTTCTACCGCTGGTAGTACCTCAAAGCACTCGCAGACATCTGGATAATCTTGCAAATCTATCGATTCTACATCTATCTGCCCATGATCTGCAATGATCATCACCAATTGATTTTCGGCTAATTTAGCACACATTAGTTCTATTTCATCGTTAATTTCCTGTAGTGCTTGTTTAGTAAGTTCAGTATCTACTCCTACTTTATGCATTAAACTATCAAACGCATCCCAATAACAATAAACATAATGATTATGAATTTCTTTACTCAAGCGTACTATTCTATCCATCATTTCCTGGAAATTATCACAACCATTTTCGGCAAATGCTGGGTATAATTCTCTATATCCAACATTTCGTTTATTAAGTTTTTCCCTAACGGTTTCATACGGAAGTTCTAGATAAATACCATTTGGATCATGAGTTTCATCAGTATAGTAACTGCTATTGAAAAANAGANTACGGTGATCAGCTAAATTCTTAAAATACATATTCCATCCCAACCATCCACTTCTGATAGGAGGAATTGCAGAATTAACAACTGTGGTAGCAGCAGCGGTGGTACTAGGGTATACGGTAGTCATTTCACAGGCTAGATTTTTTCTTAAGAAACTATCCTCAGGTAACATTTTCTCTATCAGTCTTACCCCCATTCCATCCACAAGTATTAAGAACAAATTATCATACTTTTGTTGTAGTATCTCATCTGCGACTTTATGGGTATCATAATCCGTTTCGCATCCATAATGCTTCATAATGCTAGACATTAAATTTAATAGGCCTTGTTGGTAATCAGGCTTGACAATCTTCATAGTTTTCCCCCTTAACTAGTAGAATATTATAGCACATTTTTGTTGGCTATTTATTGCTGTATGATATAATTACCAAAGAGGGTGATAGAATGTTGTTTAGAAAACTATATGTCTTTATTTATGCATTTGCGCTAGTAGGAATTTATTTACTGGCTCATATTATTGTACCTGCTATGAATGAGTTACACTATATATCGTTGCTGTTTGCTACTATTGCTAGTGCATTACTTTATTTCTTGCCAACTGCTTTTCCTAAAAAAATAACCAATACTAATTGGACTAAGGTTAAGTTGTACGTTGTGCTTACTGTTTATACATTGATAGTATTAGCAGTAGCCTATTTCTTCTCATTTGAATTCACTATTAATTCCTCATTCTATTTTCTTGCTCATACCATTGGTTTGGCTTTCGCATTAATAGTTTTAGCAATAATAACCATTACTTCCAGTAAAAACACCGTGGAAGATGATATAATAGACGAGATTCAACAGTAGGAGGATATATATGAATTTATCAAGAGATGTGCTAGTTGTTAATCGTTCACCTTGGAAATCTAATCTTAATACTTCGCAATGGTTAGAAGAACAAGCTATGGATGGTTGGTTCTTAGATAGTTTCAAGTTCCGTTTTTTTTGTTCGGTAATTAGCTTTACTTTCAAAAGATGTGAACCAATGGATGCCGAGTTCATTTATTGTACTATGTTTCCTCAAACCTTTAGTGTTGTAACTTATGAAAAGGAACTAGAAGAAGGTTTTCGGGTATTGGCTTATGATGAAAACTATGTAGCTATTACGAATGCTACCCCTGTTTTTGCTTTTCAAGATATTAGTGCCACTGATAAGTAGGAACAACTGATGACTGTTAAAATTCTAAAACTTAAGCCTGATGCTAAAATACCTGTTTATTCTTCGCAACATGCCGCAGGCGCTGATTTATACTCTTTACTACCTACAGAAGTTACCATCCAACCGAATAAAACCGTTTTGATTCCTACTGGAATAAGCATGGAGATAGCAACAGGATATGCTGGTTTCATTTATGCTCGCAGTGGTTTGGCCACAAAAAAAGGATTAGTGCTCGCAAACCAAGTAGGAATAATTGACAGTGATTATCGGGGTGAAATAATGATTAGTATCTATAATCGCTCTGGTGATGAGCAAACAATCTCAAATCATGAAAGGATTGCCCAAATCGTTATTGCTCCTTATATTCAGGCTGAATTTGTGGAGAGTTTAGACTTGAGTGACACCGAGCGTGGAGAAGGTGGTTTCGGTTCCACTGGTGATAAATAGATTGAACAAAAAAAGAAACTGGTTAACAGTTTCTTTATTCGCTTACAGCACAAACAAGTCCTTGTGTGGTGAAAATTTCTGTTAGGGCATCACCAGTTAATACATCCGGACTTCCTTTAGGTAAAATTCCTAGCCACATTGCATCAGCAGTAGTAGCCACTTTTGGATCCAATGTCATCTCTTCTGTGATCACTAAGTCCGTGACATCATATTTGTGAGTAAAACCTTTTTTACTCTCAACATTTTGCTTATACGTTTCTAATAACGAAACATAATAGTCTTCTTCATAACCAGTGCTTGCAACAGTATATTTGTAATTTAGAGTATACTTAGTAAGTTTTCCATCCTTATCATATGAATACTCAATTTTATCGACTATTGTGTCTTGACTGCCTGGTGTGCATATAGTCGTTTTTTGTTTTTCTGAACAACCAGTCAATGCAAAAACAATTGCTAGGACTAGTAGTACTACTGTTTTTTTCATTTATTTTCTCCTTTGGGTTTCACAAAACCCTTGGCAATTTCATATTGCCCTTTCATTAATAATTCATTATTGCTTATATTGTTCGCTGCCACAAAAAGCACAGCATACTATTATAATTTCACTTTTAATTTACTATTTATTATCTTTGCAAGCATAGCCATCATCAGTAAGTATTTTGGTTATCGCCTCTTTAGTCAATTTCGCTGGTGAACCCTCAGGCAAAATTCTGAGCCAAAGTCCATCTGCTACGGTACCTACAGTTGCATCCATAACCATTATTTCTTTGAAAATAGGTTTGTCAAATGAATACTCATAACTAAAACCTGGCTTACTTTCAACTGCTATTTTGTAATTTTTAGCAATATTAATATAATAGTCATCGTCATAACTTAGCCCTGAAACATCAGAATTATAAGTCAAAGAGTATTTTGTTATATTCCCATCCTTATCGTAATCATACACGATTTCATCAGTACCAATATTTTTGGTAATGGTACAGGTAGTAGAAGTAGGTTTAGTCGTACAACCTACAAGTGTCAGCACTAATGTCGCTAACAAAAACGAAGTTAGAACTTTTCTCATCTTTTTTCCCCTTTGGATTGTAATTATCCTTGGCAATTGTTACCTATTGCTCTTTTATCATATAATTGCAGGGCTTTAATGTCAAATAAAAAAAGCGCAAGCATTATAGCTCACACTCGATAACTTTGTTATTCTTTATAGAGGACTGAACATCAATTATCCTCTGATTTAACGAGCCAATAAATGGCTTGGATAAAGTTCTTTGGCCAAGAATAAATGGCCCATCAATTAAAACATCTATCTCCTTTAAAAGTGCGAATTTATCTGGATCAATCAAAAGGTCTTCATAAAGATAACCAGTATAACACCAAATATTCCAATTTAACTTTCTTACTGCTTTCGCAATTTCAATTAAGGGTATCGGTTGTGCAAACGGTTCCCCGCCACTAAAAGTAACTCCATCATGGTAACTATATTGACTCATTTGTTCAATAATTGAGGATGTATCATAATTCTTACCACCAGTAAAACTATGGGTATTGGGGTTGTGGCATCCTTCGCAAAGATGAGGGCAACCTTGAGTCCAGACAACAACCCTTAAGCCCACACCATCTACAATACTATCTACAAGCGGAGCAGAGGACAAACGAATCTTACTCATGCTTTACCCTGTCATGTTCCTCAGAGCGCTTTGCATCATTAAAGCGATCCAAAGTTCCCACTAAATAGCCAGTAATTCTACGTATTCTTTCAAAAGGTATGTTTTCTTCACTACGACCACATTCAGGGCAAGTATCATTAATGATGCCATTAAAACCACAGACTGGGTCTCTATCAATTGGATGATTAATCGCTCCATAACCAATACCTAAATCTTTCATCATTCTAACTATTTTAATAAAAGAGTCAATATTCTGAGTTGGGTCTCCATCAAGTTCAACATATGAGATGTGTCCCGCATTAGTAAGTGTATGATAAGGAGCTTCTTTAGCTAATTTATCATAAGCATTTATTGGATAATAAACTGGTATATGGAAAGAGTTAGTATAATAATCACGGTCTGTTACTCCTTCAATTTCTCCGAAGACATCTTTGTCCATTCCGATAAAACGCCCTGCTAAGCCTTCGGCAGGTGTAGCTATTAGCGAAAAATTCAATTTATATTGTTCGCAGAAAATATCACATTTTTCGCGCATAAAAGTTATGATTTCTAATCCTAAAGCTTGGGCATCATCACTTTCACCATGGTGTTTCAAAATTAAAGCTTTTAAACACTCAGCTAATCCAATAAAACCTATGGTCAACGTTCCATGCCTTAATACATCCTTAACCCGATCAAATAAGCCGAGTTTTTCTGATTCTAACCATGCTCCTTGTTCCATTAGAAATGGAAAATTGATTACTTCTTTTTGGCATTGGAATTGGAAACGACTCAATAATTGTTCCTTAACTAAATCGATTTCCTTATCAAGAGCCTCAAAGAATCCTTCTTTATCAAAATGTCCGTGTAATAGTTTACCATAGCGTAAAGCAATACGTGGTAAGTTAATCGAAGTAAAACTTAAGTTACCTCTGCCAACCACTACCTCATGATCTTTATCAACATTCCCGATAACTCTAGTTCGGCATCCCATATAAGCGATTTCTGTTTCGGGATGTCCTTCTTTATAATAAGCCTTATTAAATGGTGCATCAATAAACGCAAAATTCGGGAACATTCTTTTTGCAGATACTCTGCAGGATAGTTCAAATAAATCGTAGTTTTTGTCTTCTTTATTATAGTTGACGCCTTCTTTTACTTTGAAGATACAAATTGGGAAAATTGCCGTCTCATGATTTCCCAGTCCACTTTCCATCGCCAACAACAAATTCTTTGTCAACATTCTACCAGCTTCGCTAATATCAGTTCCAAAATTAATCGAACTAAATGGTACTTGAGCACCAGCCCTAGAATGCATTGTATTCAAGTTATGAATGAAGGCTTCCATTGCTTGATAACTGTCTTTATCGGTCCTTTTTAAAGCCTTTTCATAAGCCTTATGGATTAATTCAGTACGATCTCCATAGATAACTTCTTCAATATCCGTTAATTCATCAATACACTTACAGATCTCTTCTATTTCTCTTTCATCATCAACTTCACAATAACTATATGAATCTTGTATTGCTTGTTTGTAATTACGCTTATAACTTAATAAGACACCATTCGCTAAATAGTAATCAAACATTGGTATTGATTGTCCACCATGTTGATCATTTTGATTTGATTGAATAGCGATTGCTGCTAGTGCTGCATAAGAACCAATACTCTTAGGTTCTCTTAAAAAACCATGTCCAGTATTGAATCCGTCTTTAAAAAGTTTGTCCAAAGGTATTTGTAAACAGGTAGTTGTTCCCATTGGGTAAAAGTCCATATCATGGATATGAATATCACCACAATCATGGGCAGTAGTATGCACAGGATCTAGCAGATAAGACTTTGTATAGTCTTTAGATAAAGTGCTACCAAACTGCAACATCATCCCCATAGCACTATCGCCATTGATGTTCGCGTTCTCTCTTTTTATATTATTATCAACTGCACTTGAAGTTCCAAACCCCTCAAGAGTCTTTAGCAACTTATGTTGGCGTGATTGAAAATTCGCACGTGCACGAGTGCGGTTTTTACGATAGCGAGAAAATGAAAAATATACATCTTCAAACCCATTATTCTTAATTGAATCTTCAACAAAGTCTTGAATTGTTTCAATGGAAATCTCAGTTAAGTTAGTATTCTCAATTCGCTGTACAACATCCTCAAGAACCTCATCTATTTCGCTAGCTTTAGGGGTTTCGCGAACACTGAAAAAACCCATCTCTATCGCTTTACGTATTTTTACTGAGTCGAAATCAACTCTTCTTCCATCTCTTTTAACAACTATAACTTTCATTTTCATCTTCCTCCCTGCGGCATTATCAATCCGGTAGTCGTGCTATTTTTTTGGTGAGTCCATTACTATTATATAACTTTAAAAGTAGAAAAAAAATAGGATTGCCCTACTTTTTAATGAAACACGCTTACATTTTATGAACAGTTATGAATTCTTTTCATAAACGATTTTCATTCCCTTAAAAGTTAGATCTGGATCATACTCATCTATCATTTTTGTCTCATTGGCGATTATCCTACCAAGCCCCCCGGTAGCGACAACTTTGCAATTACACCTAAGTTCTTTTTTCATAGTTTGGATAATATATTCCACGCAACCAATGTAACCATATACCACTCCTGCCTGCATACTTGTTACAGTATTTTTCGCCAGTATGGAGCTTGGCTTTTTGATTTCAATTTTTGGTAACTGAGCCGCTTTAGACCACATCGCTTCCGCGCAAATTTCAATTCCTGGTGCAGTAACAGCACATTCAAAGACACCATTTTTATTTACGAAGTCAAAAGTTGTAGCAGTACCAAAGTCTAAAATTAGGACTGGCCCTCCATAAATAGTATATGCTGCAATAGCATCAACTATTCTATCGGCACCTAAACTTCTTGGATCATCCACATGAATAGATATCCCTGTCTTTATCCCCGGTCCCACAATTAGCGGTTCCATATTAAGGTACTTACGGATAGCATTAGTCAGTGAATGCATTAGATTAGGTACTACGCTTGAAATAATCGTTGCCTTGATATCGGTCGGCTTAATACTTTTTGCTGATAGTAGGTTGTAAAGATCAATTCCAAACTCATCCGAGGTTCTGGTGCGATCTTTAGTTGATAAACGAAAGGAAGCACATAAATCATCGCCATCATATATTCCTATCGTTATGTTGGTATTTCCGACATCAATAACAAGTAACATCTTATTTTCCTCCTAGCATCGTTGCAAATTTTTGACAGAGTTTATATGCTACGTCTTCCTTAGACATTAATTCCCACTCATCAACACTATCACTGGTTATCACTGTGACCTTATTACTATCGACCGCAAAACCTGCTCCATCTTCAGTTAAATCGTTTGCCACAATAAGGTCAAGATTTTTCTTCACTAATTTCTCTTTCGCATGTTCAATTAAGTTCTCAGTTTCCATGGCGAAACCACATACTAATTGCTTATCTTTCTTAACACTCCCTATATAAGCTAAAATATCTATTGTTGACTCCAACTCCAGCATCATAGAATCAGCGCCTTTTTTTATCTTAGTTGAAAAAACTTCCTTAGGGCGGAAATCCGCAACTGCAGCTGCCTTAACAATAATATCTGTTTCACTAGCTAGCTTTTTTACCACTTCATACATTTCATTAGCACTAATAACCTGAAGATAATTAATGCCATCTATTGGCGATAAATTGTTGGGGCCAGCAACTAAAGTAACTTCGGCTCCACATCTATGCGCCATTTTAGCAATCGCAAATCCCATTTTGCCACTTGAATGGTTAGAGATAAATCTTACTGGGTCTATTGCCTCTTGAGTTGGACCGGCGCTAATTAGTATCTTCTTACCCTCAAGGCATTTATCAGTCCATAGTTCTTGTTCTAGAGCATTAATTAAGGTATCAATATCAGCTAATTTTCCTACTCCTACATCCTCACAAGCTAACCTTCCCACAATTGGTTCAACAATTGTAACTCCATATTTTCTTAGTTCATTTATATTTCTTTGGACAATAGCATTATTATACATCTCGCTATTCATAGCTGGTGCAATGAGTTTTTTACAAGTACAAGCCATGAAAGTTGTTGTTAGCATATCATCAGCAATACCATTGGCTATTTTTCCAATCACATTAGCAGTTGCTGGCACAATCATAAAAGCGTCGGCTTTTTTAGCTAAGGATATGTGGCCAACATGGTAGAGGACTTTTTCATCAAACATTTCTACTACATTGTGCTTAGTTAAGGTTTCAAAAGTCAAAGGTGCAATAAACTTCTTAGCATTTGCACTCATCAACACATGGACATCATAACCTTTTTTTACTAAGTCGCTGACAAGTTGGGCACTTTTATAAGCGGCTATGCCACCGGTTACCCCAATAATTATTGTCTGCATTTTAGTTCCTCCTTACATGGCTTACTGCTTGGGTAATCGCAACAGAGGTTACACCTGCTAAAACAGCTTCTATAATTCCATTACTCAAAATAATTCCTCCGATTACGGCTATTAATGTTTGATAAGGAATTTCTCTGGCCATCGCATATGATTGTCCGAAGAAAACATATATTCCTGTCAACACTAATATGGTATGCATCAAGGTTACACCAATGGCAATAGCTCCAACTCCTAAAGCATTTTGTTTGGTAGCTATTTTTTCACTTACCCAACCGCTTATATAACCAAGTAGTATGCGGGGAACTAATGCAATTACCAACGATAGTCCATTTCCTGAAAACTCTCCTAAAGAGTAAAATGGTGAGAATACAAAAGAGACCACAGTAGGTGAAATAGTATTGATAATAACACTAGTTAATCCAAAAACAAAGCCTATGAGTGCACCTTCTTTTTTTCCTAATATCAACCCTGCTACAATAACAGGTATATGCATTGTTGTCGCTCTAATTGGTCCAATCGGGATATACCCCAAAGGAGTAAGCATTAGAGTTAATTCAATGCAAATAAACATAGCCAAAATAACTAAATCGTAGGTTTTACTTCTATTCATTTAATCTTTCCTTTCGTTCCATGACGGATACAATGTACGGACGTTAATATTCAACAGTACTTTTAGGTTTTTGTCTTTCAAGATCAAGGCCTAATCTAGTAATAGTATACTATTTATCTTCTAAACGTTTCAAGAATTTATGGCACAACTCCATCGCATCTTCAAGGCAACCATATTCTCCCATTTCAATAGTTTTTTTATACTTGCCATGAAAATCGCTACCACAGGTAATTAAGATATCTCTTTTTTTACAAAAATCCACATAGAACTCATTGTGAAATGTTTCATGATAATTAGAGTAAGCTTCAATACCTTCAATCCCAACACTAAGTGCACGATCAAGTAATTCTTCATTCTGGTAATAACTTTTCCATGGATGAGCAATAATAGCGATTCCCCCATGTTTATGTATTTGTTCGACTGTTTGTTCTAGACTAGGTAGTTCAACCTCAACATAACAAGGCATTCCTTTTCCCATTAAGTCTAAATGGAAGTTGAGTTCTGGTGCATTAGAGCGACTGCCATTTGGCCTAAAAGGCGCAAAAGCTTCAATATGATCATTTCTTGGGTCATTAAGAATTGACCCGTATACTATTTCAACAGGGTTACCACCCTTAGCAATCTCAGTTAATAATTCNTCTATTTCCACAACAGCACCATAATGCTCAACGATTTTTCTCATACTTTCTTCAAAAACAGAACTAAAACTCTCATCAACGATAGCCGCAATAGTCTCAAAATATGGTTGATGATAATCAAAATCATAACCTAAAACGTGTGTTTCAANCCCTTCGAACTGGGTGTCAAATTCAATCGCAGGAATTACCCTTATGCCATTGGCCTTACCAAGAGCAATCATCTCATCTATTCCAGTCATTACATTATGGTCAGATAGAGCTATAATTTTCAATTCTTTCTTTTTTGCTATCTCAATTAATTCTGCTGGTGTAAGTTCGCCATCAATGCTATAACTCGAATGCATATGCAAATCTATTCCGCTCATTATCTCACATCCCCACCTCTAACCTCATTAGTCTATCACAAATTTACTTTTTTGTGTTTCTTCTTAAGGATTTTGTTTTGAAGAATCGTAACAGAACTTACAAGAAAGGAACGAAATAATGAAAAAACTGGTAGTATTGATTTTTATGCTAGGTATTTTACTAACTACAAGTGTTATCTCAGCCATTGAAGATGAGGAATTACCAGAATTCGATTTTTCCAACGCAACCTCTTTTGTGGATGAAAGTACTGATATCGGAATCTACTCATTAGCAGCTAAACCAGTAACTATTAAAAACATTAGAATTGCCTGGTATGTATATAAAAACTCTAACGCTAATAGTTATCGCAGTTATACTGATTCTGCCCTAATTAGTTATAATGGAGCTATTGCGTATTGCCTAGAACCGCTTATATTATTGAAAACCGCTGCAAGTTACACTGATGGTAGTTTTGAGACAAACAGCACTTTGACAACCAAACAAAAAGAGGACGTTAAGTTAATTATCAAGTATGGCTATAGTTATGCTAACCATAAAACAGATAAATATTATTTGGCAGCACAGAAGTTAATTTGGGAGGCTTTAGGATATCATGTCAACTACTATTCTGACACCAATTTCAGTAAAGGTTATTCTGTTAAGACTGAAGAAACAGAGATTAAACGTTTGATTAGTTTAGATAAAGTATATCCTTCTTTTTCAGATGAAAAACATGTTATTGAAGTAGGGCAAAGCCTAAATATAATTGATGACAATGGAGTGCTAAAAGATTTTGAAATTACTGCTGTTCCAGAAGGAATGACCGTCACCAAAAAAGATAACACCTTGACCATTAGCGCCATTGAAAAAACAGCAGGTAAAATCATCTTTACTCAAGGAGTGCCAAAAAATGAAACTACAACTTTAGGTTTTGCTAAAAGTAGTTCCTCCCAAAACTTAGTTGTATCACCAACTGGCTCCGTAGATAGCAAACTAACTGAAATAAGTGTCACTTCCCTTACTTATGGTGATGCTGTTATTACTAAACAAGACGAGTGGACTAATGAGAGATTAGCTGGTGTATCATTTAATATTTCAACTGATAAAAACATGAGCGATTCAACATCATACACCACTAACAAAAACGGAGAAATAGTATTGGCGCACCTAGAAACTGGAACATACTATTATCAAGAAACTAGCACCTTAGACGGCTATATTATTGATCCGACCATCAAGTCATTTGAAGTAGCAGAAAATCAAAAGACCGTAGTATTAGTCAAAAACCAACCTATCACAAGTAATGTTACCCTAAACAAAACTGTGGAGATAGATAGCATTGCTGCTAGCGAAAATAAAGAAGGTTTCATTTTCAATTTTAAACGACTAGATAAACAACAAGAGATAATCACAATAACAACTGACAAAAACGGGCTAGCTTCAACCAGGTTACCCTATGGTACCTATCAAGTATCAGAAATACATGTACTAAGTTATGAGATTAAGCAGCCTTGGAACATAACTATCAACGAAAAGGAAACTGTTTTGAATGTTCATAATAATAAATCAAGAAGAGATGTTAGAATCTTCAAGATTGACGCTAAAACTAAACAACCTATTGTTCTATCAAATGCCAGTTTTGAAATTAGTTATAATGATGAAAAAATGATTAACCCTGTAACGGGAGAAACACTTTTTACTACCGATGAATCTGGCAGTTTTGTGCTTGAACAATTGCTAAGTGGCACTTATTATCTAACAGAAATTAGTGCCCCAAAAGGATATCATTTGGCAACAAAACAAATTCCTATTGTGGTTGAAGATGGTAATGATCTTTTTGAAGTGTTTATAGAAAACCAACCTCAGTTAGGTGAAATAAACATTAAGAAAACTGGCCAGAAAATCATCGAATATAAGGTTGCTGAGACAGATTATGGTGATATGTATTCACCTGCTTTTAATTACGCACCATTAAGTAATGCCCGTTACGAACTAAGAGCTAAAACAGACATAATCGGCATGGATAACACTTTGCACTATCAGAAGGGTCAAGTAGTAGCCGATGAAATTACTGATAAAAACGGCAACTTAACAATTAGCAATTTACCAATTGGCGATTATGAACTAGAAGAAACAATAGCCCCTTATGGTTATCAACTTGATTCGACTATCCATAATATTGCAATAACTGCAAACAATACAAATAGTGTCATTTCCAAACAAATCGAACTAAAAAATGACCTGAAACTTAAAACCGTGACCTTCAATAAGAATTTTGAGAAATCCCTTTTCATTAGTGAAGAAAAAAGCATTGAGCAAACAGTTTTCGGACTTTACAACAAAAAACCTATTAATCAAAATGGAATAGAATTAGTACCTGCCAATCAACTAATGGATATTGTAACCTTAGGTGAAAATGGCGATTTCACTGTTAGTTTGTTAGTCGAAAATGAGTACTACCTTAAGGAGTTAGCAACTCACCCTTCATATAACAAAATCGCTAATACTGACTTAACATATCATGGAGGCATAATTAGTAGCAACAGTTTAAAACTCACTAACAATTTGAAACGTCTTAGTTTCCAAATAAACAAATCCTCGCTGAAAAAGAAACACCCATTGCAAGGTGCCGTTTTTGGAATTTATGCGAGTAATGAAACTGACAAGTTATTGCAAGACAAAACCAGTGATGAAAAAGGTGTAGTCATTTTTGATAATCTTGAATTAGGCGAATATATCATCAAAGAATTGGTGGCGCCTGAAGGTTACCAATTAATTAATAACCCTATTAAAATTACTGTGATGGATGATGTTAATCTTAACCAAATTGCTGTGGTTAACGACACACTACCTAAAACTGGCATTTCCATAAGCAATAGTTATTGGGGCATGTTGGCAATTATCCCAGTCGTAGTTATTGCCTATCTAAAGCATAAAAGTAGGTGATTTTACCTACTTTTATCATACTAACTCAAAATCAAGGCTACCTTGCTTTACCCCATTTACAATGAGTTCCACTGAATGAGTGCCAGGATAATGCTTCCTAGTACTTAAGTCAGCAAAAGAATGATTCCTTGAATAATTTCTTTTTTCATTTCTATTAAATACGCTGCTAGAAATTTGGAAAATTTTCCTATTTCTTTGTCCATTCGCTTTTACATAATCAATTCCATACTCCAGTCTCACCTTCATTTTTTCTTTGGCCATAATCGTAAAGGTAAAAGTAATATTCTCCCCAATAGATACAACTGCCGTTTTCAAGGTGAAGTTGGAAGCTTCAATTGAAGTAACATCATCATATCCAAGAAGCACCAGCACTTCGTGATTACCTTTTTTAAGGAGGGTTCTACAACCATGCTTTACAATCCAGTTGGTATCTTTGTTAACGCCATACCAAGCCTTAGCAATTTCCACTACTAAATCTGGGTTAGTTTTGGAAATGTCATTTAGGTTGTTGGCAACGCTTTTTCTCACATACAAAGAAGAATCAGTTTTAAGTTGTTCTAATATAGGTAAAATTGGCGTTGGATCATTTTTATATTTCGGTAGCGATTGTCCCCACGGTAGTTGAGGTCGACACCCTTCACTAGCGAGTCTTCTTAGGTGCTCATTTTCATCCTTTGACCACTCATACATCCTAGCCATCATCCTTTTTTCGTCGTTAATGATAAAAGTTCTAACTGCAAATTCTGATGACCAATAAACAGTGTTCCTTGCTAAAGCATTGATAGATAAATCCCAGTTTTCTTCATCTTGTCCATAAACCTCAACAAAATCAGGGAAGAAAAATGCGATTGAAAAACCAACAAGTGCTTGTTCCAGAATAGACAAAGCCTCACTAAAATTTGTTGGCAAATATTCTGACAAACCTAAAGTAATTTTCCTACTTCTTGCCTTCAGTTCTAAATTGGGCCAAGTTTCATCCATTACTGTATCCAAAAATTGCTCCACTAAAAATGGGTTATGAACTTTTTGAATAGATAAAGCAATTTCTAAAAGGGATTCACGATTAAACATATCTTTTAGTAAATCTGCCATATTCATCTCCTTTTTTTAAAATAATACCTTATTTTCACCACTTCCAACAAGTAATTGCTGCTATACGCTAACTATCTCTCAGAAACAAGATAGGAGTTTTCAAGTCTAGTTTGATGGCCTTCTTTACTACCCTTTTTATGGCAAAAATGATATTCACCCACAATTACTTGGGCACACATATCATCTGCATCATCAAAATATAACATTAACATCCCGCAAAATAAAGTTACTCCCATCTAGTATTATTGAATGCATGTTCCTAATACATTTAGTTGATAGTTTACTTTTAGTTTGTTTTAAAGAAACAAGACTATGACAGAAAAAAACATAGTAGAAACGCTTAAGGAAATATTACATTTTTTATTTTATTACCAAATTAATTATGCATGCTTATCTTTGTCATCAAATTTCGACAGGATTTTCTCTACCTAAAATACACAACAAAAATAGTGTGATATAATCAACAATAAAGAGAGGTTCGGATATGAAAAAATGGATGTATATAGTAGCATTCATATGTGTGCAAGTTGCATTTTTGCTACTATCAATTGTTGGCGACGAACATTCTGTATTAGGAATTTGGATTGCTATTATTACTATTCCCACCTGGTTGTTTTTGAATATTGTAATTGTAAGAAAACTAGCCGCCTTTAAGCAGAAGGCTGGACAGAATGATAGTTAAGTTTATTTAATTGTGGACCTAACTGCCTTATTTTTTTATGGTTAATTTACTACTACCATCTTTAGAAAATCTATTGTTTTATTGCTGAAACAAGTGCCTTAATGCAAAAATACAAAAATGTGATTACACACCAAACAAATAAATCTATAATACCTTGGCGTGTCAACAGTTTAGTGGACATAGGAATTAAGCGGAATTGGTGAAACGAGCGAAATCATTAGGAGTTTGGTAGTTCAAACTAGAATGAATTCTCTTCTCGT
>JGI994J12354_10000642_pt1 | contig 34810 bp, 32 predicted proteins | sample IntmicLarv3ML3BL_FD_12354 | JGI IMG/M metagenome (IMG submission 12354) | reverse complement strand
ATGCTTGATGTCCTACATCCCATATTATCTTATCTTTAGGTAAGTCAAATGTTAGATGCATTGCCATAGTTAATTCTACCACACCTAAATTAGATGCTAAATGCCCCCCATTTTTACTAATTTTCTCTATCAAAAATTTTCTTATATCATTAGCTAAAGTTTCATATTCTGATACTGGTATTTTTTTTATATCATTAGGCAAAACTATTTTTTCTAACATATTAAAACCTCTTAATTTTTTCTATCTGCAAGCATTCTTATAAAATTTTCTAAGAAAGTATAGTCCCCTGAAAGTGTTTTTAATGAATTTAGAGCATTGTTCGAAAGATTTTCCACCTTAATATCAGCCTTTTCTTCACCAAATAATGTCACATAAGTAGTCTTATTATTTTTCTCATCGCTTAATATAGGTTTTCCTAACTCCTCTGTAGTTGAAATAACATCTAAAATATCATCACGTATTTGAAATGCCATGCCTATATTTCCAGCTATACAATTAATTGTCTTTATATCTTCATCACTGGCACCTCCCATTATCGCTCCAATTTCCATTGATGCCACAATAAGTGCTGCTGTCTTTAATTTATATATAAATTCTAATTCTTCACTATTTATAGATTTTCCTGTAAGTTCTAAATCTACAGTTTGTCCGCCCATCATTCCATACATACCTGAATTAAACGCCAAAGTTTTCATTGCTCTAACAAATCTTTTTGAATCTGCACCTTTTTCTAATGATTTTGCCGCCGCTTCAAAAGCATGTATTAAGAGAACATCTCCTGTTAAAGTTCCAATATCTTCACCAAAGCGCTTCCATACAGACTCTTTGCCTCTGCGATATTCATCATTATCCATACATGGCAAATCATCATGGACAAGTGACGAAGTATGTATCATTTCCATAGCTGCCATAAAAGGCTTAATTACTTCCATATCATTACTATATATTTTAAAAGTTTCCTGCATTAAAATAGGACGAATTCTTTTACCTCCAACTGATAAACTATAATTAAATGCTTCAAATATAGTCTTTTGCAAACCTTTTTCTTCTGGTATATATTCTTTTAAGATTAAGTTAGTTTCTTCTATCTTCTTTTTCAATTCAGCTTCAAAATTCATTCTCAACATCCTCTCCGCCAACTATATTAATCTTCTTTTCTATTTTATCAATCTTATCATTACATGTTCTTACTAATTTAATACCTTCTGAATAATACTTAAAGGAATCTTCTAATGATATTTCATTTCCTTCAAGTTTTGACACTATTCCCGAAAGTTCTTCCATAATATCTTCAACTGTTTTACTTTTTGCCATTGTAATATTCCTCCTATGTCAGATTACTGCATTCATCTTTATTTATATTTTCTGCAATAGCATTAACTGTTCCATCCTTAAATCTAAGTAAAACTTCATCATTTTTATTTACTGAGTTTACCGAATTTACTCGTTTTCCTGCTTTATCTGTTACATAAGCATAGCCTTGCCCTAATTTACTTAATGGCGACAATCCCTCTAACTTTTGTATATATATTGCTAGTTCATATTTATATGTATCAAGTTTTTTATTTATAAGTATTTCCATTTTATCTGATATATCTACAAGCTCACGCCTCTTCATCATAATACTTTTATATGGGTTATATAATTCTACACGCAGTCTTATATTTTCCAGTTCTTGCCTTTTAGAATAAAATATATCTAACATTCTGCGTTTTAGCCGCATTTTTATACCTTGTAAATATTCTTCAAATACATAATAGTCAAAAACTGCAAGTTCTGCAGCGGCTGATGGTGTAGCAGCTCTTAAATCTGCCACATAATCAGTTATAGTAATATCTGTTTCATGACCTACTGCTGAAATAGTAGGTGTTTCACACTCAAATACTGCTCTTGCAACATTTTCATTATTAAATGCCCATAAATCTTCTATTGAACCGCCTCCACGTCCAAATATTATAACATCAAGTTCCATGCTGTCTAATGCCTTTAATGCACCTATAATACTATTTGGTGCATTTTCACCTTGCACTAGAGCTGGATATAGATATATCTGAACATATGGATTTCTTCTTTGTGCAATATTAATAATATCTCTGATTGCTGCACCTGTAGCTGCTGTAACAACGCCTATTTTTACAGCAAATTTAGGAATAGGCTTTTTATATTCTGGTGCGAACATGCCCATTTCTTCAAGTTCATTTCTAAGTTTCTCAAAACGTCTATACAAGTCCCCTGCACCAACATTATTTATATCTTTAGCATATAATTGATATTTTCCGTCACGCTCATATACCTGTATACTTCCTTCAACTATAATCTCCATACCCTCTTTTAATTCAAATTGAAGTTTCTTAGCATATGTAGAAAACATCACAGCAGATAATACACCTTTTTTATCTTTTAGAGTAAAATATATATGTCCTGAACTGTGATATTTACAATTTGATATTTCACCTTTAATAAAAATATGGTTCAGTGCAAAATCCTGTTCAAACATATTTTTAATATACGAATTAACTTGCGTAACTGAATATACACTTGCCATATTTATTCCTTTCAATCAAAAAAATAACATTAATAAATACTAAAAATGAATATTACAAGATTAAACTAAATATACCTTTTATTTAGCTAACTTAGCAAGTATAGCATTAATAAATGCTGGTGAGGAATCACCGCCATAAACTTTGGCAACCTCTACAGCTTCATTTATAGCAACTTTTGTTGGTATTTCTTCATCAAATAATATCTCATAAAGAGCCAGCCTAATAATTGATAAATCCACTCTACCCATTCTGCTGGTTTCCCAATCTTCTGCAACTCTATTTATTTCTTTATCAATAGTAATCTTTTTATCATAAATATCTTCTGCTTTTTTAAGAAGATATTCTCTTTCTGAATCACTCATATGAGGAAAATAATCTACATACTTTAATAACTGCTCCTCAATCTCACTCGCTCCATAAAACTCTATTCTAAAAATCATTTTAAAAATGTGTTCCCGCAGCTCTCTTCTAGTCATAATATTTCCTCCAGATTAATTTAATAAGGATATCCATTATCGGATACCCCCAATTATACTATATATTAAATAAAATGAACAGCTATTATTTAGCTTCTACTTCCATTCCTGCAATCTTAACATTTATTTCTGTTACATTAAGGTTAGTCATATTTTCAACTGCAATTTTAACCTTATCTTGAACTTTAGCACTGGTTTCTGGAATATTATATCCATATTTTAAATTAAGTGAAATTTCTATACTTACTTCTTCTTCTGAAACTGAAACTTTTACACCTTTAGATAAATTATTCATTCCAAGTTTACTTATAAGTTCTTTAGTAATATCTCCTGCCATAGAAGAAATCCCCTCTACCTCAGTAGCGGCTAATCCAGCTATAATAGCTATAACTTCATCAGACACACGTACATCACATACTGTATCTCCACGTTCCATAGTATATGTATTTTTAACTTTTACCTCTACATCTTTAGCCATAATATAAACCTCCTAAAATCTATACTAAAACACCTTTTACACTATTTAGATTATATCAAAGAGTTAATGATTTGGAAAGTTATTTTTATATTAACCACAGAAGCAATTTACAATATATTTTAGCAGTTTCATAATTTATTAACTTTAATTCTAATTTGTATATGTTATATCTGATAAAAGTTATATATTTATTTTTTACCGACTTTTCTAAAAATAATTATTTAATATACATAAAAATCAAATTACGCAGCAATATCTTCATAAATATAAGTTTTTAAAGTGATAACTATTTAACATACATGAAAATTAAATAAATATACAAAAAATCTAGTTGTAAAATATTTAATAACATCATTACTATTTTTGATATTATAAGTATTTTTGAAAATAGTTAATAGAAACTTATGTTCTTTTTATATAGAAATTTTATTTAACTTATAATATAATAATGACAATTCTAACAAATGATTATAGTAAATACTAAATAATAGTTCAGCTTGAGTATTTACAGCAAAATAAATTAAACAGTTTTAGATAAAAAACAATCTTTATGCTTATTAATAAACAGTACAAATTCGAGGTATACTAATGAAAATAAACCGTTTGATTGAAATAATAACTATACTGCTAAATCGTCAGTCCATAACTGCAAAGGAATTAGCCAACCGTTTCAATGTTTCTACTCGTACAATTTATCGTGATATTGATGTTTTATCTTCTGCTGGTATTCCAATTTATACAGATAAAGGGAAATGCGGCGGAATATCCCTTTTAGATGATTATACACTAAATAAAACCTTATTATCTAAAAATGAGAGCGAAAGCTTAATATTTACATTAAAAGCTATAGGAGCAACAGATTATCCTGAAGCTAATATACTTTTAGAAAAAATTAGCTCAATTTTTAAAAACAATACAGCTTATGACTGGATTGAAGTTAATTTTGAGGGTTGGAGCTGTAAGGTAAATGAGAATAACAAATTTGGAAATATTAGAGAGGCAATAGTAAATAATTTTATTATTAACTTTGATTATATTAATGGAAATGGCATAAAAAGCAATAGAAATGCCGAACCAGTTAAACTAATTTTTAATACTTACACTTGGTATTTAATAGCATATTGTCACAATAGAGAAGAATATCGTATGTTTCGTCTTTCAAGAATAAAGAATATACAATTATCAGACAATCATTTTACAAACCGCCAAATACCAATAACAACATATGAAAAACAATTTGCCCATATCCCATTTATAAATCTAAAATTACGTTGTGACCAAAAAGTACTGAACCGTTTATATGATAGTTTTGATGAACAGTTTATTGTACAAAATAACAATGGCAGTTTTGATTTGACAGTCAGCCTCCCAGAAGAAGAATGGATTTACGACTTTATTTTATCTTTAGGAAAATATACCGAAGTTTTAGAGCCAAAACATATTAGAGAAAAAATCAAAAATTTGACCAAAGAAATTTTTGAAAAGTATTCTTAAATATGACATACTGTTGTCAATTGCTTTTGATATACTTTTAAAAAACTTAGGAGGTAATTGATATGAAAATTGAAATAATTAACAAAGAGGCAGAAACAGCAATAGCTGTGAGATATGACGCAGTTGATTTTACTAATATGGCTGCAACTATGAAAGAGGGTTATCAAAAACTATTTGATTATATAACTGAGTGCGGCAAACAAATAGTGGATTGCCCTTATTGTAAATACTTTAACGGCAGTGAAGATTTTATGAAGTTTGACATCGAATTAGGAATACCTGTAAGTGAACTTTTACCTGAAAAAAATGAAATATTTATGAGTAAAACTTGTGAGGGCAAAGCCATTACAGCAATACACAAGGGAGCATATAAGGATATAGAGCACACTTATATTCCTATGATGCAATATCTTGAAGAACATAAATTGCAGTCAACAGGTGTATATTATGACTATTATCTTAATGACCCTTCTGATACAGTTGAGAGTGAATTGTTGACAAAAATTGTTTTTCCATTACAATAACTTAAAGAAATATCTTACTTGTATGACACAATACAATTCTACAGAGTATTTTTATTTTATATTATATAAATAACTCTTCCATACTTTAAAAATATCACCTTATTTAATTTGATTTCAAATTAAATAAGGTGATTAAAATTATATTAATTTATTTTTCCATAGATATCAGCAGGTATATATGCTTTTACTAATATACCATTATCAGTATACTCTTCTGAAATAAGCTGACCTGCACTCCTTATAAGCTGTATTTTTCCTGCTTCTGTATAAGGAAAAACCTTTTCTACATATACTTGTCTTGCTAAAATTAACTTTTCTAAAATCTCTTGAAGTTCCTCTAAGCCTTGACCTGACTTAGCTGATACATTAATCGCATAATCTGATTTAAAATCTCTGCAATTTTCTACTTCATCAACTAAATCTATTTTATTAAATAAGGTGATAATTTCCTTATCTACAACCTCTAACTTTTCCAAGGTTTCATATACTACATGCATATGTATGTCCCTATCTTCATTAGAAGCATCTACTACATGAAGTATAATATCAGCATATTTAGCTTCTTCCAACGTGCTTTTAAAAGCCTCTATTAAGTGATGAGGCAGCTTTCTAATAAATCCAACAGTATCAGTTATTAAAATTTTCTGCCCGCTTGATAACTCCATAGCACGGGTAGTTGGATCTAAAGTTGCAAATAATTTATCTTCTGCTAATATTCCAACACCTGTTAAAGTATTGAGTAATGTAGATTTACCAGCATTAGTATAACCAACTATAGATACTACTATGCTGTTGCTTTTTTCTCTTTGTTTTCTAGTAACTTCCCTATGGTTTTTAGATACTTTTAATTCAGACTTTAATTGTGAAATTCGTTCATGAATAATTCGTCTGTCCATTTCTAATTTCTTTTCACCAGGGCCCCTAGTTCCTATACCTCCGCCAAGCCTTGACAATGAACTTCTAAGACCTATTAATCTGCTTGATCTATATTTTAGCTGTGCCAATTCCACCTGTAATTTGCCTTCACTGGTAGCTGCTCTTGCTGCAAATATATCTAAAATAAGTGTTGTCCTATCTATAACTTTAGTGTCCAATAAACTTTCTAAATTTTTAAGCTGTAATGGTGATAATTCGTCATCACAAATAACACCAGTTGCACCAAGTTCATAAACCATATCGGCAAGTTCTTCTATTTTTCCTTTTCCAAAATATGTACCTGCATGAACTTTTTCTCTATTTTGAATTAACTGTCCGACAGTAACGGCGCCTGCTGTTTTGGCCAATTCTTCCAATTCCAAAAGTGAGGCTTTTGTATCATCTTTGTCATCAATGCTTACAGCAAATAATATAACTTTTTCCTCTACTTCCCTTGTTTCTATTAAATTTGTCATTTGTTCTCCTAATTCTATTATATAATGGTGTTAATAATTTACAATGGCTGTTAAGTACATTTTGACTAAGTTTATTTTAAACTTATATACTAATTCTACTTGTTACATCACCTATAATACATTAATCTATATCAATTCCCTAAATCAATGTTAACACCAATTTTTCACGAGCTTATATATTAATCAGTATCTATTAAACGACTTTTAAAAAATGCCAATTCTTTAGCCGCATCTTTATCATCAGTATAAGTACTTACATATACTTCATACTTATAAGCTGCTGTCTTATAATCCCTCATAAGTCCATAGGTTATAGCTTCATTTTTCAATAATATCTGCAAAATTTCTCCATTCTCTAATGCTATACCTTTAGAGAAATAAGTAAGAGCCTCTTCATAATTTCCAAGTTCAGATTCACATATTCCAAGTCTATTATATAAATCTGCATTTTCTTTTATAGCAAGTGCCTCCTCATATTTAACAACTGCATTTTCATAATCATTTTCTGACTCTAACTTTCCAGCTTCACTCATATAAAACAAATATTGAAAATCCTTATTTTTTTTATCCATAGTTGTTAGTTTTTCATAAACACCAACTGCACTTTCATAATTACCTAATCTAAGTAATGCTTCCCCTTTATATGATAATACATCTTTTTCAAATCCTCCTATAATTCCGCTAGATGCATTTATAGCTTTATCAAATTCAACTATAGCCCCCTCATAATTTTCATATGCAAAGTATTCAAGACCACTTTTTCTATGTGCATATCTTTCATTTTTGGCACAGCCTAGCATTAATAATGCCATACAAAAAATACAAAACATTAAATTTACTTTAATCTTCATTGAATTTACCTCTTTCAAACTAATTAATTACTGGCTTGTGCTTCCAAATCCACCATTTCTAATGCTTAACACATCATCATCGTATGTTATACCATATTCTATAAATATACCTTGAGCAAATCCAGTTCCAGCTTCAATTATTAATTCTTTATTTTCATTTGAATCATTTGTAATTTTAATAAATATATGTCCCTCGTTGCTAGAATAAAAATAATCACTGTCAATAATACCTACAGTATTATTTAACTGAAGTCTATACTTAAATCCAAGTCCGCTTCTAGGATATAATTTAAGCACCCAATCTTCTAACATTTCAACTCTAATTCCTGTAGGAATTTTAACAGTTTCATTTGGCTTAATAGTAACTGTTATAGGTGTAAAAAAGTCATATCCAGCCGAACCTTTGGTTGCCCTTACTGGTAATTTTACAGTATTATATATTTTCTCACACTCTACATCTGTAACACCCTCAAAAGTATCTTTCCATCCTTCTATAAACTGTGACAAACTAACCTTATGAAACTTCCCTACTCTTTTCATGTTAAATACGCTCCTACTTTTATATTTTATGACTTATTCTTTATCTTATTTACTTTGTTGTGTTTTATTTCCTATTTTATAATTTGTACTTTATTTTAATACCTATATTTTATTTCTTATTACTTATTTTACGTTTTATTTCCTATTTTACAACTTATCCTTTATTTCACTCCATTACTTAATTATACATTTCATTACCTGCCTTATCTACTATAACTAACAGCTTTTATTTTATAATTTTTTTTAATATTTATTATATTTTTATTACCGCTAAAATATTACATTTTATATCTATTTCACCAATAAATATACTCTTTATATTAACCATTTTAATAAATGTAATAATATTATGTATTGTGTAATACTATTTCTCCACTCACAATAGTTTTCTTTATATCTATTATTCTCTGATTTGTACTGCCTATCCAGTGAGCATTTGAATCAAATAATTCTTTTATGAATTTACCATCAACCAATATATCTGCATTTTTCACAAAATCCAGTTCACTCACTTCTTCCCAAATATATCCTGTATATATCCAGATAGTTTTATTTGGATATTTATCTCTAATTTGATATATCAACTTACTTACTTCATTTCTATTCTCCATATATAATGGATCACCGCCGCTAAAAGTAATACCAGCAATATAATCTGGCTCTAAGGCTTCAAATAATTCTTCTTTTGCATCTTTATCAAATTCTAAACCAGAATTACAATCCCATGTTATAGGATTTTGACAGCCTGCACAGGCATGTTCACACCCTGACAACCACAATACAACTCTTAAACCATCGCCATTATTCATATCTAGCTTTGTAATATTGTGATATCTCATAACTTTTCATACCTCCCATTAAATCAATATAACTCTACATATTCATATAAATTTTTCATTCAATATAATATATCTTTTATTTTAATATTAATATATTAAAATATATAATGATAATTTCCAAAAAACTAAATTATATCATATCTTTTATAAAAATAAACACCTAAATATATATCAATTTTACATATATTCCTTATATTTTTTATAAATTTAGTGTCAACTGCATTTCTTCTTCTGCTTCTTCTTTCAATTCTTCTACCTGTTCTTCTTTAAGCTGCGGTAAATCGTCCATAGATGTCACTCCAAATCTACGTAAAAATTCTTCTGTAGTAGAAAATAATATCGGTCTGCCAGGAGCATCTAATCTGCCTATTTCTTCTATCAAATCATATTCTATAAGTTTATTTACAGCATGGTCTGTTTTAACACCTCTGATTTTTTCAATTTCAGCCTTTGTTATTGGCTGTTTATATGCAACAATAGACAATGTTTCTAATATTACATCTGTCAGTACCTGCTTTTTAGGTGCAGCCGCTACTTTAATCAGATTTTCATAATATTCTGGTCTAGTACACATCTGAAAACTATTATCTAGCTCTATAATTTTCATTCCCCTTTTTTCACTTTCATATATATCAGCTAAATGATGTACCAATTTTATAGTTGTTTCTTCATCGTAGTTTATAGCAACAGCAAGTTTCTCTATCTGCACTGAATTTCCCATAGTGAATAAAATCGCCTCAATTGCTGCAAGAATATCTTGTATTTCATCCTCATTTTCCATTAAAAATCTCCTATTTCATTTATATTCTAAAGTTATAGCATGTTAAGACAAGTAACTAAGTTTAATTGGTGCAAAAGTATTTTCCTGTATTAAATTCAATTTTCCTATTTTCATAAGCTCTAAAACAGCTAAAAAAGTAACTATAATTTCTGTTTTAGATAGTTGTGCTTCTAAAAACTCCTCAAATAAAAAAGTTTTTATTTCTACAGCATATTCTAATATTTCTTTCATTTTATCTTCTATACTTACAGGCTCCCTTTCGATTTTTCCAAATTTACTTCTAACAGGATCAATTTTATCTCTCTGCCTTTTCATAATAGTATTAAAAACTGATTGAAGTCTGGCTAGTGTAATTCCATCTAGTAATTTATCTAAATCTATTGGCTCTTCATATTGAGATACTTCTTTAGGAAGTGTTGCAGGTTTATACAAAGCTTTTACCGCATCTAATTCCCTATCTTTTAACTCATGTGACATAAGTTTATACATCTTATATTCAAGCAAACGTTCCACAAGTTCTGCTCTAGGGTCTTCCTCCTCACCCTCTTCATTAACTTCTTTTGGCAATAACATTTTTGACTTTATAGCTAATAAAGTAGCAGCCATAACTAAAAATTCACTAAGAGTATCTAAATCTTGTCCCTCCAGTTCATTTACATATTCCATATATTGAACAGTAATTTCCGCTATTGGTATATCATATATATTAACTTTATTTTTATCTATAAGATGTAATAATAAATCTAATGGTCCCTCAAACTTTTCCAATTTAAACGAAATTTCCATAACTACTCCTTAATTCCTACTATATGTATAACTGCAAGCTGTGACATATTATTAAATCTAATATTTATTGAGTGTGTCCCTAGTCCCCTGCTTACTATTAAGGCAGAGTTATCATATTTATACATTCCTCCGCTATATTTAGGAAACAGCTTTATTTGAGGTGACAATAATCCACCTATAAAAGGCAGTCTAACTGTTCCCCCATGATAATGCCCTGATAATACTAAATCTGCACCATATTCTTTAGCCTCTTTCAAGTATTCTGGTGAATGAATAAACATAATATTATACAATCTAGGATTATTGCCGCCAATTTTAGAGTGTATAGTATCTGCTGATATTTCTTTTTTTATAAATTTCTTATAAAATCCTAAATCTAAATCAATAGCTGATATAGCTATACCATTTTTTTCCTTAGAAATTTCTATATTCTTATATCTTTTTTTCATATCTTTATTTAATACCATAGTTGTATTATTAAGATATATAGCGCCTAACCTTTTTAACCGCTGAGTATATTGCTTATATTGTTTTCCATATATATTTATATTTTCTTTCATTCTAATTTCATGATTTCCGTCAGCCATATACACTGGATATTTAGACGCAAGCTGCTCTATTAAAGATACAACTTCATTTGTAACAACAGCTCCGTTCCCAACATAACCTCTGCATACAATTAAGTCACCGCCAGATAATATAACATCAGGATTTATATCATTAATAGCAGATATTAAATCTTTATTATTCTCACCAAATTGATTATTATGTAAATCTGATATAAATACTGCTTTAATTGATTCTTCATTTGATAATTTGTCTGTATTTATATAAAAATTTTCTACTTTAAAGTTATCTCTTTCATATTTTGAACGTTTTACAAATATAATAAATAAAACTATCATCAATAATACAACACCCAAAATAACCTTAATTGTTAATTCTCCCATATTATCACCTTACTAACTCCAAGTATAATTCTATCCCTGCCAATCTGCGCTACACTGATTTTATCACCTTTTTTTAAATTATCAAGCTGAATACTCAATTGACTGCTAGTATGAAGTTCAGTTCCTAATGGCTTATCATTAATCATTATTTTACTAAAACTATTAAAATTTTTACCATAAACTATTAATTTTTCACCATCATATGAAACTTCTCTTATCTTAACTTCGCTGATTCCAAGCTTTAAATCTGTAGCCTCATATGGAAATTCTCCCTCATATAACTCTGATTTTCCATATAACATATCATATTCCATTAGTCGCATATTTTCAATATAATCTTCTAAAATAAAATCTTTTTCATTTTCAAAATAATATTGATGATAACGTGTTATTGTTCCAATTTGAAGCTCAATTAAATTAAATACCCATGCTGATAATTGATAAGCCTCTAAATCCTTATCTAATTTTTCCAATCCTATATTATTACAAATAACATACTGTGTCTGATAAATGCTTCCATTTTCTAATTTATCTGCTGTTATATCTAAAGCTGGTAAATGATCTCCATACATAACAAGTATATATGGTTCTCCTCTTTTATCTAAAAATTCAACTATCTCTTTTATCACCATATCCATTTTGTTAATTTCATTTACATAATAATCAAGTTGTACTTTTCTATCTTCATTTTCAAATACACCAGCACCTGTAACCTCTATTTCACCGTTTACCAATGCCTTATCTGTTGGATATGCTCCATGACCTTGTACTGATATAGTATATATAAAATCTTGAAAAGCAGTGCTGGAAAGAGCCTTTCCTATCTGTGAAATCAAAATATCATCACAAGTCCATCCAATAGCATTTTGTTTATAATTATCCATATATTCTATTGGTGTAAATGTATTAAATCCTAATTTCGGTAATACTTCATACCTTTCATAAAATGTTCCTTCATTATTATGAATTGCATGCGAAGTATAATCAATTTCATTTAGATTAAATGCAATACTTTCACATACTTGATTTTGCAATACCGTCATATAAGGATATTCTCCTGGACCAAAAAAATCTAAATTCATTCCTGTAATAACTTCAAATTCAGTATTAACCGTCCCAGCCCCTACAGAAGGTACACTTAAATAACCAGAAGAATATTTTCCTAAAAGTTTTCTATAGTTAGGAATAGGATCTTCTGAAATCTCAATATCATTAATATGAGTTGGATCAAAAAATGATTCTAATTGTAAAAATATTATATTAGGAGGCATATCATTATTGATATATTCTTCCTCTAATTCATCTGTTTCATTAGATTTTTGCACCTTAATAATTGTCTTTTCAGGCAGCATTTCTTCTTCAACAATTTCTTTAATTATATCTTCACTATAATTTTTAGGTTTTCTAATGCCAGTATTAATCAGAGAGTTAGTAAAACAATATGCAAACCCATACTGATTATATGCTTCTGCTATATTTCCAAAATTTTGAGCTAAATATTCGGTGTTTATCCCTATAAAAGTTACTAAAACAATAGTACATGTTGAAATACCAATACAAATAATTCTTTTAACAAATGTCAACTTATGTTTATATATTTTAGTCTTTCTCCAATATATTGATAAAGATAAAATCAACAAAACCACTCCAAAAAACACTAATATAATTTGTATTGCATTAAAATAATTACCCATAATTCTGAATGCATCTTTTGCTAATTTCAAGTCAACAGCAGAAAATGGTGTAACTCTATAGACTAATAATACTGCATTAATAATCCCTAAAAACAGCCATAATATACTTATTAATACTGTATAAAATACCTTTCTTTTTACTAATATGACTACCAAAAATGTATATAATATTATAATTGTATTATATAAAAATACAAATATATTTTCATACATATAAGACAAAAAATTCACAATATTTTTTCTGCTAATAATTTCTATAATAATATGTAATATAAATGCTAATAATAAATATTTTCCTAAAATACATGTATATTTATTTTTTAATATTTTCCAATACATCATACTTCTCCATAACAATATATTTATATAAAACTATATTTTATTTTATCATATTAAATATTATTTTAATACTTAAAATTCTATTGTATCTCAATAAATGTACCTAAACCCTTATTGACTATCAGCTCTTATCTTCCCTCTTAAATAATTTTGCATACCCTTATGTATGTTATTTGCATATAATACTCCTCTAATTTCTAAATTTTATGTCTTTCATTTTGTTCTGATAAAGCTCTTATATCATACTATTTTTTACACATTTTTTCAACTTTTTTAAATAGAAATAACTGCTATTTTTTCATTGTTATTTTTTGATTAAATCAATTTTATAAGAAAGCTATACTTACAATTTTCATAATATAAAAAACTTAATTATATAACATTATACAATTTAATAGATTTTTACATTAATTTTAGATTTTCATATTAAACATCTTAGCACTTCATATAATAGATTTATTTATTATTATATATCTTATAAATAATATATTTGATAATATATTATTAGTAGTAACTCAAATAAATAATCATAAAAATATCTGAATATAATCAGCTATAAGACTAAATCTCTTTTTCATTTTTCAATATATAAACCTAAAAAACGGACTCAAAAGAGTCCGTTAATCATCTTTATAATAATTATACAAAATACAGTCAAACCTATTAATCTTCTGCCTTTGTGTTTTCACATTGTCAAATAGTAATATAGATGCATTTTTATTTAATTATATATTTTAGTACATCATACATACTCACTATTCTGCTATTTCTTCTATTATTTCTATTTCTTCTGTTACACTTTCTACAACATCTTCAACCACTTCTTCATTCACAGTTTCTTCTGTTGCTTCTTCATCAGCTTGTTTTTCAGCCTTATCTCTTGAAATATATTCAATTTCTTTCTTTAATTGCTCTATCTTTTCTATTGAAGTATTGACTCTTTCAAACATTGGAATATATGTTTCATCTACTGTTGCACTTTTTTCATCATAATATTTCTTTCCAATTTCTTTATAGACATCATCAATTTTAGATTTTTCTGCTGAAATTTTAGTTTTTAATTGTATAACTTCTGCTGTTTCCTTTGCCTTTTTAACAATCTCTTTACTCTTAGTTGTAACTGTTACCTTTAAATCATCAACAAATGCCATTTGTAAACTCCTTTCAAATTAACTTCCTTATATCAATTTTAATAAGTTCCATAATTTTAAACTATACTCTTCTTAACTGCTATTGCCTCTATTTCAAGCAGTGCATCTAATGGCAATCTAGCCACTTGAACACATGAACGTGCAGGACAATTTTCTTTAAAATAAGTTGAATAAACTTCATTAATAGCTGAAAAATCTGCTAAATCTTTAACAAATACTGTAACCTTAACTACATCATCTAACATAACACCTGACTGAGAAAGAATTGCCTGAACATTCTCAATAGCTTGTTTAGTAGCTTCTTGAATATTATCTGTTATAAGCTGTCCATTTACTGGATTAATTGGTAACTGACCAGATGTAAACACCATATTTCCTACAGAAACTCCCTGTGAATATGGCCCTATTGCACTTGGTGCATGTTCTGTAGATAAAATTATTTTTCCCATAACAATATCCTCTCTTAAATTAATGTTATATAAACATTATAATGCAATATAATATTAAAGTCAAATATGGTTATATTAACATTCTGATATAAATCAATTTAAAACCTAAATAGACTTAGTTATATATTTAATAGTTTTACTTATGATATGGTTCATTATTTATAATTCTATATGCTCTATAAATTTGTTCTAACAATATCACTCTCATTAATTGATGAGGAAATGTCATTTTTGAAAAACTAATCTTTTCATCAGCTTTTTTCAAAATACTTTCAGATAGACCAAGTGAACCTCCAATAATAAATATTATGTGGCTATTCCCTTTAACACCCAAACTGCCTATATGTTCAGCAAGTTTTTCTGATGCATATTCCTTGCCATTGATAGCCAATGCCACTACATAAGCGTCGCCTTTTATGGAAGAAATAATTTTCTCCCCCTCTTTGTTTTTAATCTGTATTTCCATATTTTCACTTATGCCGTCTGGTGTTTTTTCGTCCGGCAACTCTAATATTTGCAGTTTACAATATCTTGACAGACGTTTACTGTATTCATCTATAGCATCTTTATAAAATTTTTCCTTTATCTTTCCTACTGTTATCAATGTTATTTTCATAAATTCCCTTATTATAAAAGTATATTTTAAAATAGACCAAATACTAATGCTATATCTTTTTATCCATAATTTACCTAATATATAAAAAATTGCACTATGCAAAATTCTCATAAATGCCATAATTACAGCAAAGAACTTCTCTGTAAATTATATCAGAATGTCACCATTTCTATTATATGTTTATAATTCTTATAAAACTTCAATTTGACACATTTTCATAGCTTCCAATGCATTATTATGCGTATCTGGTATTACACCTGCACAACAATCACTATCTACTATAATATTAGCTTCAGGAAAATATGCTTTTAACAACAATGAATTAGATATTACACATATATCTGTACAAACTCCAATTAATTCTATTTTCATTTCAGAAGCATCTATATTCTTGCTGTCTGCCAGCTCTTTTATATATTCAGCCAATTCAACTGAGCCAAATGTAGGTTTTTGAAATACTTTTACCTCTCTATCTGACAGTGCTTTTTCTATTTCTCCATTAAGTTCCCAGCCCTTTGTATCCTTTATACAATGTATAACTGGTAACTTTTTCCCCTCTGAAGTATTTAAGTATTCATCTTGATGAGTATCTTTAGTAACAAAAATTTCTCCTGTAAAATTTTCAATTTTTCTAATAACATTTGGAATAATAGTCACTGCTTCTTTAGTTCCAAGTGCACCATCAATAAAATCATTTTGCATATCTATAACAACTAATATGTTTAATTTATACATAATTAACCTCCTAAAATTATCTTATATCCGAATATAGTCACTTTTTATGTAATAGGAAATTACTTTCCATTACATAAAACACCTCTGGTGGAGCACACTGCGGCGTACAATGTAGATATCGCAAATTGCGACCGCCGCAGGCGAGAGTTTCGCTTGCGAAACTCTATTGTTCTATTATGTCAATAATTGAAATACTATATAATTTTAATAATAATTATATTATTACTACATTTATACTCTATCTTTACAATATACAAACATAGTTTTGAAATAATAATTTTTCGTTTTGTTTCAAAACTGTCAATCAATGTAACTCAACTCCAGCATACTTCAATCTAATTTCTTATAAAATGAAAAATTAGAAATCCCAAAATGCTCTGACCTCAATCATACATTTTATATCATAAAAATATAAAGGAGAGCAAAATACTTGAGTTATGCTGATTAAGATAATACATACAATCACAAAAAAATATCAAATTGACATATATTATATATTGTAGTAAAAGTGTATATAATATTAAAAAATAATACTAATTTAATATTTGGGACAATAAATTCCCCATTTGTATATACAAAAGATTTCTAGTTTCTGAATTTGCTATAATAGATATATATTCATTTCCATTTGGTCCATTAACAATTAAACTAAGACAAAAACCTGCTTCATTGGTAGTTCCTGTTTTTCCGCCTAATACAATAATTCCTTCAGGCGAATTAGCTTCACCAATTAAATATCTATTAGTACTTCTCCATTCACGGGTAATACTAACTCCATTAGCGTCTTCATATTCTGCTGTATATCTTCCAGTATTTATCACTTCCTTAAATTTTTCATTATCCTTAAGTTCATTAATAATCAAGTAAATATCATAAACTGTTGTGTAATGATTATCATCATGCAACCCATGAGGATTGGTGAAATTTGTATTAGTCGCTCCTATAAAAGCAGCTTTCTCATTCATATCTTCACAAAATTCCTCTACTGAGCCTGACATATGAATAGCAATAGCATTGGCAGCATCATTACCCGACGGCAATAATAATGCATATAATAACTGCTCCATGCTAAGGATTTCTCCAGCACGAATCCCAGAAAGAGAAGTTCCGCCAACTTTAATCATAGCATCTTCTGTAATAGTAACCATATCACTTAAGTTTCCATAATTTAAAACCATGTAGGCAGTCATTAACTTTGTCATACTAGCAGGATAAATTTTTTCATATCCGTTCTTACTATATAAAACATTTTTATTATTAACATCAAAAATGGCTAAAGCCTTAGCAGTAAAACTGCTGTCATTAAATATAGTTTCATCTTCAATAACTGCTAATTCTTTAGTAAATGAATCTACTGTATTTTCTATATTGCTAAAATAAATACTATCTATACGCTCTTTTAATATATACTTATCTTCAAGTTTTAGATTATTATATATTAAAAAACTGGTAATAATAGCACCTATAGCTGTACCAGCAATTATCATAAATTTAATAGCTGTATTTTTCTGCCTTCTTCTACGCTTTCTTCGTCCTGAATAATATTGATTACGTTTCATTAAAAATACCTTTCAAAAACTATTTATATATTTCTCTCCACTCCAAATCACCTCTATCTAAAGATTTAATAAGAAGTTCTGCGGTTGCTAAATTAGTAGCCAGCGGGATATTATGAGTATCACAAAGTCTAATAGAATTATTAGCATCAGGTTCATGTGACTGCGGTGTCAAAGGGTCTCTAAGAAAAATAAATAAATCAATTTGATTATGTTCTATTTGTGCACCTATTTGCTGTTCACCGCCTAAATGCCCTGCAAGGTATTTATGAATATTCAAATTAGTTACTTCCTCAATCAGTCTTCCAGTTGTTCCAGTAGCATATAATTCATGTTTACTTAATATTCCACGATAAGCAATACAGAAATTTTGCATAAGTTTTTTCTTTGAATCATGTGCAATTAAACCTATATTCATCTATTTGTCCTCCTAATTTGTTTTATTTCTACCATAAATGCCTACATTTAAAACTAAACCAATTCCTATAAAACTACTTACCAAAGAAGTTAATCCATAACTCACAAATGGCAGTGGTAGCCCTGTATTTGGAAAAATATCCGTAGCTACTGCAATATTTGTAAATGACTGAAAAGCTATTAATGCTGCCATTCCAGAACAAATTAATCTGCCTTCCAAATCCTTAGCCTTAGCTGCCATAATTAAACACTCTATTACTATAAGGGCAATTAAAGCAATCACCATAATACTTCCAATAAAACCTAGTTCTTCTCCAATTATTGCAAATATAAAATCAGTTTGAACCTCTGGCAAAAATTTTCCGTTTTTAACAGAATCAAGTGCATTAGTATTTAAGCCCTTACCATTAAGCATTCCAGAAGCTATTGCCATTACAGAATTTTCTTGCTGATATTTTCCGCCTGCAAAATTTTCTGGTTTAAAAAATGCTAATATACGACCTTCCATATAAGAATTTAAAAAGGTTTTTTTGCCTGTTATAACCATATATATAATTGTAAATACACTAGGTACTAATACCCCCAAAATTCCTATAATCCATTTATAGCTTAATCCTGCTACAAAAATCATAGCAATTATCATAAAAGTTAATACAATAGTAGTTGAAAGATTGGGTTGTCTAAATATACAAAATATTGGCACTGCTGCAAATAGAGTTATCGACAGCAAATATAACGGATGATTCAATTTACTATCTATTTTACTAAGATACATAGCAAAAAATATAATAAGCATTATTTTAGCTACTTCTGAAGGTTGAAATTGTCCAATTCCCGGAAGTTCAATCCAACGTCTTGCTCCCCCTCTATATGTTCCAAAAATAAAAACTAATAATAAACATGCTATTGATGCTGCATAAAATAACCAGCCTAATTTTATATAATATTTATAATCTATGAGCATAGCACAAACCAATGTAACCATGCCAAGTATTATACCCATTATTTGTCTTTCACCCAGACCCTCATTAGCAGTATTAATTGTAGCACTAGATACTACCAATACACCAATAGATGATAAAATTAAAACATATATAAGCAACCTAAAATTTATATATCTTAAATTAAAATCATTTAACATTAAAACACCTTTCTAAATGGTACTAATAGATTAATTTTACATTAAAATTCAAATAATTACTATAGTTATAATTAATATTTTTAATTTCTGTAAACAATTATCTTTAATTTCACTTAATGAACTTTTTAATCTTATATTTTGCATAATGGTATTAATTTTATAATACATATGGTCAATTCATTAATTAATCAACTATATGAACACCTGATGTGCCCGTTGCATTACCATTTATTATAGTTTCATAATCAGTTTGTCCATAATAGTATTTATATACTTCTTTAGTAATCTCTACAGCATTTGTTGAACCATATCCATATGGAAGCTGAACTGTAACTGCAATCTCAGGATTATCTGCCGGAGCATATGAAACAAATAAACCATGGTCAGCCCTAGCCTGATTTTCCTGTGCAGTCCCTGTTTTTCCTGCCACTGCCACTTCAATATCAGCAAATATTCTTCTTGCTGAACCATTTGATACAACTTGTACCATACCTTGGTGAACTGCCGCCCAAGTAGAATTAGAAATATCCAATTTTGATAATGCCTCTGATGAATAATTTTCTTGTAATTCACCATTAACATTAGTTCTCTTATCCAATATAGTAAGATCATAAACTGTTCCCTTATTAGCAATAGTTGATATAAACCTTGCTAATTGAGTAGCTGTATAAGAGTGAGTTCCCTGTCCCATCATAGAACGTATAGGGTCCATATTACTGACATTTGGTTCAATTTCGTCAATTTCTACACCAGATTTTTTATCAAGCGCAAATAAAGTAGTATATTCCTGCATTTTAGCTATTCCTTGTGACGGAATATAAGTTTCTGTAATATCTAATGATAATCTATATCCTATTTCATTAAAAAAGTAATTACAAGAATCTTGCATTGCATCCAGTACATTTATAGCACCATGATTCCCCGGAAAAACCGCACATCTTACAGACTGCTGCTGAACTTTATCAAAAATACCTGTATCAGTAATTAGTTCACTAGCTGTTATTACTCCCTCTTCAAGTCCTATTATAGCCGCTAACGGCTTAAATGTAGACCCTGGGGCAGTCCTTACTCTGGTTGCACTATTATAAAATGGATGAGATAAATCATTTATAAGTTTATTATAATAAACTGTGTCAACCCGTCCTGATAACTTATTATTATCATATCCCGGATAACTAACTTCTGCCAAAACTTCACCATTATTAGGGTCTGTGATAACACAAAATCCTGAGTATGGGTCTAAAGCTAATTGTGCTGGAGTTATTTCAATATTTTTTATTTTATCCATAAAAAATTGATATGCATATAAGTCCGCATTTTCAGTTAATAGTCTTATAGCAGTTTCATCATGTACTAAGACATCTTGTTCAAATAATGCTAAACACAATTCTCTTCCGCTTAAAAAATTTTGTTCTATCAAATACTTATAAATCAACTTATTAAAACTTATATTATTATCTATATCTAACATAATATACTCTATCAATGTACTATAAAGCTCATCAGCATCAAGATATCTGTTATCTACAGGAAGTTTTGAAGTATCAATCCAGCCATTTGCAATTCCGTAGTATAAATACTCCCTAAAACTTACAGTTCCATTTGTCCACTTCATAGCCATTTCATCACCATTAGCTATCATATTAGTTAAAATTACCTTAGAATCATTAGCCAAAGTTGAATATATATTATTCATATATTCCTTCATTTCATTACTCAGCTCATTATATGGCATAGGTGATAATGAATTAAGCTGATCAAAAATACCAGCGTTTATATTTTCTTTCTTAGCTATAAATTTAGCATAAATTTGTTTTTCAATATCCGAAGCATTATCCTGTGCAAATAACCTTATATCTAATATATTATTATTAATCAACTGAAAATATGCAGTTTTAATTGGTATTTCTAATGTCGCTGAGTTAACTCTTTCAGGAATTACTATATCCTTATTTTTAATCCTCTCATAAAGTATGCCTGCTAATTTTTGTTCTATAATATGATATACCGCTACTTGTAAATCTTGTCTTATAGTAAGATATATATCATCTCCTGTAACAGGGTCTGTACTATCAACTACTTCTAAAACTCTGCCGCTGCTATCTGTAATAACATTATTTATACCTTTTTTGCCGCGCAAATTTTGTTCTAAAACTTTCTCAAGCCCTGTTATTCCTACAATATCATTACGTGTATATGTATCATCAATTTCAATTAGTTTTTCAAATTCATCTTCAGACATTCTTCCAGTATATCCAATAATAGGAGCAAAAGCATAGCTTGCATTATATTTACGAACAAAATCTTCAGTTACCCTAACACCTCTTAAAACTGCTGAATTTTCAGATATAACGGCAACTGTTTCATCGTTGATATTTGAAGCAATCATAACATCTTTATCAGTTTGATACGACACTGCTACAAGTGAATATCGTATTTTTATCATTTGCAGTAATTCTTTATTATTGTAAACAACAGGTACTTCCTCTTTTGTATCAAGTTCTAAGAAACGTTTTTCATCAAATCTGAACCTTTCAACTAAATATTCCATTAATTCATTAGCTGTTACACTTGTAGAATTTCTAATATTTCCATTTGAATCAACTCTATCTAAATCTTCCAGTTTTACGCCATAAACATCACGTAAAAAAGCTCTATGTGATGTTTCTCCTGTAGTTGTAAAAAAGAAATTTCCGTCCTCCGCCAAATCAATTCTAAAATCAAGTACCAAATTTACATCATATTCATTTAAGATACGAACAAGTTTTATTAACATATTATTAAGCTGATTTGTTTTATTAACATATTCACCTGTATCAGAAATTACAATAGAATATGTAAGCTCACTATAAGCTAATAGTTCACCATTTCTATCTCTAATATTACCTCTAGTCGAATCTATTTGCATTTGCCTTTCAGTCTTTAACCTATATTCTGTTAAATATCGTTCACCATTTACTATCTGCAAATCAAATAGTCTTACTACTAAAATTCCAAATAAAATAGTAAAAAATATGCTTATCGCAAATAGACGTGAGGTTATAACTTTAAGTAAATATTCTTTAACTACTTCATAAATATCTCTAAACAAAATCGCTCCTCTCTTTCGTGCCTAGTTTATTATCGATAAACAAAATAAAGCGATACACAAATAATGTAACTACTAATGTAAAAACTACCTCTGGAAATATTATGTGAAATATATAGTAAAAAAGATTAAGTCGTCCTCGTAATAAAAATCTAAATACATATATATATATTCCATAAATTGTATTATTAATAATACAAAGTGCCAACGGAAAATCAATATGCTCTGAATAGTAATTTTTAGAAATCTTACCGTTTAAATATCCCATTATAATAAAAATAAATGTATAAAATCCTAATAAATCACCATGAAATATATCAAATAATATTCCTGCAAATGCCCCCGTTACAGTACCTACTATCTCACCTTTCATAAAGCCAAATGAAAAGACTGTTATAAGTATTAAATTGGGTGTAGCTGCAACAAAAGGCATCCATGATAATATAGATGTTTGCAGCAAGAAAGCTAATATTATAATAACAAAATAAATTAATATTCTTTTCATAATGCCTGCCTTTACTATGGTGTAACTTATTTTATCTTTTACTATAACTAAATTTTATTTGTATACAATTTCTTCTATCTTTTATTTTAACAAATCTCTACTCTGATATGTTTTCTTTAAGTTCTGTTATAACAAGTACTTCTCTTAAATTATTAAAATTAACTACTGGAACTACCTTACCAGACTCTGTAAGATTGGTAGGATTAGTTTCTATATCACTTGCAAAACCTATAAGTATCCCTGGTAAAAATTTAGCACTTATATCTGATGTTACAATTCTGTCATCTTGTGCTATATCATCACCTTTTTTTATATTTATAAGTCTTAGATTTCCCTCATTGTAAAGCATTAAATCTCCAGCAACTATACAATTAGCCGCAGTTCTGGCAGACATTGCACTTACATTACTTTCATCATCAATAATAGAACGAACTGTTGAATAATTAGAACCAACTGCTATTACTATACCCACAAGTCCGCCATCTGCTACTACATTCATATCAACCTTTATCCCTGCATCAGCTCCCTTATCAATATGAAATATATGAAACCAATTTCCACTATCCTTAGAAATAATTCTAGCTCCTACCTTTGGATAATCCATATATTCTGTATCTAATTCATATAATTCTCTAAGTCTTTTAAGCTCTGCTGTTTCCAAAATCAATTTATTATTTTCCTCTGTAAGTTTAGCTATTCTATCTTTTAAATTTTTATTTTCGTCTAAAGCACTCCACATTTTTACAGTTGCAGCCAACTTATCATTTATAGCAGCACCCGCTCTATTTATGGTTCGCTGCATAGGTGCTAAAACTGAACCAATAACACTTTGCACAGGTGCTAAAATAGAATTATTTATTGATGTTATTCCTATTAATATTACGCAAATAAAAATAAGTATTCCCAGTACTGTTTTAGCAGGTATTGAAAACTTTGAATTTGATTGTTCCATGCTTATATATATCCCCGTTCTCTTAAACTAATATATGTATTATCACCTATAATTATGTGATCAAGCAATTCTATTCCCATAAGATATCCAGCTTCACAAATTCTCTTTGTAGCTTCAATATCTTCTGCACTTGGCATAGGATCACCAGAAGGATGATTATGTACCAGTACAAACTTAACAGCCTCATGACGTACTGCTTCTATAAATATTTCTCTTACTGAAATAAGAGTATACTTAACAGTACCTTTAGTCAATATTACATTTTTAGTCAATCTATGTTTTGTATTTAAAAGTAATATTCTAAATATTTCTTGCTGTTCATATCTCATATCTTCCATACAATAATTAGCTATTGAAGCAGGAGATGTGAATATAGTTCCTGTATAAAGTTCCGTTTTTCTTATCCTTTTAGATAATTCACCTATACATTGTAATTGAATTGCCTTAACTTTACCAATACCTGAAATTTTCATAAATTGCTGAATAGTAGTATTTATAAATATTAATAATCCTGCTCTTGGCGAATTAGATTTTAACACATTTTCAGCCAATTCTAATACATTACAGCCTTTTACTCCTGTCCTAAGAATAATCGCCAATAATTGTGTGTCAGAGAGTGTTTCAACTCCATTTTTTTCAGCTAATTCATATGGTCTATCTTCTTTAGCTATACATTTAATACTGCTCATACCTCTCATAAATACCCTTTCTTTATCTTCTCCAAGTACAGTAAAAGGGATTAATATAGTACAAATTTAATTTAAAAACTAAACAAATCTATATGCTATTATTGAAAGTATCATTCCTATAATACTAGCTATAGTTATCTTAATTGCTAAACCAAAGGTAATTATCAATATACCTAAATTTAATATAATAGGATTTTCCAGTCCAAAATTTTGTCCATAATTTAACCACTCAAAACCTGATACATTACCAAGAAATGAACCTATAAGCCCGCCAAGCACTATTCCTGATAAAATAAAAACAAGTAAAATCCAATAATTTTTATTTCTCATCCCCTTAACCTCACTATACTGCAATTATATATAAATTCATTTAATATTATCATATTTTAAAGTTACTGTATATGTTTTAAAATTGTTTCCTTACTGATAACTCCTGCTTCAATACATTTTTGCAATGACATAAGAATTCCATATTTTGCATGATTCCATGTAAGCCCGCCTTGAAAATATACTGAATATGGTGCTTTAATAGGAGCATCTGCACTAAGCTCTATTGAAGAACCTTGAACAAAAGCACCAGCAGCCATAATAACCTTTGAGTTATATCCTGGCATATCCCACGGTTCCGGAATTGCATAGCTGTCTACTGGTGCAGCAGCCTGTATTCCCTGACAAAAGGCAATAACACCCTCCGGTGTTCCTAAAGTTATAGATTGAATAATATCATGTCTGGTTTCTTTACTGTTTGGATGTACTGCAAAACCTAATTCCTCATAAATATTAGCTGCATAAATTGCACCTTTTAACGCACCGGCTACTACTGTAGGTGCTAGGAAAAAACCTTGAAACATTTGCTGATTAATTCCAAGCGTAGCACCAACTTCTTTACCAAGCCCCGGCGCAGTAAGCCTATACGCCGCACGTTCTATGCAATCTGCTCTGCCTGCAATATATCCGCCTATAGGTGCTAAACCGCCGCCAGGATTTTTTATAAGAGAGCCAACTATCATATCTGCTCCCATTTCTATTGGTTCAATAGTTTCAACAAATTCACCATAACAGTTATCTACCATACAAATAACATCTTTTTTTATAGTTTTAATAAAGCTTATTAATTCACCAATTTCTTTAACACTAAATGTCTTTCTATCTGCATATCCCTTAGAACGTTGTATAGTAACCAACTTTGTTTTCTCATTTATGGCATTTTTAATACCTTCATAATCAAATTTATTATCATCTATTAAATCCACTTGTCTATAACTAACTCCGTATTCCTTAAGCGAACCAACAGACTCCCTTATTCCTATAACTGATTCCAATGTGTCATAGGGCTTTCCAACTGGAGAGAGAAGTTCATCATTTGGTCTTAAATTTCCAGATAATGCCACATGAAGTGCATGAGTTCCGCTTATAAGCTGAGGACGCACCAATGCTGTTTCTGCACAAAATGTATCAGCATATACTGCTTCCAATGTATCTCTTCCCATATCATTATAACCATAACCAGTAGTCGCCGCAAAATGTATATCACTGACCCTTGATTTTTGCATAGAATTTAATACTTTAAGCTGATTATACTCTGCAATACTATCAATTTTTTCAAATCTCTCTTTTAATATATTTTCAATCTTGTTTCCAAGATTAAAAACTTCCTCGCTTATTCCCATTCTTGTATATATTTTTTTATTTTCTATATTTTTCATAATATTGTAAACTTCTTCTCCTGTAATAATGCCCTATTTTTTTAGCAATGTATTAATAAATGATTTAATTTTATAATATAATTTTGTCTATTATATGTCTAAACATTTATTAATATCCAAAATATATTGTTATATTTATATTATTCAATCTTTAATTCTCCATAATATGGTTATGTTTCAAAATTAATAATAATATTAATATATTCAACTTAACTTTATTATTTGCCCTTAAACCAACTTCTACTTTAATGCTTCATCAATGCTCCATCAATACTTTGTAAGGTATATTGAAGAATCATATCTTTATTATAATCAAACTCTTTTATATTAATAAATTCTACTTTCTTTTCCCGCCTAAACCATGTAAGCTGCCTTTTAGCAAAATGTCTTGTATCTCTTTTTAAAATATCAACTGCTTCATCATAGGTAGTATTTCCATCGAAATAGTCCAAAATTTCTTTATATCCTATCCCTTTCATAGAAATCATATCCTTATTACAGCCTAATGCTCTTAATTTCATTACTTCTTCTAAAAGTCCATTTTCTAACATAGTATCAATTCGTTTTTCTATTCTTTCATACAAGGCTGCCCTATCATCATTTAATACAAAATACACAAAATCATATGGTGACTCTTTAGCTCTTTCTTGTTCATTATGTTCTGAAATTTTCCTGCCTGTTTGTTTATTAAATTCCAATGCCCTTATCACTCTTTTAACATTATTAAAAGGAATTTCACTGGCTGCTTTTTCATCTACCAAATTTAATTTATTATGTAATGCCTCTGCTCCATATTTACTAGAATAATCATACATTTGTTTTCTAAACTCTTCATCAATAACACTTTCTTTAAAATCTATATCATATAACAATGCCTGAATATAAAACCCCGTTCCTCCTACAATTATAGGAATTTTACCTTTTGCATATATCTCTTCCATTGCCAATTTTGCATATTTTTGAAATTCAACTACATTAAATTCTTCAAATGGTGTAATTATATCTATAAGGTGATGTCTAACTCCTGACATTTCCTCTTTTGTAATTTTAGCAGAACCGATATCCATGCCTTTATAAACCTGCATGGAATCGGCACTTATAATTTCAGTATCTAAATTTTTTGCCAGTTGTATTGATAATGCTGTTTTGCCAACTGCTGTGGGACCTGTAAGTATAATTAATTTTCTTTTTGGACTCATATTAAAGCACTCTCTTAAATTTTTTCTCTAATTCATATTTACTCATTTTAATTATCGTTGGACGCCCATGCGGACATGAATAAGGATTGTCCATATCTAAAAGTTCATCAATAAGTCTATTTGCCTCATCGAATGACATATTATTATTACCTTTAACTGCCGCTTTACAAGACATAGAGGCGGCTCTTTCACAAATTATCCTTGCAGGTTTGTCACTATTATCAATTCCTGTATTTACACTAATACTATCTATTAAATCTATAAGTAAATCTTGTTTGGCTATATTAAATAAATTATCAGGCACGGCCCTTACTGCATATTCTTTACCGCCAAAATGTTCTATTTCAAATCCTAATCCTTCAAAAAGTTTTTTATTGCTTTCTAAAACTTCTTCCTCGTACATACTTAAAGTTATAATTATTGGTGGATTTAACATTTGTGAAGTAAACTCTCTTTTATTAAAAGCTATTATAAGCTGTTCATACAGTACCTTTTCATGAGCTGCATGCTGGTCAATAATATATAATTCATTATTATATTCTACCAACCAATATGTAGCAAAAATCTGACCTATAACTTTATGATTATGTCTAGCTTTTTTAGATAGCATTCTATCATCAAAAAGTTCCTCTTGAACTGCATTTATAACCATTTGTTCATTTTGTGTTTGATTAACTTCACTTAAATACAAATTTTCTGTATTGCTAGTGCTAACATTATTCAAAACCTCGCTTATATCCACATTAAAGGCTAAATCACTTGTATCTATTTCTATATTTTTTGCATTTTCTATTTTATTTTCTGATTTTTGTTCTTGTGCTTTAACAATATTAAAATCAGACTGTCTAATTGGTTTTACTATTGGTTCCATATCTTTCTTTGTTGCTATAAGTGAATTAAGTCCAGGAGTATCTGTTTTAAGGTTTCCGGTGGTAATAACTTTGTCTGCAAAACTTGTTTCATAAGATTTTCCAAAAATTTTAGTATTATCAGATTTATTATTTTCTAAATATTCACCTGAGTTATCTCCAATAAACATTTCACTGTTATCACTGCTGTTGTTTCTTTTAGCAGATTTTAATTCATTTAAACGTTTAAGCTCAAAAGGCTCTGGTGTTGCTCCTTTTGGCATATTTTCTGTACTTGATTGCTTTTTATCACTGCCAATTCCTACAGAGATAATTGGTTCTTTTTTAGAAAGAGCTGTCTTTACAGCCTTATATACAGCACTAAATATATGTTCAGTGTCAGTAAATCTAAGTTCCAGTTTAGCTGGATGTACATTTACATCTATAAGTTCTGAATCTATATTTATATAAAGTAATGCAAAAGGATATTTATGGTTCATCATAAATGATGAAAATGCTTCTTCAATAGCTTTATAAATTACGCCACTTTTAATATATCGTCCATTTATAAAATAATTTTCATATCCTCTATTTCCTCTAGCTACAGCAGGTTTACCTATAAATCCTGTTATATTTATTTGATTTTCTAAATATTCTACTGGTAATATTTGTGCCGCTACATCTCTGCCAAATACAGTGTATATCATATCTTTTATATTATGATTTCCTGTAGTATGAAGTTTATTTTGTTTATTATTTATGAATCTAAAAGATACATCGGGATGAGAAAGTGCAATTTTTTCTATAAAATCAGAGATATGAGCTGCCTCAGTTGAGGCTGCTTTTAGAAATTTGCGTCTTGCAGGAGTATTAAAAAATAATTCTTTAATAATAAAGGTCGTTCCCTCAGGAGCACCTATCTCCTCCATTTCTAATTCCTCACCGCCCTCTATTACATATCTAGTTCCAGTAAAACTATCCGATACCTTAGTAATAAGTTCCACTTTAGCTATACTTGCTATACTTGCAAGTGCTTCACCTCTAAAGCCAAGAGATGACACTGTAACTAAATCCAGTGCCTCTTTAATCTTACTTGTAGCATGAGGTAAAAATGCAGTTCTTACATCATCACTATCAATTCCTGAACCATTATCGGTGATTCTAATTAATGATTTTCCGCCATCACTAATTTCTACTGTTATAGCAGTAGCACCTGCATCTATGGCATTTTCTAGAAGTTCCTTAACAACAGACGCAGGACGTTCTATAACTTCCCCCGCAGCAATTTGATTTATTGTATTTTGATCAAGTACCCTTATTTTCCCCATTTTACCACCTATTTTTCAACTTGTTCTGCAAACTATACAATGTGTTAAGTGCATCAATAGGTGTAAATATAGCTAAATCCATATCTTTAAGTTCTTTTAAAATGTCATCATCTTTAACTGTATCAAATATGGAAATTTGCGTTAAATCCACCTCATCTAATTTCTTATTAACGGCCTTTTTTACAGTTCCTGCATTTGCAATTTCATGAGCTTTAATTGTAATATCTGCATTACTAAGTTCTTCAACAAGTTCTTTTGCTCTTTGAATTACTGAATCAGGCACACCTGCAAGTTTAGCTACCTGAATACCATAACTTTTATCAGCACCACCTTTAATAATTTTGCGCAAGAATACTATATTATCGCCTTTTTCTTTAACAGCAATACAATAATTATTAACACCGCTAAGAGCACCTTCTAATTCTGTAAGTTCATGGTAATGCGTAGCAAATAATGTTTTAGCACCTAAAATCTTAGTACTGCTAATATGCTCTACCACAGCCCAAGCTATACTAAGTCCATCAAATGTACTTGTACCTCTGCCGATTTCATCTAATATAAGCAAGCTATTTTTAGTTGCATTTTTAAGAATATTTGCGACTTCATTCATTTCTACCATAAATGTACTTTGTCCTGATGCTAAATCATCAGAAGCACCTACTCTAGTAAATATTCTATCACAAATACCTATATCTGCACTGTCTGCTGGTACAAAAGCACCTATCTGAGCCATTAAAACTATAAGTGCAACTTGTCGCATATAAGTAGACTTACCTGCCATATTAGGGCCAGTAATTATAGAAATTCTATTAGAAGAAAGGTCAAGATAAGTATCATTTGCCACAAAAAAATTATCATTAATCACCATTTCCACTACTGGATGACGTCCATTTTTAATATTTACAACACCTTTTTCATTAATTTTTGGTTTAATATAGTTATTTTTTGTTGCTATAACTGAAAATGAAGCAAAAACGTCTATTCCTGCAATCGCTTCAGCAGTTTTTTGTATTCTTACAACTGAATCAGAAATCCTATCTCTAATTTCTGAAAATAATTCATATTCAAGTGCATTAAGTTTATCTTCTGCCCCAAGTATAATATCTTCAAGTTCCTTTAGTTCAGGAACGGTATAACGCTCTGCATTAGTTAATGTCTGCCTTCTTATGAAATAATCCGGTACCATATTTTTAAAAGAATTAGTTACCTCAAGATAATATCCAAAAACCTTATTAAATTTAACTTTCATAGAACGAATACCCGTTTTTTCTCTTTCACGCTCTTCTAATTCTGAAAGCCAAACTTTCCCCTCTGTTTTAGCACTTCTTAATTTATCTACTTCTGCATTAAAACCATCTTTTATAATATCTCCATCTTTAACCGCCAAAGGTGGTTCTTCTACAATTCCATTGTTTAAAAGTTCATATAAATCAGTCAAGGAATCCATATCATTTTCAATTTCTTTTAATAACGGAGCATGAAATCCTTTTATAATATTTTTAATATGAGGTATCATTTCCAAAGAATTTTTAAATGCAGTTAAATCTCTTGGATTTGCTGTTTTATAACAAATTCGCCCTATTAAACGTTCTAAATCATATATAGGATTTAGATATTCACAAATTTCCTCTCTAGAAATAAAATTCATATTTAATTCTTCAATAGCTTCTTGCCTTTTAATAATTTCCTCTTTATTTATAAGCGGCTGTTCTATATAATTTCTAAGAAGTCTTGCACCCATAGCTGTTTTAGTTTTATCTAAAACCCAAAGTAAAGTACCTCTTTTCTTTTTCTCTCTTAAGGTTTCTACAATTTCTAAATTTCGTCTGGTTGACGAATCTATAATCATATATTCTGCAATAGAATAAGTTTTAATAATATTTATATGTGAAAGATTGGTTTTTTGTGTATTATATAAATATTTCATCAAAGCACCAGCAGCAACAATAGCATTTTCTGCATTAGCAATATCTTCACGAGATAATACATCTATGCCAAAGTGCTTAGAAATTAAACTTTTACAATCCTCCTCTATAAAATAATCTGCTTCTACTGAACTTATAGTAATGCCAAGTTTCACCTTAATATCTGAAATATCAATGCCGCTGATAAAAAATGCTTCATTACATATAATTTCTGAAGGTTCAAGTTTATTAAGTTCATCTAATAAACTTCTCTCATTTGCCACTTCTGTAACTGAAAATTCTCCTGTCGTAATATCAGAAATTGCAATTCCAAAACTTTCTCCAATATAAACCACAGACATTATATAATTATTTTTGCCTTCTTCAAGTGCAGAAACATTACAAATAGTTCCTGGTGTAACAACCCTTATTACTTCTCTTTTTACGAGTCCTTTAGCTTGTTTTGCATCTTCTACTTGTTCTGCAATTGCCACCTTATAACCTAAAGCAACCAAACGATTAAGATAATTTTCAAGTGCATGATAAGGAATTCCACACATAGGTGCACGTTCATCCAAACCGCAGTCTTTCCCTGTAAGTGTAATTTCTAATTCCTTAGATACTAACACAGCATCATCAAAAAACATCTCATAAAAGTCCCCAAGGCGATAAAATAAAATACAATCAGGATATTCTTCTTTAGTATTCAAATATTGCCTCATCATAGGTGATAATTCAGCCACAATACAACCCTCTTTCTGTTGTTTTACATTTTAGTTCCCAAATAATAAAATCCCTTAGCTTCATCAAGCTTTACATTGACTATTGATCCAATAAGTGATATATCTCCTGGAAAATGGACTAATACATTATTGCTAAGTCTGCCATTTAAAAGTTCTTTATTTTGGTCATTAACATCTTCCACAAGCACAGGCTGTACAATTCCCTTATGTCTGCCGCAAATTTCAGAAGAAATCGCCTGAATTTCTTTCAAAAGCCTTGGAAAACGTTCTTTAATAACTTCATCAGGAACACCTTCCCAAGAAGCCGCAGGTGTTCCTGTTCTTTTTGAATAAATGAATGTAAATGCACTGTCAAATCTTACTTTTCTTACTACATCTAACGTATCTTCAAAATCTTCATCTGTTTCTCCTGGAAAACCAACTATAATATCAGTGGTCAAACTTACATCTGGTACACGCTCTTTTATTTTTAAAGCACATTCAATAAACTGTTCTTTATTATATCTTCTATTCATACGCTTTAAAATTGAACTGCTGCCTGATTGAAGCGGAAAATGTACATGTTTACAAACTTTATCTGAGTTTGCAAGTACTTCTATCACATCATCTGAAAAGTCCTTAGGGTGCGGTGTCATAAATCTTATTCTCTCTAAGCCCTCTATTTTTTCAAGTTCTCTTAAAAGTTCTGCAAATGTCTTAGGACTTTTTAGTTTTCTTCCATATGAGTTTACATTTTGACCAAGCAACATAATCTCAATAACACCATCGGCTACCAATTTTTTAACTTCTTCAATAATATCCTCAAGTTCACGGCTTCTTTCACGTCCCCTAACACTAGGTACAATGCAAAAAGTACAAAAATTATCACAGCCATACATAATATTAACACCTGATTTAAACCTATATTTTCTGGAACTAGGCATATCTTCTACTATATCGTCTGCTTTTTCCCATATATCTACAACCATTTTTCTATCTTCTATGGTTCTTTCATAAATAAGTTCAGCAAGTTTATATATATTATGTGTTCCAAAAATAATATCAACAAATTTATAGCTTTGCTTAATTTTATCTACAACAACTTTTTCCTGCATCATACAGCCACATAATACTATGAGCATATTTGGATTTTTGCGTTTGAACTTACTTAACATTCCCAAATGTCCATAAACTTTTTGATTAGCATTTTCACGCACAGTACAGGTATTATAAAGAACAAAATCTGCGTTTTCATCTTCTGTTTCTACATAACCTATTTTAAGAAGTATTCCAAGTAATTTTTCTGAATCTCTTGCATTCATTTGACAGCCAAATGTTTTAATACAAGCTGTAAGTTTACGGCCTAAGTGAAATTCCATTGTAGAAATATATTCTCTCATTTTTTCAATAAAATATTCTTGTCTTTCTGGCTCTGTTTCAGGAATTATTTCCATATCATTATCAATAATATCAGATGAGAAATATTGTAAATCTCCTTTTGTTGCAGATTGTATGTCTGCATTAGAATTTGTATTACTGCTATTTTTAATTTCTGTATTTTTATTAACATTTAAACTATCTAAACTCACTGTTAATTCTCCTATCTTATCTGTCCATTTCCATATATTACATATTTTGTGCTTGTAAGTTCATTTAACCCCATAGGACCTCTTGCATGAAGTTTTTGTGTACTTATGCCTATTTCCGCACCAAATCCAAATTCAAATCCATCTGTAAATCTTGTTGATGCATTTACATAAACTGCTGCTGCATCAATTTCATCTAAAAATCTTTGAGAATTTTCATAATTAGAAGTTATAATAGACTCTGAATGACCTGTTCCATGTTCATTAATATGACTTATAGCCTCATCAATCGATTTTACTATTTTTAAGGATACAATATAATCCAAATATTCTGTATAGTAATCTTCTTCACTTGCAAATATAAATGAATCTACTATTTTGCATGATTTCTTATCTGCTCGAATTTCAACATCATGTTTTTTTAATCTCTCTGATAGTTTTGGCAAAAATGCTTCGGCAACTTTTTCATGTACTAGCAACGATTCGACAGCATTGCACACGCCAATTCTTTGGGTTTTTCCATTTTCA